>JGI2172J19969_10000715_pt1 | contig 14589 bp, 16 predicted proteins | sample DeeMarSWOR230_32_FD_19969 | JGI IMG/M metagenome (IMG submission 19969)
CGAGATGGTAAGAAGATTCGATGAAGACTATGATGCTCCAAGTGTTTTGTGCTTTCCAGACTCTGGAATTGGTTCTCTCGATGAAATAGATTTTACCAAAAATGAATTAGTTAAAGTCATAGATGAGTTATTGTATCTTAAAAAGCAAGGATACAGATTGTTAAACGTGACTGAATATCTGCTTGACATTAAGCGGGCATACCTGGGGGAAAAGAGACGTATACCCTGTTACGGAGGGCACTATGTGATAAATGTTTACTGGGATGGAAGCGTGACGCCGTGCTTCAATAAAAATCCGATATGTAACATAGGAGAACTTTCGATTGACCGTTTACAGAAGAAAAGTTGTCAACTTTGTCTCAATCAATGCTTTATTGAGTTTTCATATATATCTGAACACATGAGGAAAAAGCAGTTCTTTACGATATTAAAGGAACGATATGCTGCCATAAGGCTCCACTTCTGAAGTAGTTAGAGATTTAAGCTTTTGCTGAGAACCGATTACATTAGAATCTGTTATAGAAAACTTCACACATTGAGTATTTGCGCTTCGAATCAGGTACCAATGAAGAAGGTAGGGATCGTCGAAAGTTAGGACTCATATATTTGTGAGAGAAATTGTCTAGGTTAGAGATTCTCTATTTGTCGACAGATTTGTTCAACAATACGCACATTTTCATACCCCATTTCAGGTGTAACCGGTGGCTCTTCGTTACTAAGGATGCTTTTCACGAACAACTTGATTAGCAGCGCATGTGAAGCGCTAAATCCTTTAACTCCTCTAAGTTTGAGTAACGTACTTAGATATGCAAACCATATCTTTGCCTGTTGGATAATGTTCTCGGAGAGCCAGATTTCACGCCCTGGCTTCGATGTGAGCAAACTATTGAGAGGATAGATTCCAGCCCTTAAAGCACCGAAAGTGCCGTGGATATCCGCATAAACGTTACCGATATTGGATTCTGGAGCGTTATAGCTTATATGAATAGTGCCAAATTTTCTACCAGCCTGTATGATTACTCTCAGGTCATCAAAGGGCATCCACGGATATTCTCCGAGTTTGTCAGCAAAAACCGACTTCACTTCCAAATTTCCTAACACACCCTGCAGAAGATAGACTGAATGGGGTAAGGTTTCCCCGAATCTGCCACCTGGAAGTGTATGGCTCCAGTGGTTCTTATCTGCTGCCATTTCTTCATCTCTGCTATGTACCATTCCGACGTTCATTCCAGCGATTTCACCTATCGACCCTGCCTTGATTTGCTCCATTGCAAGTAACATTGACCGTTCAAATAGTTGATTGTGTATTACCGTAAGCTTCGCTGAAGATTTCTGAATGGCGTTCATCACCCTATCCGCCTCTTTTGTCGTCACAGTGAAAGGTTTCTCGACGACTACATGACAACCTGATTTTAGAGCCTCTACAGCAAGATCTGCGTGAAATTGGGGAGGAGCGCAAATTGAAATGGCAAACAAGTCTTCGCTTTGGAGCATCTTAGGCAAATCGGTGTAATAAGAGGGAATTCTCCATTTTTCGGCAGCTTGCATGGCAGCATTTTTGTTCACGTCGCAAACAGCAGCTATGGTCATCCCTGTGTCTCTCCATGCATTGAAGTGAAACGTGGAGACTTCTCCACAACCAACTATTCCAACTTTCATAACGGTCGCTTCCTTTGGGCTTATTTCAAGATGTTCAACTTAAAAAATTTGCTTCATAAGCTGGAGCCAGTTAGTGCTTGTTAGATGATAATGGCCAAATGGAGAGAAGAGGTGGGTAGGTTCGGAGCGTGGTTCTTCAGAGAACATCTAAAACTATAATACAAGGGTAGTTCGCTATTTCCTTCATTCGCTGTCAGGCGTAGTCACTAATGATCACAGAAAAGCGATCGATAATGAGAAGAGGAATTCCCCTCCTGCTAATTGGGTTATCAATTTTTCTTGTCTATCTATATTTTTTCTTTGGTGGCGTCACAGGCCTAACTGACATCTCTGCAAAACTTCAAACTGCCAACCTCTTATATTACTCGTTGGCGTTCATCTCCATCATTTTGAGCATGTTCTTCAGCTCTTTGACGTGGTATCGCTTGTTGAATCTTCTCTCGATAAGGATAGCTTTTCGAAAAGTGTTTCTATACCGTTGGGTGGGGACGTTCGTTGATCTTTTGATTCCGGCGGAGTCAATTAGTGGAGAGCTTTCTAAGGCTTATCTGGTTTCTAAAAACTCGAGTGTGGACAGTGGAAAGGCTATGGCGTCCATCGTAAGCCACAGAATCCTCACTATGACTATAACCTTTGGAGGTTTAATCACTAGCTCCGTCTATTTCTTTTTAAAATATAGACCCACCGAATTTGTTCTTGGTTTCACATTAGTACTCGTAGCGAGTTGCAGCGCTCTTTCGATAGTTCTTTTGGGGTACCTCAGCGTGAGGGAACATACAACAAAGATTATTGTTAATTGGGTAATAAGTTTCGTTGGTCGTATTTCTAGGGGTCGTTGGAAGCTAACTGAATTTAGGTCCAAGGCAGAGAAAATGTTGAAAGCCTTTCATCGAGGAATCGACATTTTGGCTAGAAATCCGAGAGGTTTAACATGGCCTGTGGTTTTTTCTATAATGTCGTGGTTTTGCAACTTGCTTGTTGTCTTTCTTGTTTTCACTTCTATTGATTTCAAGATTTCTTTCATCTCGATAATAATAGTATACTCCATCAGTGCTTCTCTTCAAACCATTCCTCTTGGTATCCCGGGCGAGGTGGGTTTTATGGAGATCGTTATGATGACCCTTTACACACTGCTCGGTGTTCCTATCGATGTCAGCGCAGCTGCAACCATGTTGATAAGGATTGTAACCCTATGGTTCACACTTGCCGTAGGCTATGCGTCAGTTCAGTGGATTGGAATTAAGGCTGTTATGGGCAGCAAGCAGTCAAACTCGGAGAAATTTTGATTTTGTTAGATTCGACGCAAAGGTGAGGGCAGATAGGCTGAAATCTCTTCTTTAAGCATCGGCTCATTTTATGGCACCAATGATGAATGCTAACAGTCCGACAAATAGCCACCATAGAACCATTTTCTTGACTCTTCTGGCATTTTCTCTGGAATAATTGTCAAGAAGCATAATCGATGATGCCACAAGTCCAAAATCAGTTATAGCTACTAAAGGAATGAACCATAAAGAAACAAATTTCAAAAGCCAAGGTATCGGACTTAATAAGACCGCAGAAAGATAAAACAGTGCGGCTACAACTGCAGCGGTCTTCTCACCATAACGAACAGCCAGAGTTTGTATGTTTTTTGTTCTGTCCCCTTGGACGTCAACGATTCCTTTTGTTATTTCTCTGCCGGTGTTGGAAAGAAAAGCCATTGAAGCGAAAATCAGAACGTTCAATTCAATTGCGTTCACAATTGTGCAGCTACCATAAATGAGAGGAATTGCTACACAAAGGCTTACAAGAAAATTGCCGGGCAGTCCACTGCGTTTTCCAACAGTTGTGTAAGTCATGAAGACTAGCCATGCGAATAGGGATATTAGAAAACAAAATGTGTTCGTCAAATACGAAGTTGCGAAACCTATCGCTGTTAGTGTAAAAGCGAAAGTTAAGGCTTCTTTTGGCTTGATTAAGCCACTTGGAATTGGGCGGTCTGGCTCGTTTACAGCGTCGATTTCCCTATCATAATAGTCGTTTATAGCCATGGAAGCAGCGGTTAGCATAAAGCCTGTGGTGAATCCGAGAATGAGGTTTGTCCTTGTATTTGAAACATTCGAGCCTGAGAGTACTGCGCCGACTATGACAGCGAAACCCACCATTAAGCAATTTACGGGACGTATTAAGCGTAGAAGACCGCTGAGTCTGCTCATGGTTCAGACCTTGTATCAGGAGATTATAACGAACATTTGGTTGTCTGATTCTACAGTTTGTAGCCTATTTCTCTGAGGAACTCTTTTCTGGCTTTCGCATCTGCTTCTGCTTCGATTCCTTTGCTTTTCATTCCATCTACAACGCCTAATACTCCTCTGCCTTGTTCGGTCTCTGCAATGATGACTTCTAGCGGATTAGCTGTTGCCGCATGAATGCTGCAGACTTCGGGCACCTGCTTAATCTTGTCCAGAACGTTTATGGGATAGGCATTTTTCATGAAGACAATGAAGGAATGTCCGCAAGCCAGTTCCAAAGCGTACTTAGCAGCTAAGCTTTTCAATTCTTCATCGTTGCCTTCGCTTCTCACCAGACATGGTCCAGAGCTTTCGCAGAAGCCAATGCCAAACTTAATGTTAGGAACAGCATTTTTTAAGGCCTCGTAAAGGTCCTCAACAGTCTTGATGAAATGGGCCATTCCCAAAACAACATTGCAGTCTTTAGGAATCTTTATACGCACCGTTTTAAACTCCACATGTCTCACCGTTCACCAAGTTTATGCGCTCCTCAAATAAAATTCTTTAAGATGAAGTGGCGGGCCCGGTGGGATTTGAACCCACGGTGTCCGGCTCAAACAAGTCTCCGGCTCCGAAGGCCGGCGCCTTAATCCGGGCTCGGCAACGGGCCCTCTTTTTCGAGATAGACTTTCCTTAGGTAACACTTATATTTTCTTTAGAAGCTTACGCGCGCATAAGGAAACTTTAAGAACCATACGATTGAAGTTACTGAAGGAAAAGGGAGCAATATGCCTAGACATCGTGCTATGACTAAAAAGACTAAGAAGAAGAAACAGAAAAGAGCTAAGAAGAAGAGAACGAGACGGAGGAAGAGGGCCAAATAAGTTTAGGATTTCAGTTGATGAAGATGGCGAACGTGTACGGGCACGCGCTGTTAGAAAGTTCTTTACTGAAAATAAAGAAAAGAAAGCACGATGGGTATGAATGGTTTCCAACGCATTTATAGAATGCGTAAAATTCCAAAAAAACAACCCCCACAAACTCCCAATCTTTTAGGGCAAAAGGGTTGTGAGGACCCGTTAGCAAAAGCTTCTGATAAGATTTTGAGCATGTTGATTGAAAAAAAAGGGTGCGAGCGGTGAAGGCTACAATTTCGCTAGCTTTACCCAGGTCAAGACTTCTTCAACCGCAGGTTTCTCAGCCTCAGAGATTTTTCCCTCTTCGACGTAGGTTTTAGCGACTTCCGCTAGCCTTCTGTTGAGTTCAAAGGGATCCTGCTCAGCCAGTTCCTTTCTGTTCACAACGCCCACCTCTTTCAGAAGCTCCACATCTGTACTGTCGATGCCTGGAACCATCAATAGTTGGACTGCTCCCTGCAGGCCCTCAGCGGTCTCTCGAGTTAGACGGGTTTTGCTGTCTAGTAGCGCAGGGTCTGCGGTGAGAAACTCACCAACGTTAGTTATCCCCATGGCCTTCAGCTCTTCTGCCAACCGTGGACCGATTCCTTTCACATCCTGCGGGCTAACATGACTTGTCATTTTCGGTTGAGGAAGTGCCAAAGCGGTTTCCAAGGTTTCTAATCTTGTGTTCATCTCACCTATATCGGCTGTGGCCTTCTCAATGGTCTTCACATTCTTTCTGCTTGAGAGCTCCACATTTCTAATGGCCTGTCCCTGTTTTGCAAGCATTTCTGACAGCTCTTTTTTAACGCCGCTGATACTTGTCTCAACTGTCGAGGAAAGTTCTTGGCCAACCTTTTNAAGNGACTTNTCCTGTTTTTTCAAGGCCTGTAACATTTCTTCTCCCATGTTTTCTAGACCCGTGCCAAGGGACTGAAAGCGCTTTTCGCTAGTCTTCTGTTGAGCTTCAATTCTCTCCATTATGTCGGTCTTAACAGCGTCTATGAATTTCGTGTTGGCCTCTAAGCCCTCCTCTAACGCTGTCTTGTTAGCCATAAGCTGACCACTGATGTTATCAAGCATCTCGACGAGGGTTGGGTCCGGTGGTGGCTTGCGGAATGCAATTACGGCTGTGCATCCCAATAAAACGAAAGCAGTAATCACGGATATCCAGAAGTAGGGTCTCACTTGCATTGTACCGGTGAACTGGTCTATGAGATACGGTTCAAATTCAAACTCGCTACCATACAGCGTCCAATTCAGTGCGGCGTTAAAAACGTTCAGAAATGCCAAGAGAGTTAGGAAACCTAATATCCAGACTGCTATCCCTTTCTTCAAATAGGCCGACATGCACATACCTCTTTCTGCCCGTCTCTATTGTTCTGTGACACTTATCTTATTTATGGATGCGTGTGCTTTGCGGGCTCATGACTAGCATTTTTCGTCTTGTTTAGCTATGGTCTTTGCTGTGAGAGACCAAATTATCGCTGAAAAGCAATAGGTGGCTCAGAAAATCCTTTAATAAAACAGACGTCTATTCTAAAATTGCGAAGAGGGCCGGTGGCTCAGCTTGGTTAGAGCGTTCGGCTGATAACCGAAAGGTCGAGAGTTCAAATCTCTCCCGGCCCACTTTAGAATTCTCCCGACCCATTTCTGATGCGCGCGCTTGGGCATGCAATTAGTTTCTAAGTCCACAATGTAAAAACTTTTGTTTACAACATGCATGGGAAAAAGGAGAAGATTGCGGGGGACGTCTCCACTTCATTTGTCTCTCGCAAGTTCTCTTACCTTTCTCAAGTTCTCAATGTCGCTTCTTCGCTCATCAATGGGAGTTTCCAAGATTAATGGTAGTTGTCCCAGCTGGCTTCTCAAGATGTTTCTAAATCCTTTCTCCCCGATCTTTCCCATACCAATGTGTTCGTGTCTATCTATTCTAGAACCTAAGCCTCCTTTAGAATCGTTGAGGTGAACAAGCCTAAGCTCCTTGAGTCCTATTGTCTCGTCAAATTTCCGCAGGGTATGTTCAACGGCTCCTTGCGAAACTAGGTCGTACCCTGCTGCGAAGGCGTGCGATGTGTCGAAGCACACACCAGTGCGTTCACGATCCTCAATTCTTGAAGCGATATATTTGATGTCCTCGAAAGAAGATCCCATGCTGTTTCTCGTACCGGCGGTGTTCTCCAAAAGAAGAATGACGTCGTTGTCCACTTCAGTAAAGCAGCGGTTAACGGCTGCGACAATTCTCTTGAACCCTGCCTTCTTTCCATGACCAAGGTGGCTACCTAGATGGGTGACAACAAAAGGAACACCTAAGTCAGATGCTTGACACAGCTCATCTTTAAGAGCCTCAACAGATTTGCTGAAGATATCCTCCTTTGGCGAAGCGAGGTTCAAGAGATAAGGTGTGTGAATAAACACAGGCCATATTTCGCTCTCTTCCAGCTTCATCTTAAAATTATCGATCTCCATCAAGTCCAGCTTTTTCGAGCGCCATCCCCGTGGATTACGCGAGAACATCTGCAGTGTGTTGCAACCCCTCTCCACAGCTCTGTCAAGAGCCTTATGGATCGCACCAGTGATTGACAAGTGAAGACCCAATCTCATCTTTTGACCCTCATTAAGTCGCCCGATAGATGTAGTACAACTGCTTAAGAACGTAATCTTCTGAACATTTCTCCGTAGCTCAGTGTATTTACTATATCCCTCTTCTCAAGCCACCCGCGTCGGGCAGTGCTTATTCCAAGCAGCATCCACCTCATATCGGCGACGCTGTGAGCGTCTGTGCCGATGCTGATTTTCACCCCGATATCTTTTGCCTTGCGCAAATACACCTCATTCAAGTCTAGGCGGTTGGGGGTAGCGTTCAACTCCAACAGTTTTCTGTGTTCTTCGGCTTTTTCCATTACTCTGTCTATATTGATGTCGTAGCCTTCTCTTGTCGAAATCAATCTTCCAGTGGGATGGGCGATGATATCGACAGAGGAGTTCTCAATGGTTTTGACAATTCGTTCTGTTACGTTCTTCTTGAAGCCCATGTGAATTGCTGCGATTACTACATCGAGCTGTTTCAGAAGTTCATGGTCAAGATCTAGTGTGCCATCGCCGAGTATGTCAACCTCAATTCCCTTAAGGATCTTAATTCCCTTGACCTCGTCGTTGAGCTTCTCGATCTCGCTCATCTGTTCCTTCAATCTGTCCTCGTTCAGTCCTCCAGCGTATCTAACCGATTTGGAATGGTCACAGATGGCAACATACTCATAGCCTAAAGCCTTCGCATGCTGTGCAGTCTCTTTAATGGTTGAGAGACCATCGCTATAAGTGGAGTGAACGTGCAAGTCGCCCTTAACGTCGGAGAGATTTACTAGTTTTGGAAGCTTTTCTTCCAATGCTGCTTCTAGTTCGCCACGATTTTCTCGTAGTTCTGGCGGTATATAGGGTAACCCCACGGCTTTGTAGACTTCCTCCTCGCTTTTCCCAGCGATCTTTTCGTTTGATCTGAAGACNCCGTATTCGCTGATCTTCAGCCCNTTCTCTTTCGCTATACTCCGGAGGCGTATGTTGTGTGCTTTGGAGCCTGTGAAGTATTGTAGTGCGGCACCATATGAGTCGCTTTGCACAATCCTTAAGTCGACCTGTCTGAGGTCTCTTCCTGTTCTGACAACGATGGAACCTCTTGTTTTTCCTGAAGCAATGATTCTATCCGTCTTTGGATACTTGGTGAAGAAATCTATGATCAAGGCTCCGTCTTTGCCGGTTGCAAGGATGTCGATGTCGCCAACAGTCTCCTTCATTCTCCTGAGAGAGCCGGCTGGAGCAACCTTTTCAACTTCAGGGCAAGTCTTTAGGTAATTCACTATCTCATCGCTGATCTCAAATGCTTCGTAGAGAAGGATTCTCTCTCTTGTCCTCACAAAAGCTTCTATACCTTTCTTTATGTTGTCAACTCGCTGTCTTCCCATTCGGAAAAGGTCAGCCATTGAGCCGTTGTCGATTACTCTTTTAAGATCTTCAAGATTTTTGACCCCTAGCTTCTCATAAGCGAGAGCTAACGTTTTGGGTCCGAGGTTCTGAACTTTCAACAGTTTGAGAAGATCCTTAGGAATCCCTGAGAGCGCTTCTTTGTGCTTCTTTATTCCTCTTGTAGTCAGATATTCCTCTATCTTCTTCGCAATTCCCTCTCCGATCCCTGGAATCTCCTGAAGCTGACCTCTTCTAGCCAGAACCTCTACGTCATCGGTTAATTCATCAAGAATTTTAGAAGCCTTTCTATACGCAATAATTTTGAAACGGTTTTCACCTTTGAACTCTAAGGCATCAGCGATCTCGGCAAAGATCCTAGATAGCTCTTTGTTCTTCATTGAGACCACTATGTTTAGTTCTCATATAAGACAGTACACAGATTCTTCTTAACTGTTTACAGCGTATAACAAAAATGTGGTTTTGCGGAGGAAGGATATTGGGAGGTATCACCCGAGTATACCAAGATCAAGTCTACCCTGCGTTTTTCAATCAACCTTTTCCCTTTCTGAAAGTCATTTCCGCTTACTGTAAATTTAATAACCGATTCTATTGCAGGCACCATCTTTGCCATAAAAATTGATTGAATGAGCGCATCTGATCCTTCCCCTTTTTTAGTATATACAGAAGCATGCTTCATTTCTTTCTCAGTATAACAATGTTATCCATGTTGGCCTTTGTGAGTTTTTTCATTCGCTGGCGTTCAAACCATCCAATAAACTCGAATCTTCCATTCAATTTTATGAGTGTCAAGAATTCCTGAGGAAATATTATTTTTGTATTCACAATTTCTTCAAAAGTCGATTTCTCACCGTGATCATCTACTTCCATTCTCATTGTCTCAGTAATGGTTTGCATCAACGCGTCATTCAGTTGCATGTCGTAGATCGTTTTAACCCGAATCCCATCTTTCTCCATAGTCCAGCTTTCAGAACCGAAGAAATCTTCACTCGCCCAGTCCAGTCTGAAGTTCTCAATTAGATACAGTCCTCCTTTCTTCAGAGAATCTGCAACCGAATCCAAATGAGCTAGGAATTCGTGATTGCTCCTAACATAACTTATTGTTCCCATCATAATGAAGGCAAAATCAACTTTCTTCTCTAGCTTGAAGTCGGTCAAATCAGCCTTCACAGTCTTTATTCCTACACCTTCTTCTTCAGCCTTTTTATTCAAATATTCCAGCATCTCTAGACTGGAGTCCAAGCCTACTGCTTCATAACCTCTTCTTGCTATCTCTCTCAACTGCAAACTTGGACCACAACCGATATCGAGAAACCGTTTCACCTTTATCTTAGAATACTCTCTAATGAAATCTTCAAACAAATCCACTTGCTTCTTGGCATCTATGAAACCAAATGCTATTTCATAATAGAATGGTTGCTTGTAAGCTGTTTGTTTGCGAACTGACATATGTACGATATCAACTCGGTCATTTTATCAATGTTCAACTCATCCTCAAATGAAGTTATGTCAAATCATAAAAAGTGTGTGCTCAGATCCCACCCCACTCACTTCTGAAACCCCCATCCCGACTTTTCGAGCGTTATGGCGCGGATCCGATTTGTTGGCGAAAAAACTCCTGCCATGAAGCTTTTAAGAAGAAGATTTCAGTATCTAGAATCTGGCAGGGGTTCTAAATGAATCTGAAGATTTTGATTGCGTCTTTTCTTGAGAAGTTTAGGGAGCGTTCTGAACATCCGCTGGAACGACTACGAGAAATTGGGCTGAAAGAAGGAATGGTCTTTATAGACGTCGGTTGTACATTGGGATTCTATTCTTTTCCAGCTGCATCAATCGTTGGCGAAAAAGGGCTTGTTTACGCTCTGGATATCAATCCTAGCCTGATATCGTACGTTGAAGATAAGGCTGCAAAGAAGGGGGCAAAAAACGTAAAGCCAATATTGGCTAGTGCAGAAGAAACTGGCTTGCCTGCAAATAGCGTTGATATCATTTTTCTTCATCTAGTTCTGCATGACATAAAGAACAAAGAGGCAGCAGTCAAAGAGTTCAATCGAATCCTAAAGGCCCCCGGAAAATTAGTCATTGACGAAGAAAACGTAATGCCGCTAGACGCGATAAAGAAACTCACTGAAGAGGGAGGCTTTACATTGTCAAAGACTTTGAAAGAGACTATTCAAATTTTCGAAAAAGAAGAAAAGGATCCTAGAATTTAGAGCTGGATTAAGAAAAATCTAGCTACTTAAAAGACGAAAAGAAGTTAAGCGCAAAGGACTAAAATTTCCTAGTTCTCGCTTCTCCAACCACATCCGAGTCCGCCGCGCGCGTACGCAAGAGGACAATTGCCAGTAGCACTACCCAAAGCATAGAACCATAGATGTCGATGCGCTCGATAAGCCCGAACCACTGCGGAGGCGCAGTGAACCGTGTTGGGTAATGTCGGTACCAGCCAAATAGGCTGACACAGCGCCAATTACGATAGTGTTAGGAGTGTCCCTATCGAGACGAAACGGAACCGCTCTCCGCATGCAAAAGCTCCGAATCCCATCGCCAGCAGAAACAGGAAGCCGCCCACGCCCGCGATGATTGAGTGCATTGTGTTGGTAAACGTTGCCTCAGCTACACCCAGTTGCAGAGGGAACGGCATCCCTACGAAGCCAAGAACCCCGATACTTACCATGAGAACTCATATGATGCGCAGAACGCGCTTTCGACAAAATCCTACCACACCCAATCCGAACGCAGTCATGAGCACGGCATAGCGAGAAGAAGCGGAACGACTAGTGGCCTCGTCGGAGCTCCGATAGCAGAAAGCTCACTGACGGCTTGATCTACGAAGCTGTAGCCCTCCCACAGCACACCTGCGACTATGTCGGTACCAATCCAAAGCAGCGAAGCGAGGATACCGCAGATAAGAGCCTTCGTATTCTTGCGGTTTCTACCATTTCAAACCACACTGATTGCCAACCTTCGATTGCTATCCTCACTCGTGGCACAAATCTGTCTCGCCAATCGAGCGATACATTGCGTTACGCAGAGCGAGATCTCTGGGGTCCTCTAAGGAGCGCGCACCCATTCCGTTGAGGACATAGCCGTATCCTATTTCGGCTTGCGGGTCGGCGAATCCAAATGACCCTCCCGATCCTGGATTTCCGAAGGAGCTCGGATGGCCGAATGGCTTCTTCGGGTCTGGCTTCGCTAAACCGAGTGAGAAGCGTATCTCAGCCTTTAGGGCCCCGTCGCGGAATCCACGCAGTGGCGCGACAGGTGGCGCCATGAGCTGTTGAAGTGTCTCTTCTCTCAGCCCGAGCTCTTTTCCGCCCGTTGCAAAGACGCTGTATGCATGGGCAATGGCGCGAGCCGTTCCCACGCCCCCTCCCGAAGGAACCTCAAAATTCCGAGCGTAGACATGTTCTTCATCCAGTGGAAACAGCGATCCTACAAGACATCTCCGGATTGCTGAACGTGGGTTCATCGCCGCCAGAAACAAGGGAAATGGAACGGTAAAAACCGAGCGCAAGCTAGCCTTGGGTAGTCGGAGTGTAGCCAGCCTACTATTAGGGATTTCTTCGGGAAGTCGAATGTAGAAATCGAGCCCGAGTGGAGTGGCAATTTCATCCTGGAAATATTGCCCTATGCTGCGGCCTTTAGGATCGACTCGGCGCAGGAGCTCGCTTTCGTAGTATCCGAGAGTCATGCCGTGGTAGACTTGTCGTGTTCCTGGCTCATAGGCGGGTTTCTGCCGCGCTAGGACCACAGCCAGACGGTCGAGGTCCGCTATGAGGCTCTTGTCAGCCATTTCATCGAATGCAAAAAGTCCTGCTTGGTGTGCCAACAGTTGTCGGATAGTGATCTTATCCTTGCCTTGTTGGGCAAACTCAGGCCAGTACTTTGAGACACGCTCGTCGTAGTCAAACAACCTCCGCGAATGGGCAAGCGCCATGGCCAGAGCGGCCAATCCCTTCGTGGTTGAGAAAACGATCACCATCGTGTCTTCTTCCCAAGGTTCTCCGGTGGTTTCGTTTCTTACGCCACCCCAAAGGTCGACTACTTTTTCCCCATGGTAGTAGATACAACAGGCGGCTCCAAGCTCATTGCGGCGTTCGAAATTCTCAGCGAAGGCTTGCCGCACAGCCTCAAATCCGGGCTTGACGAAACCTGCTATTGCACTGCGCTTGGTCAATTCGCTTCATCCTCAGCAAACCTGGAATTCAAATTGTAAAGTCAGTTTTTAAACTACATATAAATATAGTGTGCGCACGCCTTTGCTTGAACTTAAGTATACGCTACTCTGATTCGTCGAACAGCTTGTTGACAAATTTACATCCACGATTTTCGGCAGGATTTTTTTCATTGTAAAAACACATTTTACTGGGCTCTTCTTTTGAATATTTCAGACAACCCCAACATTGGCTGAACAAACGAACCTTGTGCTTGTCCCTATGCTCTCTGCACAATTCGACAGCTTTCTCCAGAGGAATATTGTTTGGCATGAAACAGCATCTCTCGCCAGAAGAATAAAACTTCACTTGTGCGCACTAATCAAGGTTTCTTCCACAAGTCATAAAAACTAAGAGAATAGGCATAGTGAATGATGAACGAAATGGTAAGGGTTATTGTCGTTTATGACACAAAGCATGGCAACACAAAGCTTGTCGCGGAAAAGATCATGGAGGGAATAGGCGAAGTCGAGGGAATAGAAACTACTATCAGTGATGTCGAGAAAACTGACCCTAAAAGGGCAACCGATTATGATGCAATACTGATAGGGTCACCAACGCATTTTGGGGGACCTGTTAGGGGCATTAACAAGTTCATTGATAAACTTGGCAAACTTGATTTGAAGGCGAAATGGGTTGCTGTTTTCGACACTTATCTGGGAGAAGACTTCGAAAAGTCTGTGAAGAAGATGGAGCAGAGACTACGCGAAAAGGTTCCGCGACTTAAGTTGATTGCCCCTGGGTTGTCGATCAAGGTTGAAGGCATGAAGGGCCCCATTGCAGACGAAGAGCTTCCAAAATGCAAGAAATTCGGAAAGAAAATAGCCGATCAACTCAGGGCTTAGCATCACCAATCCTGTGTGCGAGTAAAAAAGGGAAGTTGCGGGGGGTGTTTCGGGAGATATCGCCATTTGGGCTGGGTTCAAAACTCTCCGGGCCCACTTCTAGATTTCATTGGTATTAGAGATCTCTGTAAATATCGGGTCTTCGATCTAACAGAAAATGTTGCTTAGCTGGATCAAAGAGTTCATTCTTGTGTGCGCTTCACTCTTCATCTAAGGTTCTCTTGTATAAATCCTCATACTCAGGCACGATTTTGTCTGGGGTATACTTCCTAAGAACCTTCTGCCTAGCGTTTCTGCCAAATTTCTCTTGCAACCTTGAGTCTTCCAGAATCTTGAGCGAGTACTGTGCGATCGCCTCCACGTCTCCAATCTTGACTAGATAGCCGTCAACGCCATGAGAGATTAATTCTTTCAGCCCTCCAACATCGCTTGCGACAACTGGAACTTCGCAACTCATAGCCTCCAATGCGGCAAGTCCAAAACTTTCATCCTCAGATGGTAAAAGAAACAAATCCGTCTTTCCAATGATTTCCTGAACTTCTTTCACATTCCCGAGGAATTCCACGTTTTCTGATATCCCAAGATCTTCCGCCATTTTTTCAGCTCTAGGACGTTCAGGACCATTTCCAATAAGGGACAGCTTGCATTCGATTTCTTTCGAGATTGTCTTAAAAGCATTAATGATGTCAGGTATTCGTTTGATTGGTCTGAAATTGGATGAATGACATACAATCTTTTGTTCTCGATCTTTCTCGAGCCTTTTAAATCTTTGCGGATC
>JGI2172J19969_10000719_pt1 | contig 14556 bp, 13 predicted proteins | sample DeeMarSWOR230_32_FD_19969 | JGI IMG/M metagenome (IMG submission 19969)
CTGGACGCGTATCCGGACTCCGGAACCTCCAGCCCGATTTTCTCCATGGCCCGGCGGAAAAGCAGCCTGTCCTCTGCCTTGCGTATGGATTCGGTGTTGACTCCGATCAACTGAATCCTGTGCTCCTTCAAGATCCCCGCATCATCAAGCTCAAGGGCCAGGTTGAGGGCTTTCTGGCCGCCCAGGGTGGCCAGCAGGGCGTCCGGCTTTTCTTTGTGGATGATCTTCTCCAGGTATTCGACGGTCAAGGGCTCCAGGTAAGTCCGGTCGGCGAACTCGGGATCGGTCATGATAGTGGCCGGGTTGGAGTTGAGCAGTACGACTCGGTAGTGTTCCTCTCTCAATGCCTTGAGGGCCTGGGTGCCGGAATAATCGAATTCGCAGGCCTGGCCGATGATGATCGGTCCGGAGCCGATGATCAGGATGGAATGGATGTCCTGGCGCCTGGGCATCTTATTTTCCTTTAAAGTCCTCCATCATCTGGATGAAATCCCGGAAGAGATACCTGGAGTCCCTGGGTCCGGGCGAGCTTTCCGGATGATACTGGACCGAAAACAAGAATTTATCCTTAACAGAGAATCCCTCTGCGGTCAGGTCATTGAGGTTGAGATGGGTGAGCTTAGCCCGTCCTTTCAAAGAGTCGATGTCCACGGCAAAGCCGTGGTTCTGGGAGGTGATCTCGATGGCTCCGGTCTCCAGGTTTTTCACCGGGTGGTTGGCTCCGCGGTGACCGAATTTCAGTTTAAAGGTCTTTCCTCCCAGGGCCAGCGCCAGGAGCTGGTGGCCGAGGCAGATGCCGAAGATGGGGATTTTGCCGATGAGGTTTCGGATGTTCTCGATGGCATACTCGATAGGAGCGGGGTCGCCCGGACCGTTGGAGAGGAGCACTCCGGCGGGTTTCATCTTCAGGATTTCAGCCCACGGTGTCCGGGAAGGGACGACCAGTACATCTGCGCTGTTTGAAACAAGGCTTCTCAGGATGTTTCTCTTGATCCCGAAGTCGTAAGCCACGACAAAATATTTGAGTTTTTTCTTGTTCGGGTAGCCTTTGGGCCAGTTATATATGCCCTCCCGCCATCTGTAAGGTTTCTCGGCCGTCACCTCACTGGCCAGGTCAGCTCCCACAATGGAAGGGATTTTTTTCACCTGCAGGCGGAGGTCATGGATGTCATTGCTTTGGGTGGAGATGAGGGCTCTCTGGGCCCCGCCGGTCCGGATCATCTTGGTCAGCATCCTGGTGTCAATACCCTGGATGGCCACGATCTTGTGCCTTTTCAGAAAATCGACCAGGGATTCCTGTTTTCTCCAGTTGGAAGGGAGGGTTGCCAGTTCTTTGATGACGAACCCTTCCACCCAAGGCCGGTGAGATTCTACATCCTCGGGATTACAGCCATAATTCCCGATCAGGGGATAGGTCATGGCCACGATCTGGCCGTTATAGGACGGGTCGGTGAGGATTTCCTGGTAGCCGGTCATNGAGGTGTTGAAGACGATCTCCCCCTCGGCACAGCCGTCGTAGCCGATGGATTGTCCGGAGAAGAGTGTCCCGTTCTCTAAGACAAGGTGGGCTTTTTTGGGTTTCGAAGCCATGTCAGGCGTCGAAATTCCCCTCCGATTGAACAGTCAACATTTGGATTATTTTACATATTCTGGTGATGGAATTCTACTTTTTTTTTGACAAAGTTAGACATTACCAACGAACCGTGAAAAAGGACGGGGCCTTCAGCTTCCAGGGTAGAGAATACAAGCTTCGTCACCTAGCGGGCACACGAGTAACTATAGGACTCATTCCAGGCATAAAACTCCTGGTGATTAAAGATGGCCAAAGAGCTGGTGAATTCCCTCTTTAATTCCCCTTGTCCACTTTTGATTTTTACGGAACATTATTTAAAGACTATATTGACAAAATACTTTATAATTTATAAATTGCCTAATTAGGGAACTCAGCAGAGGGATTAGAGCGAATGAGAAAATTTCCATGTCTTTTTTTCTTAATTAGTTTTTTCATTATTAATTTAAATTTAAAGACCTATGCAAGTCCTGAAGAAAAGTATAATTTCAAGCCAAAATACAGCATTAAATTAACATGTGGAATGGGCTATTCTGCGATAGGCGATATGAATAAGACTCTAGAATCCTTTAACAATAATTTCATGTTCGGACTAGCAAGACTCAACCCACCTGACTACCTTATAGATGGAGAGATAGTCGCTCTTGAAAATAAAAATCTAGACCTGGAAGCAGAATTCAGATTGCATATCAGTCCTAAAATCGCCTTGAGCTTTGCGACATCTTCTCCAGTCATTAAAAAGAACGAAAGCTCCCTGACTTACATACACATGGGATCGGCTGGCGACCAAATTAGTAATTATACTTTTAGGCCGAAGATCAAAGCATGGATGCCGATTAGAATAGGGATATGTTATTCTCTATTCAGCAGTCCAAGGATGAATTTAGTCTTTCAGGCAGGAGTCGGGTATTACATCGCAAAAATTTCAGAATATGAAGAACTAGAGATTGGCCTTCCCCTTGGAGGTACTTTTTGGGAAACTTATTACTGGAAAGCTCATACGATTGAAGGCTCGGGTGTACACAGTGGAATTGTATTGGAGTTCAATTTAACAAAAAAGCTGGCCTTAGTGGGAGAAGTAGAAGGAAGATATGTCAAATTATCTGACTTATTTGGCAGAATGGAAGTAAAAAGATATGTTGATGAAGGAAATGGTATTACTCTTGAGCAAAAGGGAAGCCTTTATTATTTTACGATGTGGGATGATCACATTGGAGCATATTATGCAAATTTGGAAGTTTGGGAAAAGCTCCCTGGAGGAAGCATGAGGGAAGTAGATAATGTTAAAAAAGCCTGCCTGGATTTGAGTGGTGTTTCATTCAGGGTAGGCATAAGAATGAGACTTTTTTAATGAGGTGAAAATAAAAGCATTAAAATAGTCGAAAGAATTTCTTAAAAAAAGGGGGGATAAAATGAAAAAACTATTAATGAGTATTTTTGTATGTCTATCGCTTCTATTTATCATTTTTTATGTCGAGAGTGGTTCTGTTTCTATTAAACAAGAAACTAAGAATAATGGAAGATATGTTCCTAATGAAGTGTTAGTAAAATTTAAGCCAAACGTTAATAAAGATACCATTCGAGCAGCAATTAGCTCAATTCAAGGGCAAATATTTACATATCTTAGAGATGAAATAAGTACATCTGCCTGGGAGCCTGATGAAGTTTCACTCAGGTCATTTCGTTTAGATCCATGCCTTTTACACATAAAAGTTCCCGAATCTATTGGCACAGAAAAAGCTATAGAGCTTCTGAGTAAAGACCCAAATATTGAATTTGCGGAGAAAAATTCCATAGGATATCTCTCTGAAACAGAACCAAAAAATGATGAAAGATTTGATGAACAATGGGCGTTGAGAAACAATTATGGCTCAGATATTGACGCAACTTACGCCTGGGATATCTCAACGGGAAACTCTAATATCATTGTAGCTGTAATAGATACTGGAGTTGACTATGATCATGATGATTTAGAGGGGAATATGTGGATAAATGAAGATGAAATTCCAGGAAATGGAAATGACGATGACAACAACGGGTACATTGATGATGTTTACGGATATGATTTTAAAAATAACGATAATGATCCAGAAGATAATGATGGACATGGAACTCATGTGGCCGGAATAATAGGAGCTATAGCAAATAATGAGATAGGAATAGTTGGAGTAAACTGGACCGTAAAAATAATGGTTCTTAAAATGAGTAATGATGGGAGTTTTTGCACTACAGATGCGATCCATGCAATAGATTATTCGACAGCTAATGCTGCTCATTTATCTAACAACAGCTGGGCGATAGGGGATGAATATAATCACACTTTTTGTGACAAAACTGCTACTGCTGGCGTTATTCATTACTACAAAGTAAGAGCTTTCAACTTCGCAGGGGATTCTTCTTTTTCAAACATAAAAAGCACTACAATTCCAGCCACTACACCTGCAACGCCAACAGGACTATGGGCACGCTCCCCAAGCCCGCCAGATGGTGTACAGCTTTCCTGGTATGATAGTTCAAATAATGAACTCAATTTTATAATTGAAAGAAAATCTTTTAGCTTTCCCATTTGGGAGGAAATTGGCGGAACGATGCAAAATATATCCTGGTATTTTGATGAGAATCTTCAGCCAGGTGAAACTTATTGGTATCGAGTAAGAGCTTGGAATCCAATTGGATATTCTAGCTACTCAAACGAAATTCAAGTGGTGATTTGGGATTACTGATATAGGAATAGCATAAGACTCAAGTAGCTTTTGATAATCCGATTTTTGTGAAAAAGCTTTATTCAAGCGATTGGAAGCCAGAGTTTTAATGGTATCTGGCTTACTGATAATTAGAAAAGCCAGCCAAGAGAATTTATCACCTCAATGATATTCACGCTTACATAAAAAAAATTTCTTATATCCTCAAAAAAGACGGCATATATTTATTGACAATTCCTATAATATATATATAATTAATAAAATATGTTGAGAGATTATCAAAGGAGGAATGGATGAAAAGACATTCAAAATTTTTCGTATTGTGTTTTGCGTTTATTCTCGTTTTTGCTCTGGTGGTGGCCGCCCAGGAGAAGGCAGCTGACGATACGGTGACCTGTCCGGTCTCGGGCAAAACAGTGAAAAAGTCAGAAGCCAAGGGTCCCTATGTATACAAGGGAAAAACCTATTATTTCTGCTGTGATGGCTGCCGGGAAGCCTTCATCAAGGACCCTGAAAAATACGCTGACAATGATGCTGACCATACTGTCATGGACCCGGTATGCGGGATGAAGGTCAAGAAATCAGAAGTGAAAGCGANTTATGAATATAAGGGCAAAACCTATTATTTCTGTATGGAAGAATGTCTGGAGAAGTTTAAAAAGGACCCTGAAAAATATGCCAGTAAAGCTGAAGAAATGGTCACCTGCCCTGTGAGTGGTGAGACCATCAAGAGATCCGAGGCTGCCGGGAAATACGAGTACAAAGGAAAAACCTATTATTTCTGCTGCCCGAACTGTCAAGAGAAGTTCGTCAAGGACCCTGAAAAGTACGCAAAGAAAGGCGGACAAATGGATACCGAGTCTCAGAGCAGCTGTGCCGCCTGTGCTGTTAAGAAAACTCAGTAGAATAGGCTAGAAAGAACCTGAGAGGACAAAAACTTCATTCAGTTTAAATAGATTTAAAGGTTTTTTCAGCCTCGTCCCCCTTGTCCATAAAGGCAAGGGGGATTTTTTTTAAAAAAGGCGGGCTTCTTTTTCTGAAAAAATAGGGCTGTCCATGTTTCCCCTAAAAAACAGATACTGATAATCCTTAAAAAATATCCTGTTCCTTTTTTTACCCCTTTTTGTTTTATGATATCCTAGGAGTTGAAGAAAAATGAAGAAAAAAAGAGTCGTGGTGGCCATGAGCGGAGGAGTGGACTCCTCCGTCGCCGCTGCTCTTCTTAAAGAGAAGGGCTATGATGTGGTCGGGATCACCATGAACCTCTTTTGCCTGCCCCGTGAATACCACAGGTCGGAGAGCTTGAGAAGCTGCTGCGGCTGGAAAGCTGCCGAAGATGCCCACCGGGTGTCCCTCTCCCTCGGAATCTCTCATTACCTTGTTGATTTCAGAAAATCCTTTGAAAAGCGGGTGATATCAGATTTCTGCGAAGAATACGCCAAGGGGAGAACTCCCAATCCCTGTATCCGCTGCAACCGGTACATCAAATTCGATGTCCTGCTGAGAAAGCTGAAAGCGTTCGACGCAGATTATATCGCCACCGGACACCATGCCCGGGTTGAATATGATTCTCAGAAGAGACGCTATCTTCTCAAAAAAGGGAAGGACAGGCATAAGGACCAGTCTTATTTTCTCTATCTGTTGACTCAACAGCAGCTATCGCGCACTCTGTTGCCCATCGGAGATTTCACCAAAGCTGAAGTGAGGAAAATAGCTCATGACCTGGGCCTTCCTGTCGCCAGGAGGCGGGAAAGCCAGGAGATATGCTTTGTTCCGGATAATGATTATGCCCGCTTCCTCCAGAGCAGGGTTCCTGACTCTTTCCGTCCCGGACCCATAGTCGATTTGAACGATAAGATCCTGGCCCGGCATAGGGGAATCTCTCTTTACACCATCGGCCAGAGAAGAGGGATGGGGATCTCAGCCCCGCATCCTCTCTACGTGCTCTCCATCCAGAGCGAGAGGAATACGGTGGTGGTCGGACCAGAAGCGGAGCTTTATCAGAAATCCCTCCTGGCTTCAAAAGTGAACTGGATCTCTGTGGCTGGCGTAAAGGAACCGCTCGAAGTTAAAGCCAAAATCCGCTACAAGCACAGGGAGGCTAAAGCCAGAGTCACATCGCTGGATTCGGATCAGGCCCTGGTGGAATTCGACAGGGCCCAGAGAGCTATCACTCCTGGTCANTCCGTGGTCTTTTACGATGGAGATGTGGTTGTGGGCGGAGGCATCATAAAAGGGGTCAGGGCTCGACATTAGACATCCAATCATTGGCTAAAAGGAAGAACTGCTCAGGCACAAGCCACAATATGGAAAATGTACTCATTGGACACTAAAAAAGATTGTATTCAATGTCCTTTCACAAAAAATGTCTAATGTCGAGCCCTGACCCGAATTCTCCTTGTTAAATCTCTTGTGTCGCCTTTTTCAGCCAGTCGACTTCTGGCTCGTCTAAGAGGGGAGCTAAGGTCTTGAAGACATTTTGATGATAACCGTTGAGCCAGTCGATCTCCCTCTGAGTCAAAAGTTCTTTTTTGACCAGACGGAGGTCGATGGGACAGAGAGTCAGGTTCTCGAACGTATAAAAAACGGATTCTTCGCTCGATCTCTCCTCGTCCTTGACCACCAGAGCCACATTCTCCACGCGAAGGCCGTACTCGTTATCCTTATAATAACCGGGTTCAATGGTAGTGATCATTCCCGGCTCCAGCGCGATACCGATACAGCGGTAATAGGATATAGCCTGAGGGCCTTCATGGACATTGAGATAGGTCCCGATGCCGTGTCCGGTTCCATGACCGTAATTCAATCCTTTTTCCCAAAGGGGCAGCCGGGAGATCGTATCCAGCTGCTTGCCCACGGTTCCCTGAGGAAAGGATGTTGTCAGAAGGTCGACCAACCCCTTCAGAACCCGGGTGAAACGTTCTTTTTGCTCTTCTGTCGGGCTCCCGAGGCTTATGGTGCGGGTGATGTCTGTGGTCCCGTCCAGGTACTGTCCGCCCGAGTCGATCAGATAGATGCCCTCAGGTTTGAGCGGAACATCGGTCTCAGGGCTCGGCGCATAATGGACCACAGCTCCGTGAGCACCGTAAGAAGAAATCGTCTCAAAGCTCATGCCCCTGAACATCTTATCCAGGGTTCTGAATTCAGCCGTTTTCTCTGCGGCTGAGACCTCTGTCACCCTGTCATGGCCTGCATTTTTTTCCAGCCAGAAGAGGAATTTGACCATAGCCACACCGTCGCGGATATGAGCGGCTCTGAATCCGGATATTTCCGTTTTGTTTTTGACGGCTTTGAACATCTTGATCGGGCTGGGCTTGAATAAAAAACTGGCGCCTCGCTCAAGGTTGCTCACGATCCACTGGCTTACACTGCCCTCATCAAGCCAGACTTTCGCGCCTTTCCTGGCCAGGGTTTGAAGCCCGGAGCTGAAATCGTCATAGCCTCGAACCTCGACGATCCCTTTCAGGGACTTTTTAGCAGCCTCAGTCATTTTGCCCGGGTCCACGAAGAGGAACGCTTTCTCCTGGGTCACTATGGCATAGGATATGGTCACCGGGTTGTACTTGACGTCAGAACCGCGGATGTTGAACAGCCAGGCGATTGAATCCAGCATAGCCACCACATGGGCATCCACCGCTTCTTCAGACATCTTGGCGCGCAATCTCTGCAGTTTGCTCGCCGTTGTCTCGCCCGAATACTTTTCCTTGTGGACTTCGACTTTACCCCTGGGAGGCTCCGGCCTTCCCTCCCACAGCTCGTCCACCAGGTTTTTCTCGATGGTTTTCAGGCGGATTCCTCTGTCTTCCAGCTTCTTCTTTAGGGCCGAATAATTCTTATGCGAGACCACCCGGGGATCGAGGCCCAGGGATTCTCCTTTCTTAAGCTCCCTGATGAGCCAGTCATCGAAGTGGGGAACATCGGGCAGGCCCATCTTGAAGAGAGTGAAGACTTTTCCATCCAGTTCCTGTTCTGCCTGGAGAAAATAGCGGGAATCCGTCCAGAGGCCGGCTTTTTTCCGGGTAATGACCACATCTCCTGCAGAGCCTGTAAAGCCGCTGATGAATTTTCTCCTCTGCCAGAATTCAGGAACGTACTCGCTCTGATGAGGGTCGGAGCTGGGCACGAGATAGGTCTCCACTCCGTTGTCTTTCATCAATTTTCGGATCGCGTCTATTTTATTGTTCATCTCTATCCCTTTCCTTGAAGCACATTTTAGCATTAACCATAAAAAAGCCCGCTTATTTTATACTATTCGACATGAATACAAAATAGTGGAATTACTATTCACAGGATTAGGATGATCATGACAATGCTGCATCCCGCAACGACGAGTGAACCGATCAATCCTACGATCAAAGGCTTTAATCCTACTTTTCTGAAGGATGCGAAGACTGTATTCAAACCGATTCCTGCCAGCCCCAGCAGGATGAGAAACTTACCTGATGTGTTAAAGGCGTGGATTCCGGATTCGGATAAATACCCTTTTGTATTCAGTCCAGCCATAACAAAATAGCCAAACAGGAACCAGGGAAAAGCTTTGGCGACATTCACCTGGCTTACTTCCCTCTTATGGCCTGAGAGGATGTTCTTTGTGTAATAGATGGCAATTAAAAAGGCCAGAGGGGCCATAAAGCAATTTCGGACGAGTTTGACGGCTGTAGCGGTTTTGCCGGCGAGGTCTGAGAAGATGAAGCCCGCTCCTACGACTTGCGGAGTGGAATGGATGGCCGTGCCCGCGAAAACGCCGAAATTGATATCTGTCACGCCGATGACCTGGGCAATTTTGGGATAAAACAGGATGGCAATGAGTCCCCAGAGGGCAATAGTGCCGATTGCGTAAGAGGTCTCCTCTTCTTTGGCTTTGATAAGGGGTGCTGTTACGGCTATGGCTGAGCCACCGCAGATAGTTGTGCCGACGGACAGGAGTACTGCGAGTGATGTTGGAAGTTTGAACGCTTTACCGAGAAAATAGATAACGAAGAAGCTTACTAACATAGTTGTCAGGATGACAGCTAGCATTTTTAAGCCCTGAGAGCCAATATTTCTAAAGTCAAGAGAAGCACCTATGAGNACGATTCCCAGGATTAGNATTTTTTCAAACGNCTTAATTCCCGGATAACAGACAGNGGGCACGATTCCTATATTTCTTAAGAGGATGCCCAGTATCACTGCCAGAGCCGCCGCTTCGACTGGNTTTTTTCCTCCAACCACAACCAGCCTGGACAGAAATAAGGCCCCTNTCCCGACTAAGAGCATTAGTACCCATCCAGGGATGAACTCTTTCTTCAATCCTTGAGCCTCCTTACTTTAAACAAGATATGTTTTCGATAAATAGTCCATTATTCTAAAGACCGCTAAGAAGCATGTCAAGCTGAGTGAGGAAAGGGGAACTTTCTCCTACCCAAGACACCTTTTTGCGCTTATAATAAGCGGTAATGGGTAAATACTCCATTTTCCGTGATAGAAAAAATTATCGCTCAGGCTGGATGAAGGCTGAGCATACGGTTATTTTGCCACCTAACCCGAGCTCTTCTCTATAACGGAATTTGTAATGACTCCTATAAATGGTTAAGCTGATGAGATGCGGAAGCCAGTCCGAGATCGACCCGATCAAGAGTCTTCTGCTCAAGCATCCAAGGGATGCTTTCAGGAGTCAGGAAGGAATCCAGGCCCAATGGGAAAAGCTAAACTATTCCGCACCGCCGGACTTTAGAAAAGCTATCGAGGAGTACGACAGTTTTTGGGGGATCTTGAAGCGGTTCATTCCGGAGATTCATTTTTTGCCAGCGGACGATGAGACCGGAATGGATTCCATCTATGTCCATGACTCGCTCCTCATGACCGATAAAGGAGCCGTCCTCTGCTCCATGGGAAAAGAGGAGCGAGTGGCAGAACCCCCTGCTGCCGGGAAATTTCTAGAGGAGCTGGGGATCCCCGTGCTCGGCTCTATCGGCGGCGAAGGGAAGCTGGAGGGCGGGGATGTCGTCTGGTTCGACAAGCGAACCTTGGCTGTTGGCTTGGGATACCGCACCAACAGCGAAGGCCTGCGTCAATTCAGGGAACTCCTGGCAGACGCTGCGGATGAGTGTGTTGAAGTTCCCCTGCCGCACTGGGAAGGACCTGAGGGAGTGATGCATCTGATGTCCCTCATCAGTCCTGTAAGAGGTGACGTGGCTGTGGTCTATTCCAGGCTCCTGCCCGTGCCCTTCCGAGAGTGGCTCCTGAAGAAGGGGATTCATCTCATTGAAGTGCCGGATTCAGAGTTTGAGACCATGGCCTGCAATGTGCTGGCAGTGGCTCCAGGCCTTTGCATCATGATGGAGGGAAATTCGTTGACAAGAGGAATGCTTGAAGAGGCCGGCGTTGAAGTCCATGAGTACAGAGGGGAGGAGATATCGAGAAAAGGAGCTGGTGGTCCGACCTGCCTCACCCGGCCGCTTCTCAGAGAAGGGGATTGATGCTCAAAAATACTGAAGGGGACGGGAATATTATCGTTTGCCGATGGATTTGAGCTTGCTATCGATGGTGGCATCCGAATCCAGCCTGTGGTCGACGTTCAGGTCGATATGAATCCTTCTGGCTCCCATTTTCACCATGGTCTCNTGGGCTTTTTCTATCACCTTGAAAAGAGTCGCCAGGTCCGGAGCTTCGATCACCGTGGACATCCCGCCGGTTTCATTCTTAAGCCCGGAAGCCTCGATGACGCGGATGGCTCCCTTGACATACTTGCTGACCGACACNCCTTCGCTTGTGGGAAAGATGGCAAAGTTGGCTATGATCATGGTCTTTCTCCCCGTTGATTTCGGTAGAGAATTCTATCAGTTCCCTGCCTGGTTATCAAGAATCCGATCTTGTTTTCTCTCCTCCAGGATCTTGCGGTACTCCAGGGGGTGGAGCGTGCGCAGTTCTTTTCCGGTGATCTTTCCGTTCAACCAGACCTTGCTCATCGGGAAGACTTCAGGATTGAGATGGACATTGTACATGTGCCAGATGATGACAGCCAGGAACGCCAGCAGGGCCTCGTAGCCGTGAACGATGACGAATATATCATGGACCCATAAGGGAAACAGAGAGAGTGACAGCTCCACGTTCCACATAAAGAAGCCGCTGATGATCATCACCACAGAGCCCCAGACAACCGCCCAGTACTCGAATTTTTCGATGAAGTTATAGCGACCATACTCCGGGGCTTTTTCGAAGAGCCAGTAAGGATGGGCTTTGAAGAATTTTTTTAAAAATCCTTTTCTGTATAAAAATCGTATCAACCCTAGGTTGTGCCAGAAAAGCTCGAACGCATCTTTAAGGTCTTTGAGCCCCGGAAGGAGCTCTTTGAAATTATTCCTGCCTCTTTTGGTGAATATCGTGTAGTATACATGCCAGATCACGTTAAGGATAAGGCCGACAGCGGCTATGCGGTGCAGAATCCCTCTGACGTAGAAGCTCTTTTCCAGAGAGAAGATTGGCTTCAGAAATTTAAGGTCATAGAAGATCAGCGGCAGGCCGGTCAGCATGAGGATGAGAAAAGTGGTTATGAGGACGATATGCTGGATCCTCTCGGCAAGGTTCATCCGCAGAAAAACTTCATCGTCCCGGATAAGAGGAGGATTTTCTGTCATTGCCTTTGATCCGTTGGCTTCATTTTCCTTCGCACTCATGGCTTCACTCTATCATGCCTCAGTCGGTGGAATAAATCGGCCGCAATAAAGACAAGAAAGACAGTGATGATCGCGGCAATCATGATGATGTAGAACATCTTGACGAAATAAGCCCATTTGTTACCGGTCTTTTCCGATACGACATGGATCTTTCCCCGGGCGAAGTTTTCTCCCGCTCCTGGATGGCAGGTGCCGCAGGTTTGAGGCAGATTTTCCGGGTTGATAGAGGACTTGGGGTCGATTGAAGGCCGGATGTCATGAATCCCGTGGCAGCTGGCGCAGTTGGCGACTCGTGTTTCGCCGAATTTTGAGGCTGTTCCGTGGAAGGAACCGGAGTATGTTTTCAGTCTCTCGGTGAGAAACCCGTACTGCCGGGCTAAGACTGCGTCGTCATGACAGCGGGAGCAGACATCAGCCACCTTTGTGGTGTAGACGGGAGAGCTCAGATCCTGGGGCGAGGCGATGTCGTGCTCGCTGTGGCAATCCGTACAGACAGGGACATCATTGATTCCCTTGGCGTAATCCTTGCCGTGGACGCCTTGCAGATAATCTCTTTCGATCCCCACATGACACTGGCCGCAGGTGCGGATGATGTTCTTCCGCGAAACCCGGGATGAGGCGTCGTTCACGGATTTTATGTCATGGGCACCATGACAATGGCTGCAGTTGGCGGAGACGGTCAGTCCTGCCTTTTCCAGGGCTTTAAAATGGACGCTGATCTCATACTGCTTGATGAACTCTCCGCCCCTTTTGGTCTTGACTCTCTCCAGATGGCAACTCTCGCAAGTTTGGGGAAGATTGAGGGGGTAGACGCGGGAAGAAATATCGGTCGTGCTTTTAATATCGTGTTTTCCATGACAATCGGCACAGGTCACAGCGCAGCAGTCCTCTTCAGGGTTGGCATGAATGTGGATGCCCGTTTGGTATTCTCTGGCCGCCTCATCGTGACATTCGCTGCAGTTGACGGCTTTGAGTTTGTCTGGATGAGGGAATTCTTCTGTCTCTCTCAGGTCCGAATGGCAGTCGACGCAGGAGAAGCCCGCTTCGCCGTGGATCGAGGACTGGGAATTTTCACTGTCCACGTAGAGCGATTTTCCATCGTCGGTTTTCAGCTCCGGGTCCTCATGGCAGACCATACAGTCCTCATCTGACTGAATAAGGAAAGGAGAGGAAAGGAAAAAAAGCGGCGTGAACAGTAGAGAAGCGGTGAGCAGAGCAGCTGTGCGCAGAACTATCTTTTTTTTCATTTCTTTCTTCTGAAAAATCTTCTTTTTCTTATGAATCCAGGAACGAACCAGGCGATAGTGATCACCGCCGTGACAAAGACAAGCCAGATAAGAACCTGCTGGATATAGTAAAGAGGGCCGGATTTTTTCTGGCTTATGGCTATATGGACTTTCGACTCGGCGATCTTATCCGGCATGCCTGGGTGGCACCTTTCCTGGCCGCATGTCTTCGCCAGGTTGGCCGGATTGACTTTGGAGAGGGGGTCACTGGCCGGACGGATATCGTGGATCCCGTGGCAGCTCGAACAGTTGGCCGCAGCCTCATAGCCGTAGCCGATGGCGATTCCATGCATGCTTTCTATAAAGGTTTCAATCCGGTCCTCCGGGATTCCGTACTTGGCCATTATTTCCGGCCGGGAATGGCAGGTTGAGCAGGTGTCGGGAATGTTTTGGGGAGAGGTAGGGGCTTCCTTTATTAAATGAGAGATTATTTTATGTTCGCCGTGGCAGTCAACGCAAAGTGGCGCGTCCACGTTACCCTTGAGGACTTCCTGGCCGTGGATGCTTTCCTTGTATTTATCGAAAACGACGGTGTGGCATTTCCCGCAAGTATCAGGCTCTTTAGCCATGAGATGAGGTTCGCCCACTCCTTTTATATCGTGCACCCCGTGGCAGTCCGTGCAGACAGCCGCATAGGAATAAAGCCCCTCTTTAAGGAGCGATTTGCCGTGGACGCTCTGCAGGTATTCCTGGTAGGGCGCTTCGCGGTGGATGTTGAACTTGATCACCACCTGCATATTCTCATGGCAGATGGAGCAGGTGAGAGGTATGTTATTGCGGTAGACCATGGATTCAGGATCTGATGCTTTCTTGATGTTGTGCTTGGTGTGGCAGTCCCAGCACTTGGCTACTTCCTGTACTCCTCTTTCCAGATAAGCTCTGCCGTGAACACTGTCCGGGTAAAAGAGAGGGCCGGCGCCGGGTTTATGCTCGGTTGGTTCCCGGTGGCAGCTGGCCGTACAGTTCACATCGGGCATGTCTTTTTTATGAGGGATCCCCGCTTCTTTTTCTCCTGGTAAAATCAGATGGCAGTCTGTGCAGGCCAGTGTGCCGTGAACGGAGGAGAGGAGGTTGTTCTCGTTGACTTTGAGTCTGTCTTCGCCCCCGGATTCAACGCTGTGGCAGGAGAGACATTCTGCGTTCACATCGGAGGCAAGAGGCTTGCCCGACCCTGACAAGGATAGAATCAGGCAAAGGCAAAGGAAAAGCAGGGATAATTTGAATTTAGCCATCGTATTCTCTTTGTTGATAAGAATAAAATTCATATTTTCTATTTTGAGCCTCTCCCTTAGTGTCGGGATTGAGGTGTCCAGAGCAAAAAGAATGCTTCAATTGTCATTGCG
>JGI2172J19969_10000725_pt1 | contig 14511 bp, 12 predicted proteins | sample DeeMarSWOR230_32_FD_19969 | JGI IMG/M metagenome (IMG submission 19969)
TGGAAGTTTTATTCTACAATTATCGGAAAATTCCTTTTGCCTGCTCCTATCTCCCCGGTAAAGGGAAATTGCATTATTTTTGGATACTCTATTTGGTTTCTTTTTTCATATACGCCTTTCTGTTGAGTTTTATTGAATACAAGATTCTGAATTCTCCTCTCTACTTATTCATATCTTATGGAGTTATTTTCATCTTAATTGCGGCTCTAAAAGCCTCCAAGAAATCTCTCCTTCCGAAGAAACTGGAGATAATGTATGAAGAGAGGCACGAACCTGCGATGGTGACTCTGACTCCTTATGAATGATTGATGAGTATAATTTCGAAATATGGGATCGATTTAGCATCTGAAATATATGAAATGTGAATCAGTCAGCTATGCTGTTTGGATTCATCGTTATTTTTTTCTTTAGAAATATTTGTTAGAATGTGAATAAGGATTGTATAGGGGGGCAAAATGAGCACAAAAAACAGTGTCGCTTCAATCGTCCTCTTTCTTTCGGTCTTTATGATGCTTGTTTCCTGTGGAAAACAGCACTCTGAATGGAAAGGAACGATAAAGGAAGTGGATGGAGTGACTGTCGTCAAGAATCCGAAAGAGCCGATTTATGGTGAAGACGTATTTAGCCTGGAAGAAGAATTATCTATCGGAGAGGCTGAGGGAAGGGAAGAATATATGTTTTCTGGAATAAGGTCGATGGCAGTAGATGATGCGGGAAGAATTTATGTATTGGATAGGAAAGAGACACATGTGAAGGTTTTTGATCGCGATGGAACTTATATAAGGACGATTGGGAAAAAGGGACAAGGTCCCGGAGAGTTCATTATGCCGTTAAGCGTATTAATCACTCATCAAAATGAGCTCGCGGTGAATGATTATAGAAGCCGGCTCGCCATTTTTTCCTTAGAAGGCGAATTTAAAAAAAATATCCAAATAGCTAAAGTTGGATTGTCGAGGATTGATATTGATTCTGAAGGAAATATAGTTGGACGTGCTATTGTCAGAGAAGAAGAGAATCCACGGTACGAGCTAAAAAAATTCGACTCTGGATTAAATTATCTCCATTCTTTAGGCTTCTCACCTCTACCCAGTGCAAGCCCTAGTGGTTTTAATCCTTTTGGAGGAATCATCTCTTTTCAGATAGATAATCACGACCAAGTTATCTGTGGTTATCCGGAAGATTATGAGATCAAAATTTTTGATAAGGAAGGAAACATGAAAAGAAATATAATAAAAGATTATGACCCCGTGGAAATTACAGAAGAAGAAATAAAGGAGGCGACTGAAAGCACACCTCCAGAAATAAAAGTCTCCATCCCAAAATACCATATGGCTTACAGTTGGTTTGCTGTAGATGACGAAGGCCGGATTTTTGTCATGACTAATGAGCGAGTAGAGGAGGGAGAAGGCTATTACTATGATGTGTTTGATCCTGAAGGCAAATTTATAGCAAAAATTCCTCTTAAAATCAGACCTTATCTCTTCAAAAATAAGAAGCTTTATACAGTTGAACAAGATGAGGAAGGCTATCTTTTTGTTAAGCGTTATAAGATCACATGGAAATATTAGCGACTATAACAGAAAATTGAGACAAGACTCAATCAAAGACCTTAAAGCCATGGCTTGGCTTCTCTGGATTGAATGCAATTTAAGAGAGAAGGAGGCACTATGTTAGAGCCGTTAAAACAATGGATTTGTGATTCATGCGGGCAAGTCATCGAATCCCCGGAAGATGGCTATGTGGAATGGTTGGTAGAAGGCGATGATGCACCGTTAAATTTGCAGTTTGGATTTAAGATTATTCATGCTGGTGAAGAATGTTCCTGTTATTCAGAAGAAGACATAAGTTTAAATGATGCTCCTTTAGAACTTTTTATGAGAGAGAAAGGACTTGTCTATTTATTAAGCTTTTTAGATGTAGGTCCGCTGCTGATGAGAGAGTACAAAGGTGCAAGAGTAAAAAACTTAAGGGAATTTGTTGAGTTTATGAGAAGAATAACTGTCCCTTATTATGAAGAAGCGAGATTGTATTTTGAAAAATTGCATACTGATGAGGACTTTGTTTTAGACGATTCAATCTATCATCAAGAAAACTTAATAAAGATAATTCAAAAATACGGAAAACCATAATTTCTATACAAGAGTCGAATGGATGCTAAAAACCATTTCTTCATGATCAGGAGAAAGAAATGAAAATCGGTTCTAAAAAATTCCGTGCGTTCTTCATAACACTCGGGATTTTGGTTATTTGGGTGGGTTTGGAAGGACTTCTCTATGCCATATTTGGAAAAGGACCGATCACAACGATAATAGGAATAGGGATAGCATTTATAATGGGAGCTTATTTTTTCCATACGATAAAAATAGTATGGAAGAAGTGAAGCCAGATAGAAGCCACATGTCCTGAGATCATAGGTTCAATTCATCTCTCTCCCAGCAACTTTTTTCAAGAAGTGTAAGTTGAAATGAATGAAATGGTTGTTTAGTCAAATCCACTTAAGGGAGAGGTGAATCAGTCGTTTATTTCAGCCTGTCTGTTGATATCACAGATGAAGTCATCAAAAGATACGATGCTTCAAAAATCATGGAAGATAATAAGCCATTTAGCTTTTAAGAATATGTTAAATTGCTGAATTAAAGAAACTGACCTTTTTGTATAAATGTAGCGATAAATTTTGACCTAGAAAGAAACGGCCTCCGCTTCCCGGCCAGCATTATCTGCCAGGAAGCCTATTCCGACCCTTGGGAAGGAATCTCTTATTTTTTTACTGTTTGCATTATGAAAGCAAAAATTACATAATACTTTGTTAAAATCGCTTATTTAACAGGAAAATAAACAAAGGAAACAAATTCATGAAGACAGCTAAGCTCTATTATCCAGTTCATACATTAGACCACCGATTGCTTCTTCCGGCAGGCGAGCTGCTCACGTTAGAAACCTTGGATGAATTGATCACGATCAGTAAGGGCACATCCTATAAAGCGATTTCATTTCTGGACTATGGCACAGTTTTTCAAGATATGCTCCGCATTCTCAGAAAGCCTCCATACGATAAAATCTTCGAGAAGTTAAATAAAAATGTGACAATGTCTCTAATGAAAAAGATTCGTTTCATTGAACCCGTTCTGAAGTTCCTTGATTATTTTAAAGAGAACGATTTTTATACCTACAGACATTTACTGGTCGTGTTCGCCATGTCAATAAACCTGGCCCGAGACCTGCTGGAAAAACCAGAGGACTGGATCACGGCTCTCATGGCCGGGACAATGCATGATTTCGGCAAAACATGCGTTCCCCTAGAGGTGTTGAAAAAGAACGAGCCACTATCCAGGGCCGAGAGGGGCATCCTGGAGCACCATGCTTTAGCTGGCTACGTGATTCTCAGTTACTTTCTTCAAAATCACCAGAGTTTTGCAGCGCAGGTCGCCAAAGAACACCATGAACGGAGAGATGGGTCCGGATATCCTCTGGGCATCTCATTGAAGGATAGGATGGTAGAGATCATTGCCGTGTGCGACGTTTATGATGCGCTCCTTTCGCCCAGGCCTTATCGGCCCATCCCCTTTGACAACAGGACAGCCTTGGAGGAAATCACCGAAATGGCTAAAGAAGGGAAATTAAGCTGGGAGGTAGTGCAGACTTTAGTGTCTCATAACCGAAAGGATAGACCGCATTTTAGAGAATGCGAGATTTCCACAGAAAAAAGGGGAACGCCCCCAGCAGTCAACTTGTATGGAGTTATTGCTGATAAAGAAATGAAATGTCCGAATTGTCACGGTTCAACCATAAAGAAAAGAGAACATAAAGAAGCTAGAGAAAAGATTCGTTACGAATGTCGTAGTTGTGGAAAAGAATTTGATGAAGATGATTTAATGAATCTGGAAATGGACGAATATTAGGACATATAAAGGAACTGAATACACACCACTGGAATCCAATTCCTCATTTAAAAAAAATTACAAATATTATCTAGCATTTTATATAATAAAAACGATATAATTGATTAGTAAAATCTCTTATTCAAGGGGGAATATCAACAACAGAAAATCAGATCGCTTTTTCCAACAATGCATACAGCAATGTATAAAGAAGGGGGTGTGTTCGCATCCTAGAAATACGGATGTGATCCAAAAGTGGGGGAAATTTCAAATCATCAAAAAAAAATCCCTATAGAATAATATATTATCCCATTTTAACAGGGATACAAGGGGTCAAAATTCATGAAGACGCCTAAGCTCGATTACCCAGTTCACACATTGGACAATCGATTGCTTCTTCCAGCTGGCAAGGAGTTAACGCCAGAGGCTCTGGATGAATTGATTGCCAACAATAAGGGCACATCTTATCAAACAGTTTCCTTTTTGGAGTATGACACCGTTTATCAAGATATGCTCAGCATCCTCCAAAAGCCCCCATACAATACAATCTTCGAGAGGTTAAATGAAAAAGCTGTATTCATTATAATGAAGAAAATCCGTTTCGTTCAGCCTGTTTTGGAATTCCTCGATTATTTCAAAAAAAAAGACTTTTATACTTATCAGCACTCGCTGGTTGTGTTCGCCCTGTCAATAAACATTGCCCATGATCTTTTAGAAAAACCCGCGGATAGGATTATGGCGCTCATGGCCGGGACCATCCATGATTTCGGCAAAATATGCGTTCCGCTTCGGGTATTGAAAAAGTCCGATCCGCTGACCAGGTCTGCGAGGGGTGTCCTGGAACACCATGCTTTAGCTGGCTTTGTACTTCTCACTTACTTCCTTCAAGAGCACCAGAGTTTTGCAGCACAGGTCGCTAAAGAACACCATGAACGAAGAGACGGATCTGGATATCCTCTGGGCATCTCATTGAAAGATAGGATGGTGGAGATTATTGCTGCGTGCGACATTTATGATGCTCTCCTTTCGCCAAGGCCTTACCGGCCTACCGCCTATGACAACAGGACAGCCTTAGAAGAGATCACAGAAATGGCCAAGAAAGGAAAATTTAGCTGGGAAGTGGTGCAGGCTTTAGTCTCTCATAACCGGAGAGATAGACCATATTTTCGAGAATGCAAGGTTTCAAACGAGAAAAGAGGCACACCCCCGGCAGACAACGTATATGGAGTCATAGTTGCTAAAGAAATGAAATGTCCCGATTGCCACAGTTCCTCCATCAAGAGAAAAGAACAGAAAGAAGAGAGAGAACAGATTCGTTATGAATGTCGTGATTGTGGAAAAGAATTTGATGAGGATGATTTAAAAAACATAGATGTGGACAAGCATTAGAACAAAAGGAAACCTTCTGCACACTCCTGGAATCCATATCGCCTAAAGCCACGGCTCCATCAACTCGAAAATATAGGGAGAAATGTGCTATTCGATATTGTTTCGAATGCCTCCTCCGGTCTACCTGTTAGCTCTGGAAATCTTGCTAATTTTTTATTTTTCGTTGTATCAACCACACCATACATAAATGGTTTAGTATTTCCTGACGCACGGCTGACGCAAAAGGCACAAAAAAGTACTTGTATGGCATCATCATAGAAGGGGATTATTTAGCTACATTTTATCCCAATGAAACTTGACATATAATTTGAAGGGCTTATAATTAATAGTAGTACTACAATGTAGCAGGAGAAATAATGGCGAAAAGCAAAGACATTCCTGAATTGTCCAAGGCAGAATATGACATTCTAAGAATACTCTGGAAGGATGGGAGGCTGACCGTTCGTGAAGTGCATGACCAGGTCTATGGTATCCATAAGTGGGCCTATACGACCACCAAGACAATGATGGACCGAATGATTAAAAAAGGACTCTTAGAAAGAGAGAAATATCATGGAATTTATCTGTATAAGCCTCTGATCTCCAGACCGGCAGGTTTGGCTAGGATGGTGCGGTTTTTTGCGGATAGGGTACTTGAAACCGATGTTGGCTCGGTTGTCTCGATTTTTGCTAAAAGCAACACCTTGAGCGCAGAGGAAATTGAGGAATTGGAACAATTATTAGAAGAGGAAGTTGTTTGAGGAAACGATTATGATAGCCGGTCTCAACAGCATATTAGGGGAAGTGAGCAGTCGTTTCTTTTCCTTTATGATGAGAGAGATAATTTTCTCTGCTTTCCTATTTATTCTGATAATCATGCTCACCAGGCTCCTCAGAAAGAAGTCTCCTTTATGGCATATAGGACTCTGGGCATTCGTGTTGATCAGGCTAGTGTTACCTCCTGGATTCTCCAATCCAGTGGCCAAATACAACGGACTTAATGATGTTCCCTTCATTAGTGAAGTTAATGATTTGTTTTCTGAATCCAAGACTCAGGAATCCCAAAATCAAACTTTTTCTTCTCAGTCAGTGTCATCGAATCAAAACGCTTTGGTTTCTGGAGGAAAGACATCAAATGTTGACACCGCCCCTAACAGCCCCCGTGTTTCATCCTGGAAAATTGCCGTGTTCGGAATTTGGCTCTTAGGTTTTCTAGTAACAGTATCAATATATCTAAAAAGATACCTCTACTTCCGCCGATTGATATGGAATGCATCGCATCTCAAGGATGAATGCTGCCATGATATTCTCGCTCACTGGCGGAAGGCCTTCAAGGTAAAACGAAGTGTAAAACTAGTCTATTCACGACAATGCTTATCGCCGTTCACTATGGGAGTTCTCAAACCGGTTATATTTTTGCCTCAGAGCTTGCTTGAAACAGATGATATTGAGTTGCTGAATTCGGTTATTTCCCATGAAGTGGCACACATCAAACATTATGACGCCCTCTGGATTAAATTTCAGAATTTGATTCAATCCATATACTTTTTCTATCCAGTCGTTTGGTTTGTCAACAGTAAAATTCATTTAGCTCGTGAATGTCTTCGCGATACACAAGTCATCTCGCAAGGAGAGATCACTCCGAAGATATTGGGGAACGGTATTCTTTCCTTACTCAGGATGAATTTAATCGGCTCTGCTGATTTCCTGTTACTCCCCAGGTTTGGAAATGAAAAGAAAAAGGTCACTTATCGGCTCAGAAATTTGAAATCTAAACGCATTTCAATGGTTCAGAGAATATTGACTTATATGTTTTTAGTCGGGCTGGGAGCATATGTCATACCAATATTCGGGTCCATCCAATCCACTCGAACATCGGCGGACAATCATGAAAGCATGGAAGTTCAATTAGTAAGTATGCCTGGCCTGGATGACCTCTCTAAAGGATGGAAAGAGATTGCGGAAGATGAGAACATATCAGCTTCTCGTTCCATAAAATATACGAGCGGTAATCTCGATTTGCCTGCAGAACAACAAAAGTCACTTGAGGGAGGGGTAGAGGAGCAGGTCAAACCTATTCAGTTGATAGCCTCATCCCAAGAAGTCCAGCTTCCTGTTTATGCTGAAATCCCCAACAAGATTGGCGAGGAAAGTCTTGGAATTATTGGTTTAGACAAAGCAGAAGCGGAAATTAATGATATTAGAGCAGAAGCCGAAGAGAATGAAGGAAACAAAAAAGGAGATAAAAGTTCACTGAATAATGGTGAAGAAGTAGCTTTAGACAAATTAACTGAAAACAACTCAAATTCACCGTTGCGGTTGGAAGGACAATACACACCTCCCAAGCCTATTCGTAAAGTCAAGCCAGATTATCCTTTAAGAGCACGACAGGCTCGCGTAGAGGGTGTAGTGATTCTGGAAGCGACAACTGATGAACATGGAAGAGTAAAGCATGTTGAGGTGCTTCGTTCAATTCCCGCACTTGAACAGGCTGCAGTGGAAGCTGTTCGCCAATGGATATATGAACCAATGATAATAAACGGCAGACCCCGTGCAGTGATTTTTAAGGTTAAAATTAATTTTGTCATTCTAAGAAATAGATAGTCTTGAAGAAAAAAGTCAAAGAAACATTAAACTCCGGAGGGGGAGCAATGGGACCAAGAAATCTTACCAAATCATCAATCGTGTTAATCATGTTTTGTATTCTTGCGCTTTTCTCCTGCGGGCCAAAACAGGAAAAAGTCGAAAAGATCATGGAAGACGGAGTGGAAGTCGTTATCAATCATTTGGAGCCATATAAATTAAATGGAAAACTCGCCACAGTTACTCTTGCCAAAGAGTTTGTAATCGATACAGAAAAGGATGATCTTGTAGATATTGGCTTTTATCAACCAGAAACTTTCGATGTGGATTCTGATGGGAATATTTATTTCATTCAGTGGGAATCGAGCGATAACTATATCTTTAAGTTCGATAGTAAGGGAAGTCTGCTTACGTCCTTTTGTCGAAGAGGACAGGGGCCGGGCGAACTTGAATATGGAGGAGCTATTGTTGTCACTCCAACAAGGGAGATAATGGCTAAAGGCCCTGCACAAAGTAAATTCGAGGTCTTTGATTTAGAGGGAAATTATTTGAAAACTGTACAAATGGGAAGGGTGTTCAATCCGATTCCATTACAACATGATGAACACCTTGTATTTTGGGGGGAGGATACGCCGGAAACTCGAAAGCAGTTTGTCGGTGTATGCAATTCAGAATTTAAGAATATTAAACAACTTGAATATTTTCAGTATCCAAACTCGATGAATGTAAAAAGTCCCGTTAACAGACACAGATTAATATATACAGTATCCCAGGATAAGATATTCATCGCTAACTCAGAAAAAGGATATGAAATTCAGGTTTTTGATTTCAAGGGGAATTTAATACAAAAAATAAGGAAAAATTTTCAAACGGTTAAGGTCTCAGAAGAGTACGAAGAAAAATATTTCAATCGCATTCCTGAAGGATACCCACTATTAAAAAATCTTTACTTTGAAGAATACTGGCCACCATTCTGGGATCTTTTTACTGATGATGAGGGAAGTCTCTTCGTATTGACTCCAGAAGAAGGAGTAAATCCCGGGGAATATTGGCATGATATTTTCAACTCTGATGGAGTATTTATCAGTAGGCTTAGCCTGAGTAATAGCAAAGATTTACATAGCTATCCATTCACTGTGAAATCCAAAAACAAACTACTGTATTGCCTCCGAGAGAAAGAGAGTGGCTTTAAGGAACTAATTGTCTATAAGATGATATGGGAATAGATAGTTAAGACGACTGGAAGCCAAATCGTCCGATTTTCTGGCTTCCCGATACTGAGAAAGATATCCGCATGAATGAACGTTTGACTGAAAAATATAAAAGAATAAAGAAGAGGTTTAGATTAAAGGGGGGTCAAATGAAAAACAAAACCAAGATTGTTTCAATCGTTCTATTTCTTTCAGTATTTATGTTTTTTATTTCCTGCGGACCTGTGCAAGATAAAGTAGAAAGGACAATTGAGAATGGAGTAGAGGTTGTTATGAATCATTTAGAACCATACAAGATAAGAGGAGAACCCAGCAGCTTAAGCTTAGAAAAGGAATTCACTATTGATCTAGAGAAAGAGGAGATCGTAAATATCGGATTAACAGATTCCTTGGCTGGCGTGGATGTTGATTCTGAAGGCAATATTTACCTTTTTCAATATCCCTCTGGAGGCAGAAATATTGTTTTTAAATTTGACAGGAACGGGAAATTTGTGACTTCGTTCGGCCTCAGGGGCCAGGGACCCGGTGAAGTCAATTTTGCTTGGCACATTAGAGTCAGCAACCAGGATAAAGTTGTCATCACCGGTCCAGCGGAAAGAAAGCTCTTCTTCTTCAGCAATGATGGAAAATTTGAAAAATACATCACTTTTAGTTCTGCCATACAAGAAGCTTTACCTCTGGATAATGGTAATTTCTTTATCAAAAGAGGAGAAGTAACGAATCCTGAAAGCAAATATATTGAATGGCCTTTATGTCTATATAATTCAAAATTAGAGGAGATAAAGGAGCTAGACAAATATTATCGACTCGATGAATTTANNGTAGATACGATTGAGTTCCCCGAACCTGTTCTGATTAACAGCGTTTCAGACAGAAAGATATATATTGGGTATGGAAAACGGGGGTATGAGATTTGGGTATTTGATTTAGACGGAAATCTAATCAGAAAAATAAGGAAAGAGTACAAACCGGTGGAGGTTCCAGAAGAAGTCAAAGAAGAAAACAGAAAAGCGACAAAGGACCCTCGATACGTTATTTACGGGAAAAAAATCAGATTTTCTAAACACTGGCCTCCTTTTCAATATCTTTTTACAGACGATGAGGGACGATTATTTGTAATGACTTATGAAGAGGGCGAAAATCCAGGTGAATACATGTACGATGTCTTTAATTCAGATGGCGTATTTATTGACAGGATAAGTTCAGGGAATTTAGTATTCGAATCCTTTTGGAATATTCAATATGTAACAGCCAGAAAGAATCGTCTGTACTGCCTCAGAAGAAAAAACAGCGGCTATAGAGAATTAGTGGTTTATAAGATGAATTGGGAATAGATATCTAAACCATTGGAAATCCCACTCCAATAAGCCCTGCTTCCCTGGATTGAGAAAGATGGCTGAATAAATTATTATGTTAATAGGGGGATAAAATGAAATCCAAAATAAAGTTTATTTCAATCGTTTTATTTCTTGCAGTCTTAATGATGCTCGTTTCCTGCCAAAAGCAAAAGGCTCAATGGAAAGGAACAATAGAAGAAGTAGATGGTGTTACAGTCGTTAAAAATCCAAAGGAACCCATCTATAGTAGAGATGTTTTTAGCCTGGAAGAGGAGTTATCCATCGGAGAAGGAGAAGGGCGAGAAGAATACATGTTTTCAAGAATAAGGTCAATCGCAGTGGATGACTGGGAAAGGATTTACGTTCTTGACTATAAGGAAGCTCATATTAAAGTATTTGACAAAAAAGGAATCTATATCAAGACAATAGGAAGAAAAGGCCAGGGACCAGGAGAACTCGAGTTTCCGAGAAATTTAATAATAACAAAGAAAAATGAAATTATGGTAGAGGACACTGGCAACAGGGCCTTGATATTCTTTACCTTGGATGGTGAGTTTGTTAAATCCCTCTCCACTGCTAAGACTGTCATGTTTAGCCGAGCCACAATAGATTCTCATAATAATATATTGGGAATGACAACAAGAGCTGATCCTGAAAATCCAAAGTTTGAGCTAATTAAATTCAATTCGAAATTGAATATAATCCGGACAATAGATTCCTGTCCATTATTAAAACCCCCTATGATTAATCCATTCATGCCGGTTTTTTATTGGAAAATAGATGAGAACGACAACATTATCTATGGTTATCCTGAAAAATATGAATTTAAGATATTTAATCCCGAAGGAAAAGTGGTGCGAAAAATACTCAAGGAATTTGATCCTGTGGTTATCACAGAAGAAGAAAAAGAACAAAGGAAAAAAATTTATCCGCCAGCGGTTAAATTAATCTTTTCACATTATTATCCTGCATATCGTATCTTCACCGTTGATGATCAAGGACGGATTTTTGTCCAAACATATGAGAAAGATAAAAGCGGAGAAGAATATTACTACGACATCTTTGACAATGAGGGAAGATACATTGCCAAAATTACCCTCTGGACGGAGCCCCAAATCTGGAGTAAGAACAAACTTTACACCATAGAAGAAAATGAAAATGGAATCCAGATTGTCAAAAAATATAAATTAAATTGGAAGCATTAGAAACTTGAGTTGAGCAGGAGCCAAATCCTCTAAAGTCCTGGCTTTCCTGAGTTGAAAAAAGATGAAGAACGAATTAACATAATATGTAGTAGAGATAAATAAGGTTAAAAAACAAGCAAAAGAGGGGGTTAATATGAAAAACAAAATTCCGGTATTTTCATTTGTTTTATTTCTTTCAGTCTTCATACTGCTTATTTCCTATGGGGAACAAAAACCCAGATGGAAAGGAACAATTGAGAAAGAAAATGGAGTCACAGTCATTAAGAACCCAAAAGAGCCTCTCTATAGTGGAGACATTTTAAGTTTGGAAGAAGAGTTAACGATTGGAGAGGAGGAAAAAGAGCCTGTATTCGAAGCTATAAGAACGATACGAGTGGATGATGATGGAAACATCTATGTTCTTGATTATAAAGCATACCAGATAAAGGTTTTTGATGAGACCGGAAAACATTTGAGAGACATTAGCAGAAAAGGACAGGGACCCGGAGAGATGCAGCTCCCTCGAGGCATGGAAATCATAGGAGGAAAGAAAATCGTGATAGATGATTTTAGAAACCGCCGAATTTCTTTTTTCTCTTTAGAAGGAGAGCTTTTAAAGGAAATTCCTACAAGTGAAATTTCTGGTTTAGCGGTGGTGACACCTGATTCCAGGGGACAATTTATCGGCTATACTCTTCATATGAGAGGAAACACTCTGACTGAATTAATAAAATTCGATGAAAACCTTGAGGTGATTAAGGAGATTGGAAAGATAGAGTATACCCGAGAGAGTAAAGTCGTCAATCCTTTCCCGCCAATGCTTTTCTTTACTGTATTACAAGATGATAGAGTTGTATGGGGAAAGTGCTATCATTATCAACTGATGATTGTTGACAGGGAAGGAGAAACCATAAGAAAAATTATCAATGCATATGATCCAATAAAAATCACAGACGATGATAAAAAAAGGGAGACAGAAGAAAGATTCAAAGGCAGAAAACTTCCTCCAGGAATGAGCTTGAAATTTCCCGAATATTATCCAGCTTTTCGCTGGATAAGCTCTGATGATGAAGGCAGGATTTTTGTCCGGACTTTTGAAAGGGACGAAGAAGGCAACCGCTATTATGATATGTTTGATTCGGAAGGAAGATACATCGCTAAAATCATTTTAAGGAACCATCCTGCAACCTGGAAAAAAGGAAAACTCTATTGTGCTATAGAGGATGAGGATGGATTTCATCAAGTAAAAAGATATAAAGTTACCTGGAAATATTAACGAATTTAAGGAAATTGAAATCCAATTCTATTAGAGCCCTGGCTTCCCTGGACTGGAAAAGGGCACAGAGGGAGTTAGAATTCTATATATAAGGGGATAAAAATGAAAAAATTAATTTATTTTGTTCTAATCCTTTCTCTATTTCTCTGCTGTGCCCCTAAACAGGAAAAAGTAGAGAAGATAATGGAAAATGGAGTGGAAGTTATCCTAAATAGCATTGAACCTTATAAAATCCCTGGTGAGCTCAGTACGTTAACTCTCGAAGAAGAATTTACGATTGATACTGAAAGCGATGGAATTGCAGAATTGGGATTGACTGATATATGGGCTATAAATATTGATTCTGAAGGAAATATTTATTTGTGGACTACGCCGTTGACTAAAGGAGATTTGATTTTTAAGTTCGATGGCAGCGGGAATTTTTTAACTTCTTTTCTAAAAAGAGGTCAAGGTCCTGGTGAGATTCAATCCCCGACAATTCCGATTATTACCGAAAAGGACGATTTCATTGTACCGGATTATTTTCCCAGAAAACTGGTGTTTTTAAGTTTAAAGGGAAAACTGGTCAAGGAAATCTCTTTTAAATCTCAAATAAATACCGCATATATATTAGAGAATGGCAACTGTTTTGTATTGGAAAGAAGGCAGACTCCTGATGACAATTTTATGGAAGATTTAATGACACTATACAATTCTGAATTGGAGGAAATTCAGCGATTTCGTAGTCAAAAAGTGGTAAACGAAAGAGTGGCGACAAGAATTAAAGGGACATTAAAGCAAGGTAATTTCATACTCTGGGCAATATCCAAGGGAAAAATTTACATCGGAGATAATGATAGGGAAGATTATGAAATCTTAGTATATGACTATGAAGGAAACTTAATAAGAAAAATCAGGAAGGAATACAAACCGGTAGAAACTACTGAAGAGTTCAAGAAAAAAATCCTTTCGGAATACGAACAATACCCCACGGAAGAATTACGGACCATTGGGAAAAAGATCTTTTTTCCGAAATACATGCCGCCCTATCGGTGTATTTTCTGTGATGACAAAGGGCGGCTGTTCGTCATGACATTTGAGAAAGGCAAGAATGATGGGGAGTACATGTATGATGTTTTTGATGCTGATGGCCGATTTGTCGATCGAGTAGGTTTGGGAAATTATGGAATTTGGGACAAACTAATCGTAAATCAATTTGTAATAATAGCCAAAAAAAAATTTCTCTATTGTATACGAGAGAAAAAAAGTGGTTACAAAGAGTTGATGGTTTATAAGATGAATTGGGAATAATGAGAATCATATCGATTTTGATAATTTTCGCTTTTCTAATTGTCAATCCATGCATTTTTTCTGCAGTCCAAAAAGTCAGGACAAAAGTCACAGTATACGGTGACATCTTTTTAACCGAATCAGGCCTTCTTCCTCTTCCAGACAATGCTATCGAACTGGATATTGAATTTTCGATTCCAGAAAATCACTTTAATGTCGCCCAAAAAATAGCCAATGATTCTGAGGGAAATATCTATGTTTCTGACAAAAATATGAGTACTGTATTTAAGTTCAATGCTGCAGGTGAATTTCTGCTCCAAATAGGACAGAAAGGGAAAAAAAAAGGGAGCTTTCTGTCTCCCCATAAGATTCTTGTTGAGAAAGATTCCCTCATTATTCAAGATA
>JGI2172J19969_10000727_pt1 | contig 14510 bp, 18 predicted proteins | sample DeeMarSWOR230_32_FD_19969 | JGI IMG/M metagenome (IMG submission 19969)
CATCCACTGCAAATCCAGGCATTAGCTGAGCTGAAATAAGTGTCAAAAGACTCATCATACAGATGTAAGCAATCGCAATTTTCAATCTCAATTTTTTCAGTCTCCTATACTAAACTGGCATTACCTTATCTGACTTTTTTTAAAAGACTTTTGTAACGTCGCGCATGCATTTTGCGGGTTGTTAAGAGTTTAAAGCCTCATCAATGATTTTTCGTAATCAGCAACAACGTGTTTTTTGCCTTTTTGAATTACTTGATGCCCCTCTTTTTCTAAAAGTTTCTTCTGCCCTTCAACTCCGCCTGGATACTTCATGTTTATCACTCCGCCAGTTTTCAAAGTACGCCAGTATGGGGTAATATCTTTTTCACCCTGTTGCCTTTGTTCTTCAGCAGCATTAGCGGCAATCCAAGCAAAAATTCCAGTTGTCATAGGGCAGCCAATTGTTGCATTGTGTTTTTTCGCTAGAGCTATGCGAATTTCGTTGATGGTAATTAGTTTGCCTTCGGGTACTTTTTTCATTATAATGTCTACTTCGGTTGGTGCGGGGATAACTATTGTGCCAGTACCCCATTTTTTACTCATTTTTTCAGTGATTTTTTCTACTTTCGGTAGACCTTTACTATCTGTCAGTTTCTCGGTCCAACTTTTCTTTTTTGTTGACATAGCCTCCTCGCTCTCCTTATGAAAATGGAAATAACAGTATAAGATTAGTTTTACTGGTTAACAAACATCAAAAAAGCACGTGAATTCTGTTGCGGTTACATTAGGGTATTTTAGAAAGAGTCAAGTTGTTTTTCTTCTGATTCTGATACCATCGTAAATATGAAAAGTATGATTTGGAATGAATTTTCATACTGTAGAGGTTTCTGATTTGGCTGAAGTAGCGGATGGAAAATATATTTTTGGCACTGTAAAAGTCGGCGAAAGAGGGCAAATAGTTATCCCTAAAGAAGCTAGGAAGTCTCTTGAAATAAAGCCAGGCGACATTCTAATTGTCACTGGAGACAAGCGAAAAGCAATTATCACTATTTTAAAAGCAAATGCCATGAAACACTTTGCTTCAGATTTTCTTGGCACGACTAAGAAAAAGAGTATACCTAAGAAAAAACCCGAAGAGAAAGACCAGTGGAAAGGATTCCGTCGTATTCCATAATGATCAGAGAAAGATCTCGCAAGAAAGTGCGTGGCGAATAAGGCAGTTGCACACGCCGTAGCGACTTGGATGGGAGTTCACTGCAATAATCTGTTAGTTTGCGGTTTTTTCTCTCTTTACTATCTCTCTGGCAGCGATTACGCCTGAAACCGAGGCTTGAATAAGTCCCCTCGTCACTCCAGCTCCGTCGCCTATCGTAAACAAGTTGCGAATCTCCGTTTCTAGGTTATTATTCAGTTGTAGCCTAGACGAATAGAACTTAACCTCTAAACCATACAGCAACGTATGCTTCGAATTCACTCCTGGTGCAAGCTGATCCAACGCCTCAAGCATCTCACGAATATCCGCCAAATAACGGTAAGGCAGAACAAAACTAAGATCGCCAGGTGTAGCATTCTTCAACGTTGGAACAACCACACTTCTTTGGAGACGTTCTTCAGTTGACCGCCTCCCAGCCTGCAAGTCACCCAGCCTCTGAACCATCACGCCTCCACTAAGAAGGTTACCGAGTCGGGCGAGATATTTTCCGTAGGCAATGGGTTCTCTAAACGGTTCAGTGAAAGAAGTGCTAACTAAAACAGCAAAGTTAGTGTTTCCAGTCTTTCTCTCAGCGTAGCTCTGACCGTTAACTGTTAAAATACCATCGTATGATTCTGTGATAACTTCGCCTTCAGGCGCAACACAAAAAGTTCTCACCTGATCATCAAACAACTTAGAATAGTAGATGAGTTTAGGTTCATACAAAACACGTGCAAGCTCCTCCAAAACTGGCGCTAACACCTCAACTCTGACACCCACATCAACAGGGTTGTTAAGTGTCTTCAGTCCCAGCGACTGAGCTTCAACCTTCAACCATTCAGCTCCAATTCTGCCCGGCGCTACAATAACGTATTTTCCGTAAATCTTTTTGCCTTTAGTGGTTTCCACTCCTTCAACCTTACGGTTTTTTACCAGAAGCCCCTTCACTTCAGTTTTGGTTTTAACCTCAACCTTACCTTTCAAGTGACTACGCATTTTGCGAAGCACGTCAGCACAGGTATCAGTGCCTAAATGACGAATTTTTTGAGAAATTAACTGTAGCCCAGCGAAGGAAGCTCTCCGCTCGATTTCCTCAATCTTGTCGAGGTCAGTTCCGTAAAGGTGTCCGGGCGCTCCAAACTTCCGGTAAATATTGTCTGCATAGTTTAGGAGCTCAACAAGTTTTTCTTGACCGCAGTACTGACTAAGCCAACCTCCAACCTCAGTGGACAAAGTAAGTTTTCCATCACTAAACGCGCCAGCACCACCCCAACCTGACAATAGCGTGCAAGGGTCACAGTTTATGCATCCTAACCCTCGGTTTGCTGGACACTTGCGTTTATCAATGTCGGGACCTTTATCTAATATAAGCAAGTTTAGATGTGCATTCTCAGCCAGTTCGAGAGCAGAAAATATGCCGGCTGGACCTGCACCAACGATTATCACATCAAACTGCAACGGAGTATCCTCCAAAGACCCAAACCTACATGTCATAACTGCAATATATGTTTTAATGAACAGTTGATTTGTTAATTTTTAAGAGGCTTGTCGCTGACACAATATTCGTCAACCGCGAATCTAAACGTGATGTAGCATGGGATTTTAATCCTTGATTGCTTCAAGCAGACTCATAACATTCCAAAGTTTCACCCGACTGTAGGGTGGCATGTTGGGATCCTGCAGAATTTCGTCTAGACGAGATATGGCGTTGGACGCTCTCACCGCTGGACTGTATTTCGTTATTTGCAGAGCATCCATTGATTCTTTCGCAGCTCTCCTTATGTTTCTAGGGGTAGTATTGTCTTCAGAAATCAGTCCAAGAATAGATAACGCTTGTTTTATTCTCTCCTCATACTCCATCAACTTTTTTTTACGCACCATATTAGAAGCCTCCAAACAGAACAGTTAGGCGGATGTCTTTTTATCCATTATTATCTAAGCAGTAGTTTATACTTTGTTATTGTTGACATTTAGCAGTTGCCGTTACAAGTAATGTTTTAGGAGATTCCTAAAAAAAGTGAAAGATAGGGTTGTCAAATGCGTTTCAAGTCTTGTCTGAGTCTCTTTGGTTTTGTCGGTCTTTTTAATCCAGCATCAGATTGAAACATTTTTCACTCATCAGTAAGTTTTTGTGAAACACATATAGATTTGATGAATTCAGAATACTTATTTCGCATCAAAATTTTGGTATAGAATAAAAACGAAACTCTCAGAAGCAGAAAAAGCAGACCTAAGAGAGTTTGGTAACAGACAAAACAAACTTGCGACCGCACAAACTTACATGAGCGATGTAGTGAAGTTTGCTGAATACCACAACTTGACACCGCTTACACTGATCAACGCCACAAAACTCGTAGAAGCGCAACACCTAGCCAAGACCGAAATNACTATGAAAGCGTCTCAACAACTAGAATTTGTACGGTTACAAATCAAACGCCGCATCGAAAAACTCGCTGAACAATACGTCGAACATTTCAAAATGAAAAACGGCGTTTACACTGAAGGCGTGAACCTCGTAGTGAAGAAGGCTCTCTACCAAAAGCTGGAAGAAAAGGCAAAGAAACTGGAGACAACACCGATCAAGCTCATATACAACGCATTAGTGCTAATATTAAGAGACTAAGCGTCTATCATCAGAGCGCACTAAAAAGGTACTAATGCAAGGACTTCGCTTGCATGCATGCAAACCTTCACTCCCATTTTTCCATTTCCAGCAATACACATTCATTCTTGATGCCGAGTTTCTTGTATAATCTTATAGCCGCTTCGTTATCTTTTTCAGTCCAGACATGGAGTTCATGGTATTTCTTCTCTCTAAAAACCTTGATTATCGCTTCAAGCAGTTTAGTCCCTATTCTCTTATCTCTCATCTTTTCTGTTACGACAAAATTCTGAATCTGAGCCAAATATGCTCCATGGGAAACGTCTGGAAAAGCCCACAAATCAATGAAGCCTACAACTTCCTTGCCAATATGAGCCACCAGACACAGATAATTTTTATTCTTCAATGCCTTCCGAAACATTTCTCCTCTACTACCAACGCAACTCCCCAAAAGTTCCTCACAAAGCGAATTTATTTGATCAAGGTTGCTTAAATCTGCCCTACGAATTTTCAATTCCATTTTCAGCCCTAGCTTAAGTTGGGAAGACACGTGTATAAAAGAACATGGCTATGTGGTGGAGTGTTCCAACATCTTCCAGTAGTATCTTTTCATGCATGCATGGACGCATTGTCTTCCGACAATGGTTGGGTCTAAGGCTTCGAACTCCATTTTCACTCGAATAGTAGTTTCAGCTTCTTTTCGTTGAAGGCTTCCAGAAAACTCAACACTTCCTTGATTCCGTGACCTACTTCTCTTGTTGAATGTGCGTCAGAACCTACGGATATTAGTTTGCCTCCGTTTTCGACAAACTGTCTAAAGGTTTCTTTGCTTGGCATCATCTCTGTCTCTTCCAGCTGGGAAGAGTTTATTTCCAGATACATTTTCTTTTCAAGAATTACGTCCAGAACTGCGTTCATACCCTTTTTGTAATCTAGATCTCTGATCTTAGGCACCTTATTGCCGACGAATCTTCTTGGAAAATCCAGATGACCTATGACGTCGAAAAGACCGTACTTTATGGAGTAAATTACTTCACTGAAATAAGCTTTGTACAATTCTCTCAAGTCTCTGTGTTCTATCAATTTTGAGTCGATGATCTCATGATCGAGATAGTGCACCGATCCAATTACAAAATCGAATTCTTTACCTACCAACCACTTTCTGATTTCTTCTTCGAAGACGTGCTGATAGTCTACCTCGACACCTTTGTGGATAACTAGCTTGTCCTTGAATGATTCCTGAGCACTTTTGATTTCAGATGTGTATTTTTCATAATTGAAGAAACCGAATCCCCAGTCTTTAGGTTCGAAATCCATATGTTCTGAAAACCCTATCTCCACAATCCCCAATCTAACGGCTTCTTGACATATTTCCATAATCGTAGCTGTTCCATCGCATGAATGGTTGGAATGAACATGATAATCCACAAATCTCATGATTATTCACGCTTGAGATCAAGCAGATTTAAGTCTTTTTGGGTAGACATATGCATGCATTTCTCATGGTTACACGTGTGCACGTCAGTTCATAGCAAAGAGTTCTATTAGGCTTTCGTAAAGTTTGATGTATTTCGTATATAGTTTATCGTATACCTTGGAGTTTTTGGGGTTTGGTTCTAACTGTTCTCTTATCGCTACCATATCTTCGACGGCGTCTTCAAAGTTTCTAAAGAGTCCTACCGCCTTGCCGGCTAGAATCGCAGCTCCTAAGCATGCAGCATCTTCCTCATGTAACGTTGTAGTTACGGGTCGTTTGGTTAAATCTGCGATTATCTGGTTCCAAATCTTGCTTCGAGCTCCACCTCCGAGCGCTCTAATTTCATTGACTTTGATTCTCATGTTCTCTAATACGTCAATGTTTCTTTTGATGATGCACGCTATGGCTTCCATTATTGACCTTGTAAAATGTGGCCGTTTATGTCTGAGCGTGAAACCGAAGAACACGCCCTTGGCTCTGGGATTTGCTTCTGGAGCCATAGCACCTTGAAGATGAGGCAACATAACAAGCCCTTCAGCTCCAGGCTGTATTTGGCTAGCTTCCTTGTCCATCAACTGATATGGACTTATATTGGCGAGATTTGCTTCGCTAATCTCCGTTTCACAGAATACGTCTCTAAACCATCGGAGAGCCATTCCCCCAGTAGTGAATGTATGAGCCATGTAAGTGTCAGGGATTGCATGGTAGTGTATAGGCATTCTTCTATTGGGATCAAAAACAGGTTTTTCTAATGTAGCACAAATAGCTAATGCTGCTCCGATGTTTTCAGTAAATATTCCAGGTTTAATGTTTCCAACGCCTATAGTACCACATGCTTGATCAAGTGCGCCAGTAGATACAATGGTCTCGGTAGTGAGTCCCAATTCTTTCGCTGCTGAGGATAATAATTTCCCAACTTTTTCTCCTGGTTCTCTTATTTCAGGAAGTTCATCTGCTGTTATTTCTAGAAAATCTAGCATTTCATCCCACCACTTCTTTGTAACTATGTTCCAGTAGCAGGTGGAGCACAATAATGATCCTTCAGCTACAAAAGTCCCAGTCATTTTCCATATGAAGTAGTCTTCAACCAGCAGATATTTGTATACCCGATTGAAAACATCCGGCTCATGTTTTTTGATCCATAAAATCTTGGATGCCGGCCACGTTGGAACTAGCTTGACTTGTCCAGTGGTCTCATAGCTTTTCCCACCATTGAATTTTTTGTCTAAAATCTCAGCTTCTTCTTGAGCCCTACTATCCAGCCAAACAATAGCTCTACGTAGGAGCTTCCCATTTTTGTCGATTGGCACCAAGGTTTCTCCTTGAGCTGATATCCCCAAAGCCTTCACATTGTCGGGGTCCACCTTGCTTATTGATAGAACATCTTTTACCCCTTGTTTAAACGCCTTCCATAACGTCTCGATATCTACTTCCACTTCTAATGTAGTCGGCGTGATCAAATCATACTCTTTAGTCGCGCTTGCTATAGTGGTTCCCTTAAGGTCAAATAGCGCAACCTTGGTGGCGGTTGTACCGGCATCAACACCGAGAACATACTCTTTCATAGTCATTATTATCCCCAATCATGATAAAAAAATATATTAAATAAATCTATTTATCATCATTCCACAGGTGATCCTTTGAAGAAAGCTAAGGTGATAAGGAAAAACGAGACTAAGAATTTCATGGAAGGCAACGAACATTGTAAACTTTACATTGAAACAGATAAAATTGTGTTTGGGGTTTCCATTCTGCTACCCGGAATGAAAGGAGACGTGGACCCTGGTCACAAAGACGCCTTTGAGATATTTTATGTTGCACGCGGGAAAATACTTTGCAGTCTTCCTGACGAAGATCTTTATGAAGAACTGGAGGAAGGGGACGCTATTTTGATACCGCCTCCAAGACCACATGCACTAATTAATATTGGAGAGGAAACAGCTATTGTCATTTGGAGCCAAGCCAAATAATTATCGCACAAAATCTTTGAGGGCTCAGGAAGCCATAACATTCTTAAGTATGAGTGCTTGCATGCATGGTTAATGTAAACATATAAGTAGAGGTTAGGGTGAATGACTGAGTTCATTTTTATGTTGACTCATCATGATGTAACAATACCAAATGCGCTCGAAGTATTTGAAGAGATCAAAGACACCGGATTAAGATTTGTTGGTTGTAAGGACATAGGCTTGCCCATCGAAAAGCTACAAGAGCTATTTAGGAAAATGAAGAATGCAGACATGACCACGTTTATAGAGGTCGTAAGCAACGATGAAGAAAAACACTTTATCGGAGTTGAAAAAGCAATACGCGTAGGAGCTGATTACCTTATCGGCGGTATGCCTAGGTTCACTAGAAAAACACTGGAATACCTAAAAGAAAAGAAGGCAAATCTGAAATTTTTCCCGTACATTGGAAAAGTAATTGGACACCCATGCGTACTGGAGGGAAGCGTTGATGAAATCGTTAATAATGGAGTGGAGTTTGGGAAAATGGGCATTCACGGAATAAACTTGCTCTTATACAGGTACACTGGCAATGTAAATCTTCTCTTAGATAGAGTGATTGACGCTTTGAAAATTCCCTTAATAGTTGCGGGAAGCATAGATGACTTCGAAAAGATTGGTCAAATGAAAAGAAAGAACGTTTGGGCTTTTACAATCGGTGGAGCAATTTTGGAGAAAAAATTCGCACCCGCAAAGAATATAAAAGAACAAGTAGCTACTGTTCTAAATCTATTACAGTGAGGGATTGAAGGTATGAATGGAAGGATTAAAATCAATGAGGTTGCTCATATATGTATGATAGTTGATGATATCGAGAAAGCCTTAGAACGGGTTAACCAGACTTTTGAAATACCTCCCGTCAAAGTGGAGGAATATACAAGCACGGCAAGGTTAAGAGGCAAGGACCTTGGAAAATACAATGTTAAACTGGCATTCGTGAAAATTGCAAGCAATATGACACTTGAACTTCTTCAAATATCCGAAGGCAAATCTATTGAACAAGATTGGTTGAAAAACCATGGAGAGACAATACATCACATAGCCATCAAAGTCGATGACCTAGAAAAAGAAGCAGCAAAATGGGAAAAGAAAGGCGTAAAAATCCTACAAGAAGATCACGGCAAATGGATTTACTTAGACACTGAAAAGATCCTAGGCATGAACATCGAGCTGATACCATCAGAGTGATCACTTTTGGACGCTTTTTGCACGCATGCACAAAACTCTACAAGGATAACCCTAGAAAGTTCTGACACAAAAAAGGTTGGTGCGCATGATATTTAATCGAGACTTGTTGGAAAAGATTAGAGCCGAGTTTCCCAGAGGAGTTTCCGACTTAAATGGACGAAAAAGAGCCTTTTTTGATAATGGCACTGGAACACTTGTTGTTGGAAGAGCAGCTAGAGCTGAAGCCGAAGCTCGGGTCGACTGCAGCGCCAACGTAGATGGAATTTTTAGCGAGTCCAAAAAAGCGAAGGATACAATACTCGAAGGAAGAAAAGCCGTGGCAGATCTGTTGAACGCCCCATCGCCAGAAACCATTATCTCAGGAGAATCAGCCACTGCCTTGCTTTTCAACTTAAGCTACGCTATTGGAAGACAACTCACTGGAAAAGAAAACGTGGTCGCAACTGACTATGACCACTACGCGAACATCAGCCCCTGGATAGAACTGGAAAAGAGACAGAAAATCCGAAAAGTCAGGTTTGCCCGCCTAAACAAAGAGGAAGGCACCCTTGATATGGAATATCTGCAGGGTCTAATAGACAACAAGACAAAGGTTGTAGCTGTCACCGCCGCATCAAACGTCATCGGCACAAAAAGCCCCCTCAAAGAAATAGAGAAAATGGCTAAGGAAGCAGACGCTTACTTCGTGGTTGACGCAGTTCACCATATTGCTCACGGCCCAATAGACGTCAAAGCATTGAACTGCGACTTCCTCATATTCTCAGGATACAAGCTCTTCAGCTCCCACGGAAGCTTCCTCTACGGCAAGAAAAGCCATCTTGAAACGCTTAAACCCTACAAGGTTGCACCAGCTCCGGATCATGCTCCAAAAAAATGGGAATGGGGAACCAGAGACCAGGCCATGTTTGCAGCAATACGGGGCGTCGCAGACTATTTTGTCTGGCTAGCTGATCAAGTTCAAAACCGTTACGAAGGCAGGTTCACCGAATACTCCGGACGCAAAAGATCCTTAAAAATTGTAATGGACGCGGTTGAAAAGTACGAGTTGAAACTGTCTGAGGCAGTGCTTGCTGGATTTGATAACATGAAAGGCTTAAAGGACATGCCGAAGGTAAAAGTTTACGGACTAACAGATCTGAATCGCTTGAAAGAGAGAGATCCAACCTTTGCCTTCAAATTAAAAAACATGTCTGACGATGAAGTAGTTGAACAACTCTGGACTAAAGGAGCCATTGCAACGCGCACAGAAGACTACTATGGGCGAGCTGTAGAGCCGTACAAACAGAAAAGAATGATCCGAATAAGCTTAGTTCAGTACAACACTTTAGAAGAGATCGGCATTTTCTTGAAAACCTTGAATAAGATTTGTGAATCAATATGACATCTTTGGGTTTGGGGTTAAGATTTAACCCCCCAACACACAAAAAAAAGCGTGAAGTAACCATTTTATCAAGGAGTTTTCTGTAAGGTAACGCCTTATGTACTTATAAAACATGTGCACCCAGTGCGATAGAAAAAAGAGGTTATGAAGATGTTTCAAGTCAAAGACAGAGTACGGATGATTGAGTATGCCATTCGAGATGTTTTAGTCCGGGCTGAACGGCTTGAAAGAAAGGGTAAAAAGACGATTTACCTCAATATAGGCGATCCCGTGAAGTTTGATTTTGACATTCCTAGTCACATCAAACGAGCGTTGGGAAAGGCTGTAAATGAAGGAGCCAACTGGTATTCGCCTTCTGAGGGTTTGCCAGAACTTAGAGAAGCCATCTGTGAAAAAGAAAAGAAAGTTAACGGAGTGGATATTCAACCAGAAGATGTGATTGTTACGCATGGGATCTCTGAAGGCATTCAGATGGTTATGGCTGCAATAGTGGACAACAGCGAAGAAGTTTTGGTGCCTGGACCGACATATCCACCTTACATTGCTTATGTTAAGTTTTTTGGAGGCATGCCAGTTGCATATGAGACTGTGGAAGCAAACGGTTGGCATCCTAACGTAGATGACTTACGAGCAAAAATAACCGAAAAAACTCGAGCGATCGTGATTGTTAACCCTAACAATCCCAGTGGCGCTCTCTACACAGAGAAAGTTTTGAGGGAAATTGTCGATCTAGCTGGCGAATACAATCTGCTACTCATTTCTGACGAAATCTATGACAGAATAGTCTATGCAGGGAAACTCGTAAGCATTTCCCGCATAGCTAAAGATGTGCCCGTTGTTGGACTAAACGGTTTCTCTAAAACATATCTCATGACAGGCTGGCGACTGGGATACATGTACTTCCACGATAGTGACAGAAGATTTACTGAACTCAAAGATGGTATTCAGAAAGAAGCGCGTGTGAGACTAAGCGCCAATACCCCAGTGCAAAAAGCGGGAGTAGCAGCGTTAAGAGGACCCCAAGACCATATACTGCAGATGGTGAGAAAACTTCGAAAAAGAAGAGACTACGCTTGGAAAAGACTAAACGAGATGGCTGGAATAAGCTGCACGAAACCTGAAGGAGCCTTCTTTGTTTTTCCAAGAGTCAACGCAGTGGGTTCGAAATGGAAAACCGACATCGAGTTTGTGTATGATTTCTTGGAAGAAACGGGTGTACTTCTAGTTCCCGGTTCGGGATTTGAACCAACCTATGGCCATGGACATTTTAGGTCCGTGATTCTGCCACCAATCGAGACTCTTGAAACGGCATTTAACTTGCTTGAACAGTTTTTATCAAAGCATTGATAATGCGCAGCGCATGCATTGCGGAGATATCTACATTCTTTATACCTGACAGCGAGAGCAAAGGTATACGTACCCTCCTCCTACACTCAACTTCTCTATAGGAGCCCCATGCATGCAATGCAACTATCTGAGAATGGCAATTCTCGGAGTCCATGTCTTCTGTTCATCGCAGTAAGTGGCGATTGGCATTAATGCTAAAGAGAAAGCTGGTTAGCGACATCCGTCTCGACAATCTTCAATCCTCTTATTTTTTCTGTAAAACTTGCAAATGCACGCGCGAAAATAGACAGAACTGAACTCTGATACCTCCTATTTGTCAGCAAAATTTGAAAATCTAAAAAATCAATATTTTTTCGGAAACACGTATGTACATCGCGATACTTTTTAAAGTAAGCTTTCATTTCATTCACTTTTGTCGGTGACTGGACGGATTCGGATTTTGGAAAGTCTCTTTCCTTTATTCCGAATGTCTTAACCGTTCGGTCGCCGACACTTTCCACATCGAATATGAAGTTGAAGTAAAACCACAAAATCTTCAAAGATTTCCGAAACACGTACTCAAAAATCCCTCCAAGACACCTACTCAATTTTTTTGCGCCTAAAATCACAAAAGAAGCGCAAAACAAAGTCTCTATATATAATCACACAGACTATCTTCGTGAGACACTCGGAAGGAAAAAGACATGGGAGAAAAAACAGAAATCGAAACCTATCTTTTGCCATGCGGTTTCATAGGGTTACGTATGGAAGAATCGACTTTCACAAATTTCGAACCCAAAATTTTGGAAGTGTAAAAATGAAATGCCCAATATGCGACGCTGAAATGATTCGACTGATAGCGATGAAAAGAAAATACGGAGAAAGCACATATATCTGTCCGAACATCAAATATCACACGGTCAATTCAGAAAAACACTCAATTCTATTAACATGCAAAAGGTGACAAAAATGGCTGAAACAATTTTATTCAACGACAAAATTCTGGCGGCAAATACTTATTACAAATAAGTCCAGCCTTCAAAGATGAAAAGGGAAGGTATAAATTAGCAGTAAAGAGACATTTATTCACGGCTAGGATGGAACGTAAAGTTGCCTGAAGACACAGAACCTATCCAATCAATGGCAAACCTGCTCAGACAGGGCGCCACCCTCACACAGTTTTCCTGTCCCGCATGCTCTTCACCTATATTTAAACTGAAGAGCAAAGAACTCTGGTGTGTTAAGTGTCAAAAACGCGTAGTTATTGTAAAGGAGGGAACTTCACCGACAGAGGAGGCGAGTCCTGCGCTTCTCGGCACCTTAGAGTCTACTGTTCTCGTGAAGATGCAGGAGATTGAGAAGAAAATTAAGAGTGAAACTGACCCTCATGAGTTGCAAAAGTTGAGTGGGCTTCTTTTTACGTTGCTTGAAAACCTTGAAAAGATAAGAAAAATGAAGAGAACATAACTGATGAGCAGTGAAGGGTCGAGGGTGCTAGGTCATTATGAAAACTTTCCAACAGTGATTCACAATGTTTCAAAGTTTACTCATCAATCCACAGAAAAAAAGTTGCAGATGGCTATTCTTCGTGTTTTCCATCGGTTGAACCAAGAAAAACGTGACTTAAACGTTCTATCGCCTTTTTTTAAATCAAAATGTGAAGTTAGCTTCGAGTTCGGAGTGGCTGAAGACAACACTTTCAATTATTTAGATGAAGAGGAACTGAAACGATTCCAAAAAGACATTGCAAAAGAAGCTTTGTCGACACTTGACTTTTTCTGTGTCGTTCGTTACCATGCTCTAAAAGAGGGGAGACGTGTACCATTAAGGTTTGATTATCATTTGCTTCGTTTCGTATTTCAAGGGAACAGTGTGGAAATGCAAACCGCCCATGAGCGAGGTACTAGACGTGTTTCCCTAGAAGACCTTGCCAATTTTATAATAGGGCAGATAAGTGAGGAACTTCCTCGAAAGATAGCGCGTTCACCAAAACTCTAGACCCATGGAGATGCGCGTGCTTGTATGTTTGGAAGACTCAGAAATGAGAATAATGCTAATGATTAAGGATGTGAATAAACTTCTCAAGAATTCTATACGTTAATCCCCAGATGATAGTGTTCCCAACAATGTAGGCGGGAAACTCTCCAAAACTAAATTTAACAGTATCTTTATGTTGGAGAATGTCTTCTAGCGAAATCCAAATAAATCCTTCCAACTCCTCATTCAATTTTATTATTGGCTCGTGCTCAAGAAGGATGACGAAGGGAAGAACCTTCATTTCAGGTCTTTGCGTTGATCTTAAAGGTTCGACTACTCCGAGAAAGCGACATCGATCAAAAAGTTTTATGTTGGTTTCTTCCAAAGTTTCCCTAACCACTGTCTGCTTCAAATTCTGGTCCTTCACGTCACGTTTTCCTCCAGGGAGAGCCATCTGTCCAGACCAAGGGTCAGCAGAGTTTTCAACTCTCTTTACAAAAAGGACTTGGAGGACGTGATCTACAGATTTCAATAATAACGCAACTGCAGCGTCTGCATCTTGCTTTTCTGAGGCAGGTTTCAACATTTTTGACAGTTTTTCGATGCTATCAACAGGACCCAACTTGAACCACTCTTGAGCAACACAGCTATTATTGACAAGAATAATAATGGTTTCCCATGAAAACTTATAGTAATTATCGTCTAACTAGACTCTGAGTGAATACGAGTAGATTCTTGAAACCTAATCTTATGATTAATGTGCGCGTCTGCTATAGCCTAACAGCACGGTTTTTCCGCATTTCTTACATTTAATCAGTCTTCAATCCTTCTCCACAGTATGAACAGTGCACGCGCAACAATTTTGGTGGAATATTATCTAAATCTAAACTTGCTCGTTTTCCCGCTATTTTTTGCACAGTCCAATGTAACACTTCATGACTCAGAACATCTTCAATTTTGCCGTCTTGTTCACCGAAGACATATATCAAACCTTCACCGGTGTCGAAAATACCATAAATGGGTGGAAAACAGAAACGAAATTGCAGCCTAGTCAGCATCTTCGAGGCCCTCTTCAATAAACATATGGAAAAGAAAAAATATATTCATAATTGCGAATCACAAAATATTCTCATAACCGATACAGCGCGCGCATGTTTGATGCAAAATATTTTACTCAGGTTGGGAACGGTTTTCAACGCTCATAGGCCGGGCTTCCCGGCTTTTTGGGCGTTTCATTAAACCGTTTTTCCCTTTTCCTGAGGGGCACCAGCTTTTTAGCTGGATGTTATGTGAGTTCTTTGTCTGCTTCTTTCACGATTTCGCGAATGTCTTTCGCGATGTCTCTGTCTAATGGTTCAGGTTTGTGGTGCGCCAAGATGTCG
>JGI2172J19969_10000731_pt1 | contig 14471 bp, 10 predicted proteins | sample DeeMarSWOR230_32_FD_19969 | JGI IMG/M metagenome (IMG submission 19969)
GTCGGCGGCGGTAGCGTTATCGATACTGCAAAAGGAGTCTCTGTAATCTTGAAGAGCGGCGGCAAGGCAAATGACCATCTGAATTTTTTGATACTTACCGAACCGCAAACTCCGCATATTGCCATTCCGACAACAGCAGGAACAGGTAGCGAGGTAACAAATATAGCTGTACTCACCAGCAGGGGAGCTGCACGCAAACTCTACATAGTAGACACACGAATTATGCCGAATGTTGCCATTCTAGACCCCCGTTTCACCATGTCTATGCCTAAGGATCTAACAGTCAGTACCGCCATGGATGCTATGACGCATGCCATTGAGGCTATGACCAGTACTATGGCAAACAAGATATGTGACGGTATGGCATTACAGGCTGTACGCCTGATCAACGAAAATCTGCCTCTAGTCGTAGCCGACGGTAAGAACGAAAAGGCCCGGTTAAACATGCAGCTAGCCGCTACCACGGCAGGTTGGGCATTCACTATTGCCCAGGTCGGTCTGGCACACGGTATGGCGCATACAATAGGGGTAATGTACCATGTCCCACATGGAGTAGCCTGCGGCATATTACTTCCCAACGTAATGCGGTATAACGTGGATCATGCAGCCGACAAGCTGGTTCAGGTAGCACACGCTCTGGGAGTTGATGTCGTCGGCATGACAGAGCACGATGCTGCTCTAGCAGCAGCGGATGCGGTGGAAGATTTGATGAAAAAGGTGGGCCATCCCATAAGGCTGCGGGACGTGGGCGTTCCGGAAGAGAACCTAGCAATATGTGCATTTCATGCAATTGCTGATACCGCTGTCCTTTTCAACGGGCGCCCTGTTGTCAGCGACGCAAGCGCAGTTCTGCAAATTTACAGCCAGGCTTATTAGAGCTAATGAACATAACATAAGGGGGCACGCAACCACTTAATAACTGGTTTAGATATCAATCTATGATTAGCAGTTATCGAGGGTCTATTTGACTTATCTGAAAACGTTTTGGAGGCATAAGTAAGATTAGAATGAAAGAACATTGAGCGAATACACGCCTATCTTATGATACAATAAGACGTTGGAGAAATAAGCAATGAATTGGTTGGACATAGTCATAATAATTGGTGTAGCTTTATTGGGATTTGCGGGCTTGCGGCAAGGACTGATTAGGACAGTATTTGGTATCGCTGGGTTAATAGGTGGCATATTTCTAGCTGGGCGTTATTACGACGAGCTTGCGGCATTCCTTTTTCCGTCCGGTGCTACCTGGGGCAACATAGCTGCCTACGCCATCATCGCAGTAGCTACTTTGGTTGTAGCTGGTGTGATTGGCTGGCTGTTAGCCAAGCTGGTTAACTTCGCCGCACTTGGTTGGCTGGATAAGCTTGTGGGCTTGATCCTTGGCATTGTTATAGGGGGCCTGCTGTGTGCTGCTATCCTCGCTATAGTCGTTAAGTTTTACCCGGGCATGGAGGCAACTATCAATCAATCGCTCATAGCCAGATTCCTAGTGGGGGGGTTCCCCTTGTTATATTAGGACTCCTGACTGTGGAATTTGATTTCATCCGCGACGTCTTTATTACGCGCTGGTGTATAATCTACTCTTCAAGAACTCCATCTAGCACCTTTTTGAGTTCCTTCTTAGATCTATAGCCGATAACTTGCTGGATAGGCTGACCGCCTTTAAATACGAGCATGGTAGGGATGGAGGCTATTCCATACTTAGCAGCCAAAGGACCATTCGCATCTACATCTACTTTAGCGAAGTCTATTTTACCGATATATTCTTTCGCTAATTCCTCCAAAATAGGAGCGGCAGCCAGGCAAGGACCACACCATTGTGCCCAGAAATCTACCATAACTGGCGACTTCGACTGCAAAATAGTGTTTTTAAAGTTATCCTCACCTACTATTGGTTGTATCATAAAACTGACCTCCTTATTCAGAATACTATATCCAAAGAAAAGAAGTTAGTGGCATTTCTCGTTGTCTGTTCAGCAATTGTATCTTTATCAATTCCTTTAAGTTGAGATACTGCTTCCAGGCCTCTTAGAATATCAGCGGGTCTGGACTCATACCGCTCTGCCCTTCCATAAGTGACGGGGCAATCTGTCTCCAGAAATAATCTTTGCAAAGGCGCTTCTTTGACTGCTCTTCTATGCTCTTCATGATATTCCGCAGCTGGCGTGGCAGAAACAAAATATCCGGCATCAATTATACCCCTAAGAACACTGGAAAAGCCAGTGAACCAATGAAAAACGGCTTTATCTATGCCGCAATCCTGAATCAGGTGTAGTGCATCCTTCCAGGCATATCTACTGTGAATTATTACTGGCTTGGCATTCTTCCTGGCTATGTCGAGAAGCTGACCAAGAACCTCTTTCTGCAATTCCTTGGATGCTGCCTTCAACAGTCTTTTATCATAGTCCAGACCTATCTCACCAATAGCAACGGCTGAAGCAATATTTTGCTCAATAAACTGCAAATTATCATCTATCACGAAAGTCCCAAGATTGGCTAACTCCCAGGGATGCAAGCCCAAAGCAGGATAGACAAAACGGCGACGTTTTTGCGATATCTCTAGTGTTCTTATGTTTGATTGATGGTTCGATCCCACAGCTACTATGGCAATGACGCCTGCTTTTTTAGCTTCCTCAAGCATCAAATTGAGGTTTTTCAGTTCGTCAAGATGGGCATGAGTATCGATGATCTTGTACACTAGATTTTCTTTTCTTTAAGCATGGCCTTGTAATACTTAAGTCCCTCCTCAGTCGGCTTGTAGCCGTAGAGAGAGAACCTATCTTCTCTTTCCTTAGTAACTAAATTTGCCGATACCAGTGCCCGTAACATTGCTTCGCCAAAATACCCAGCCAGATTAAGGTGATGGTCAGGAACTGCTTTGTTGGTCACTTCATACTCCCGGCAAATAGTGGCCAAAAGCTTCGCCGGCTCTCTTTCTAAGTTCTGGAAAAGAGCTTGCATAGTCTCTGTTTGCTTTACTACGTTAACAAAATCTTCGAAACCACCCATGTCGACTAATTCCTAATTTTGACAGAGTAATAATCCTCGGTATTGTGACACATTTGCCTGAGAGGATATTTTAGCGATTATAACTCACTTCGGCAACTAAAAAGGCTACTATTGCCCCAGGTATTGACACTCTGGTTTAGCAATGCTATAGTGAAAGCGAAGCCAACATACTGTATGAGGTGCAAAGATGAACTACGGGCGCGAGTTATTAAAAGGAAACACTGATTCTCTATTGCTTTGCTTGATTAGTCGTCAGCCTACCTATGGCTACCAAATAGTAAAGGAACTGGAGAAGAGAAGTAATGGGTATTTTCAGTTTAAAGAAGGCACTCTTTATCCCGCGCTCCACCGCTTAGAGCGGGACAACCTTATAGCAGGCAAATGGCAGATATTGCCTAACGGGCAGCAAAGACGTTACTACTACATAACCGAAAGGGGACAGCAGGTCTTAGCCAGAAGATTAGCTACATGGCAGGATTTTTCTACGGCAGTTAAAGCAGTTATACAACCGGAAACAACCTAGGTTTAAAATGGTAAGCAACATAAGCCATTATTTGAACAGGTTTAAAGCTTCGCTCAAGATTGATCATACTATAAGGGATGGCGTGGCGGAGGAACTTTGCACACATCTCGAAGACAGAACTCGAGAGCTAGAAGAAAAGGGGTTGAGCAAGGAGGAAGCAAGTAAAATCGCTGTACAATCTCTGGGCTCCCCTGAATTAATTGCCCAGCAAATTTACGAAACACACGCTCAAGGTAGCTGGAAAGAGGCAATTTTCAGTGCCTTGCCCCACTTTCTGGTTGCTTTGCTCTTTACTTCATATTACTGGCAAAACATCGTCTACGTGTCAATTATATTAGCGCTAACCGTTGGCATAGCAATTTATGGTTGGCATCGAGGCAAGCCAGTATGGCTTTTCCCCTGGCTGGGATACTATCTTCTGCCAGTCGTAGTCAGCGGTATATTGTTGCTTTCACTACCCGAAGGTTGGGGATGGATAACAGCACTCATCTATATCCCTATGGCTCTTTTTGTGTTTATCCACATAATGAGACAAACGGCAAGGCGGGATTGGCTATATGCATCACTGATGATAGCTCCTATGCTGGTAACATTCACCTGGTTTTCGTCCCTGGGCATAGGAAGTGAGCTTTTGGCAAATGATTGGATAGCAAGGTTACAAGCAAATGCGCTTTGGATGGTTATTAGTTTTGTTGCTTTGGCAGCAGCAACTATCGCCTTTATCCGCCTTAAACAGCGTAGGCATAAGATTATTAGTTTGTTAATTCCACCACTCGTGATCTTATTCGCAGTAATTGGAGCAAGCTGGGGTAATATTGGTTCCTGGGGTTGGCTATTACTGCTCTTTTCTTTATCCGCCTTTGCTATCCCACTATGGATGCAAGCCAGAGCATACCAATAGTCATCTCTAAAAAACTTCGTTTTTTCAGTATCCCCAAAATTTACCCAGTGATATTTACGGGCTCTAGGGAATCCACCCACAAAATCAAAAATTTTACAGGGGCAAGAGAGTGAAGCGGATTTTCCGTGGGGTACTAAATATAGCCGAAGATTAACTCTATTTCTGATTCCACAAGTCAGGTTGAGACTGAATATCTCTTTTGTAAGGTAGTCCCAGGTGTTCAAAAGCAAGCCTAGCAGCTACTCTGCCACGAGGCGTCCGTTCTAGAAAACCTAACTGAAGAAGGTAAGGCTCGTAAACATCCATGATAGTATCAGCATCTTCGTTAATAGAAGCAGCAATGGTATCCAGCCCTACAGGACCACCGTCAAATTTGTCAATTATTGTATGCAACACTTTGTGATCTATATCATCCAAACCCACAGAATCTATCTCCAGCTTTGAAAGTCCTTCCAGAGTTACTTTCTTGGTGATCATTCCATCTGCCATGACCTGAGTATAATCTCTTATTCTCTTTAAGAGACGATTGGCTACCCGAGGAGTACCTCTAGCACGTTGGGCAATCAGGGCAAGCCCCTCTTTGTCTGCTTTAACCCTGAGGATAGTTGCTGACCTCTCTAAAACCATCTCTATTGCTGCCTCATCATAGAAATCAAGATGATATGTCACCCCAAATCTATCGCGAAGGGGAGGACTCAGTAGGGCAAGGCGTGTAGTAGCTCCAATTAAGGTAAAGCGGGGTAAATTCAACCGTAAATTTCTGGCGGCTGGCCCTTTCCCCAGAAAGATATCAAAAACAAAATCCTCCATTGCTGGATAGAGTTTTTCTTCTATTGTATGGCTAAGCCTGTGTATCTCATCAATAAAAAGGATATCTCCTTCATGTAGATTGGTAAGAATGGCCGCTAAGTCTCCAGTGCGTTCTATCGCTGGCCCGGAACTAACTTTAATATTGACTCCCATCTCAGCAGCGATGATGTAGGCAAGGGTAGTCTTTCCCAAACCGGGAGAACCATAGAGAATGGTATGATCTAGTGGCTCGCCTCTTTTTTGAGCAGCGAGAATAGCTATTTTTAGATTATCTTTGATTTTTTCTTGACCTATGAATTCACTAAGGCGTCTAGGACGAAGGTCAACGTCAATAAAACCATCCTCGGTTGTAGTTTTACCTGAAATAAGCCGCATCGTTAAACTTCGGAAGTTAAATTTTGCTCGCTCTCTAATTCTAAATTCGCAGTCTCCTCTTCATCAAGAACTCCCTCCCTCAATCTTTCCCCGTCATCAGGACTGAGAGAGAGGACCCGAGAAGGAATGAGTTTACCGAGGATAACATTCTCTTTAAGACCTCGAAGCCTATCCAACTTGCCTTTGATAGCGGCATCAACAAGAACACGACCGGTTTCTTGGAAAGAGGCAGCAGCTAGCCAACTATCCTTGCTCAAGCTAGCTCTGGTTATTCCGAGAAGCGCAGCTTGAGCCGTTGCTGGCTCACCCCCCTCAGCCAATACCTTGGCATTGATATGTTCATAATCAAATCTATCAACTAACTCGCCAGGCAGAAGCTTAGTATCCCCTGAGGAAATAATTCTCACATTGCTCAACATCTGCCGAACAATAACAGCAATATGTTTATCATGTATGGTCACTCCTTGTGTGCGGTATACTTTTTGTATTTCATCAATCAGATATTGTTGGACTGCGTCCTTTCCCATAATACGCAAGATATCATGCGGGTCAATAGGACCCCTGGTAAGTCGGTCGCCCGCTTTGACTTTGTCTTCTGATTGAACAAGCAAATATGTACCATGGGAGATGCTATATTCCCTCTCTTCCCTCTCTTCATACCTGACATCAACACGGTCACCTTCAATGGTGACTTGACCAGCTACTCTAGCTGTTACACATAGAGATTGCCCTTCTTCACCCAGGCTAGCAGTTGGTAGTTTCTCATCAGTCTTTTCTGGTAGAGAAAATAGGATGCTACCAGCATCCACCGATTGCCCATCAGTTATGGCTAGCTTCGCTCCTGGCAGAATTGGATACTCATCTAAATATAATTCAGAGCTAATAACCTTGACTGTGCTTGCTCCATCACTGTGGGTTACTTCAACAGTACCATCAATCTCAGAAATGATTGCACTGCCATCTGGTGTTCTAGCCTCGAAAAGCTCTTCTACACGAGGCAGTCCAGTGGTAATATCGACACCTACTACGCCCCCTGTATGAAAAGTACGCAGAGTAAGCTGAGTTCCAGGCTCACCAATGCTCTGGGCAGCAACAACTCCTACAGCGGTGCCAATATTTACCAATTGCTTCTTTCCCAAATCCCTTCCATAGCAGTTTTGACAAATGCCAGATCGAGAACGACAAGTAAGAGGCGACCTCACATGTACCTGAGTAACGCCGGCCTCGATAATTTGTTGCACTTTCTCCTCGTCAATTTCTTCATCGCGATCAACAATGACTGCATTTTTACCTGGATCAATAATCTTGCTTGCTGCTAAGTAGCCAGTAATCCGGTTTTCAAACGGGGGAAGTGATCTATCTGTAGTTTCCTGGGATATCAAAACCCCCTCGGTGGTACCACAATCCGTTTCAGTTACAATGACATCTTGAGCTATATCGACAAGGCGTCTGGTAAGATAACCACTGTCTGATGTCCTCAAGGCAGTATCAGCTAGCCCTTTACGAGCACCGTGGGTAGAAATGAAATACTCCATGGGTGTTAGTCCATCACGGAGACTCGCCTTAATAGGAAAATCTATTATCCTTCCTGATGGGTCGGTCATCAACCCGCGCATTCCTGCCATTTGTGTAATTTGAGAAATATTACCCTTGGCACCCGATGTAGCCATCATGTAAACACTACCATAAGGATCTAGTGTCTGGGATATATCCTGGGCAACTTTATCTGTAGTCTCCATCCACACTTGAACTGTGTTTTCGTACTTCTCACCCTCAGTGATCAGGCCACGGTCAAATTGATCCTCGATAAGGCTAACTTTCTCATCGGATTCTTGAAGAAGCTTGAACCTATCTGGAGGCTCTTCAATATCATCCATAGCGATGGAAATGCCCGACTTCGTGGCATATTCAAACCCTAATTCCTTAAGTCTATCGAGGACACCAGCAGCACCTTCATTACCCAGCAAACGAATACAATCAGCAATTATTGCTCTTAAGGAAGACTTANCTACTATTTTGTTGTAAAAGCGAAGTTGTGGAGGCAAGGCGTTATTAAATATAATTCTGCCCGCTGTAGTTTTTATCCTCCCACCATCGGAACGAAGTGAGGAATCTCGTACAATAATTTCGGCACAAGGTTCGATAATGCCAAGTTCATAAGCTAACTTAGCCTCCTCCAAACTGCTGAAGATTTTTCCTTCACCTTTGGCTCCAGGCTTCAAAATAGTAAGATAATAACAGCCCAGCACCATATCCAGAGTGGGTGTTGTCACAGGCTCGCCACAACTTGGCAGCAGCATATTATAAGGACTAAGCATGTGTTCCCTGGCTTCCTTTACCGCGGCTTTGGACAACGGCACATGAACTGCCATCTGGTCGCCATCAAAGTCGGCATTAAATGCGGCACAAACTAAGGGATGAAGCTGAAAAGCGTCGCCGTCGATTAACACGGGTTCAAAGGCTTGAATGCTGAGTCGATGTAACGTGGGGGCACGGTTAAGCAATACAGGACGCTCCTTAACTACCTCATATAGCGCATCCCACACCTCAGGGCTACCTCTTTCTACCAAACGTCGAGCACTCTTCAGGTTATTGGCATATCCGTTCTTGATCAGTTTGTGCATAACCGAAGGTTTAAATAGCTCCAAAGCGACATGACGTGGCAAACCACATTGATGAAGTTTGAGTTTAGGCCCAACAACAATGACTGAGCGACCACTGTAGTCTACTCTCTTACCTAGAAGATTTTGCCGAAACCGTCCTTGCTTGCCCTTCAAGATGTCGGAAAGTGATTTCAAGGCATGCCTATTACCAGTGGTAACTAAGCGTCCTCTACGCCCATTGTCAATAAGAGCATCAACAGCTTCTTGTAGCATACGTTTCTCATTTCGAATGATTATTTCTGGTGCACCTAACTTCATAAGGCGGCGGAGACGGTTGTTACGATTAATAACCCTCCGATAAAGGTCGTTTAAATCGCTAATAACAAAGCGACCACCATCTAACTGTACTATAGGACGAAGCGACGGAGGTAACACTGGAAGTACGGTCAAAACCATCCATTCAGGCTTATTCCCACTGAGCTTAAAAGCTTCAACTAATTGTAGCCGTTGACTGACCCTCTTACGATATCCTCCTGAGGTGCTACGGATTTGTTCACGAAGCTCCTGGTGCAAAGCATCTATATCACTTTGCTTCAATATCTGTAGAATACCCTCTGCTCCCATGCCAGCTTCGAAAATATCACCATACTTATCTTTAAGTTTCCTGTATTCCTCTTCGTTAAGCAATTTTAACGGCTGAAGATTTTCTATCTCTGCAATGTTTGCCTTTAGCTCTTCTGCAAGCATTCCTTTCTTTTCTATAAATTTAGCACGAAGCTGGTTTACCTCTTTTATCTTGAGTTCTTCCTCCAGGCCTTTGGCTTCCAATTCTTCGACCTTCTTGTGTAGGCGTTCTTCTTGTTCATCAATTTTTCGAACGACCTCTTCTTCGACTTGACGAAGTTTCTTTTGTTTGGCCTCATTGTCAACGGAGATGGTTATATATCGAGCAAAATAGATTACACTCTCCAAATCTCGTGGAGAAAGATCAAGGAGTAGCCCGAGCCGACTAGGTACTAACTTAACAAACCAGATATGGGTAACTGGCGCAGCAAGTTCGATATGTCCTATGCGTTCCCGACGTACGCTAGAATGGGCTACTTCAACACCACATTTATCGCAAATAACTCCTTTATACCTCGCCTTTTTATACTTACCGCAGTGGCATTCAAAATCTTTAACAGGGCCGAAAATCTTCTCACAAAATAAACCATCTCTTTCCGGCTTTAGGGTACGGTAATTTATCGTCTCTGCCTTAGTTACCTCACCATGAGACCAACTTCTAATTTGTTCCGGTGAGGCAAGACTAATTCGAATACCATTAATTCCATCAAATTGAGACATTTTCCCCCTCGCTAAGTAATTCGACAGCAAAACCTAAACTACGTAGCTCCATGAACAAAACCTTGGTCGATTCTGGAATACCGAGTTGTTGAATATCCTCTCCTTTAACAAGAGACTCGTAAGCTTTGGCTCGTCCCATCACATCATCTGACTTTATGGTGAGCATTTCTTGAAGTGTATGAGCGGCGCCGTGCCCTTCCAATGCCCATACTTCCATCTCACCAAACCTTTGGCCACCAAATTGAGCTTTCCCTCCCAATGGTTGTTGAGTGATGAGCGAGTATGGACCGGTGGAACGAGCATGTACCTTATCACCAACAAGATGAATCAGTTTCATCATATATATATTGCCTACAGTTACCGGTTTGTCGAACAAATCGCCTGTCCTCCCATCTCGGAGTTCCATTTTGCCAAAAATAGGAGGATAAAGCTTCTGCTCTTTATAGACTTTATGTGCTAGCTGTTCCAAATCTTTATCACTAAGAGCTCTAAGCTGATGATTGTCATCTATGCCCAGTTCCTCAAGCCACAAACAGAGAGCGGCTTTTCGTGCTGCGCCCTCATGTCCATCATCCATTATTTCCCTGGTATCAAAATCATGATTAGCAAGCCATTCTCTGATTTTTTCAAAATCGGTCCTGGAATTTATACGGGCGTCATGGCTAAAGTTAACAGCACCAGCTTTCCAAGCTATCCAGGTCTTGGCTAAAGCATCCTCGATAGTTGTGGCATCAGCCCCATCGAAAATGGGATTAAGGGCTCTAAAACCTAATACTTGAGCTGCCCAACCCAAATGAGCCTCCAAAACCTGCCCAATATTCATACGGGACGGAACACCAAGAGGATTAAGTATAATATCTACAGGAGTGCCATCCGGTAAAAATGGCATGTCTTCCTCTGGTAATACGATAGAAATGACTCCTTTATTACCATGCCTACCTGACATTTTATCTCCCACCGAGATTTTGCGCTTTTGAGCAACCCAAACTTGGATAAGTTTGTTCACCCCAGCAGGTAATTCATCATGGTTGTCACGAGAAAATATTGTATTCCTGATCACCCTTCCCCACTCTCCTGATGGCATTCTGAGAGAGCTATCCTTCACCTCTCGTGTTTTTTCACCAAAAATAGCTCGTAACAATTTTTCTTCCGCCGAAGGTTCAGTTTCACCCTTGGGAGTAATCTTCCCCACCAGAATATCGTTGGGCTTTACCTCAGCTCCAATACGTACAATACCTATTTCATCAAGGTTTGAGAGGCTTTCTTCACTCACATTAGGTATATCTCTGGTGATTTCTTCAGGACCAAGCTTGGTATCACGCTCCTCTATCTCATACTTTTCAATGTGAATAGAAGTATAGGCATCATCCTCAACCAACCTCTTGCTGATAATAATGGCATCTTCATAGTTATATCCTTCCCAACTCATAAAAGCACAGATGACATTTTGTCCTAAAGCGAGAGTTCCACTATCTAGAGAATAACTATCTACCAACACCTGACCTTTTTTGACTTTGTCACCTTTACTGACAATAGGATGTTGATTGATACATGTCCCTTGATTAGTTCTGGTAAACTTCATTAAATTGAATGCTTGTTCTTCACCCTTCTTATTTTCGATCATAATTTGTGAGCTTGTCGCCGAAGTGACTATGCCATTATCAGGGGCAAATATCACCTGCCCACTATATTTAGCCACCTCCCTTTCCATACCCGTGGCCACCAGAGGACACTCAGGACGTAATAATGGCACCGCTTGTCGTTGCATATTGCAGCCCATCAAAGCCCGATTAGCATCATCATGTTCAAGAAATGGTATTAGACAGGCAGCTATACCAAATAGTTGTTTTGGTGAAACGTCGATGAAGTTTACTTTATCTACTGATTCCTTGAAATATCTGTCCCCTCTCTTAACCTCAACCTTGTCATAAACAAACTCATTTTTTTTATTGAGGAGAGCATTAGCTTGGGCAATGGCATATTGATCTTCTTCGTCGGCTGTCAAGTAAACGATTTGTCGGGAAACAAAAGGAACTACTTTAATATTCTGAGCCGGAAAACGAGATAACCTTTGTGCAAGCTGCTTTGTAATTAATGTTCCATCTTTGGCCACAAGTTTGCCTTCATTATCTACTACATCCTCCCGGATCGTTCTCCCTGTCAGTTCTTCTATGGTATTGGAAACTTCATGGGTAACTCTGCAATATGGCGTTTCTACAAAACCATATTCATTAACCGAAGCATAGGTGGCTAGAGACCCAATAAGACCAATATTTGGCCCCTCAGGTGTTTCTATGGGACAAATCCTACCATAATGAGAATGATGTACATCACGAACCTCAAATCCAGCCTGCTTTCTTGAAAGTCCCCCAGGGCCCATGGCAGAAAGACGGCGCTTGTGAGTTAGCTCAGCTAGCGGATTAGTTTGATCCATGAATTGAGATAGCTGTGATCGGCCAAAAAACTCCCTTATAGCGACAGCTACAGGGCGAATGTTGATTAAAGCAGCAGGAGTTGCAGCCTCAGGACCAAGAATACTCATCCTCTCTTTAATGGCTCTCTCTAACCTTAATAAGCCAATACGAAATTGCTTTTGTATCAGAAAACCCACTGCTTGGGCTCTTCGATTGCCCAGATGATCTATATCATCAGGAACTTCCCTCCCGAGGTTTACCGAAATGATACGGCGGACTATTTGCACCAAATCTTCAGGGGTTAAGCCAATACAATTTCCAGGAATATCAAGCCCTAATTTTTTGTTAAGCTTGTAACGACCAACCTTGCCCAGGCTATATCGGCGAGGATTAAATAAGAAATTATTCAGCAAAGCCTGGGCACTACTGAGACTAGGAGCTTCACCAGAAGATAGTTTTCTATAAATATCGAACAAAGCATCAGCCTTGTTTTTAACCAAGGGGTCTCGCTCTATTGTAGATTGGATATAACTATGCTCAGGCGAGTTATCTACATCTTGGAAAAGGGAAAGCAACGTCTCATCACTCTCAAACCCTATAGCACGCAACAAAGTAGCAACCGGTATTTTTCGCTTGCCACTAACCTTGACTGAAATGACGTCTCTATTAGAAGTATCAAAATCGAGCCATGCCCCATGCTCAGCAACCAGCTTGGCAAAACATAGTTCCCGCCCGCTGGAAGAATCCCTTTCCAAGGTGAAATAGACGCCAGGAAAACGAGTTAATTGATTAACCACTACCCGCTCTACCCCAGAAATGATAAAAGTACCAGCATCTGTCATTAAAGGAAAATCACTAAAGTATAATTCCTGTTGTTTGATTTCCCCCGTATCCTTTACCACTAGTTGCGCAGTGACATGAATAGGAGAGGAATAAGTCAGGCCTCGTTCAAGGCATTCAGAAATAAAATGCAGAGGCTCTCGAAACTCATAATCAACAAAATGTAATTCTAGCCTGGTGTTAGTATAATCTTGAATCGGTGAGATTTCCTCAAAAAGTTCCCTTAAGCCTTCTTCCTGAAACCAGCGAAAGGAATCAAGCTGCACCTGAATGAGGTCAGGTATTTCTAAAGTCTCGGGCAATTTAGCAAAAGACTTCAGTAACTTATGTTCAAGCATCTAAGAAACGATCCTGGCTCTTCTTCAAAATAATTCCTTGAAGACGTTAACAAGGAATAAATAAAGTGAAAAGATTAAAAGAGAATAGAAACATAACGTAAACTATATAGTTTAACATCAATATGAAATTTTGTCAACACCAAATACTGGCTGGCAACATCGGTAGCACTGGGCAGCATGTTCTGATGAGTTCCATTTTGGTTACAGTAGAGAAAAGACCTGATATAGTGAAGCACGCAAGTTATCAACCCTTACTTGAAATGGATCCTCACTGAAGCTATCAATGTTATAGTACTACAACAAAAGCGGTAACCGGACTGCCGTGTGGTATCCCTGTATTAAAAAGTTTGTAAACATAAAGGCAATGCTAGGGTCATCATATTTGTATTTTAGACTTTGATGCTTGCGATTTCCTCAATGTCATAGGATCGATGTTTTTGTGACGTATGTGATTTAGAAGGCCCGTAGCTACACTAGTCTGGCAATGACAGAAGCAAGTTTCTCCAATAGCTTCTATGTCTCTCTTTTTACACATTATTTGTGATTACCTACAAAGCGGCATCTAAATCTCATCAAAATCTTCCAGGACCCTTCGTGGTTTTGCTTCTGGTGAAATCCAGCCGCTGCGCAATGCGAGAGCAACAGCGTGGGCTCTATCATTAGCATTTAGCTTACGGAGGATAGCGCTAACATGATTCTTAATTGTTTGCTCGCTGATCTCTAGGATATGAGCAATTTCTTTATTTGAGTTACCTTCGGCAATGTAGGTTAGAATTTCAGTTTCCCTTTTAGTGAGGGGAGCAACCACACCTTCCATAGTTCTCGTAAAACCACGAAATTGGTTTAATACTTGCTTGGCGACTCTGGGTCTGGTCATCAAGCTTTCATTTATAGGATACTCTCCACTATGGGCTCGTCTTATGATGCTAGACAGCTCATCAGCAGTGGCTCTCTTGCTCAAGCAAGCTGCGGCCGCTGTCTTAATAACCTCAAAAAGCTCCTCATCATTAGGATCAGGGCTTAACACTATTACTTTCGTATTGGGGTAGTATTGGGCAATTTTTCTACCCAACTCAATACCGCTTAGGCTGGTTAGGTCAGACCCAAGTAAAGCAACATCAGGCAGATTAGCTTCAATTATCTCAAGTGCATTTTGAGCCGGGTCGCATTCCAATACCTCCAGGTCAGGTTGTTGAGATAGTGCCTGACGCACACCAGTTCTGAAAATTGCTTGCTCATCAATGACCATGACTTTGATCTTATTCATCAACCTCCTCCTGACGAAGCTTTACATCTCCTATTTTTCTAATTTAA
>JGI2172J19969_10000733_pt1 | contig 14464 bp, 13 predicted proteins | sample DeeMarSWOR230_32_FD_19969 | JGI IMG/M metagenome (IMG submission 19969)
ATTCATTTATCCACTGCTGAAATTGAGCTTCGTTTCCAACGATTTTAATCAGGTCCCACTTTGAGGCTCTGCCTCCTTTCTCATCTATGCAGTCAAGCAACTCTAAGGCTATTGTCGTTGGTGCTCTCCTAGGAAAAGACATCGGCGGCGCTCCTAGGCTTTTTTCAATTCGTTTTTGAGCTTAAACAGCTTTGAGTATTTACTTCTAAGTCTGAAGTAATTAAGAATCTGAGCACAACCCGCGAACAGCAACACTCCAGAAATGAATAGCGGTATGTATAATCTTTCTTGGAGGGCAGTTGCGTTGTACGCTATCTCTGATATCCCGAAGAGGATCATTATAAGTCCATAAAAAAGGTAGGTTTTCACGCCCCAATAGAGATCCTCCACTAGTTCAGATGCGTCAGAGATTAAACCTTCGAATATTTCGTTCATTACTGAAATCTTTTCGGCAGCGTCTTGATTTTTTGTGTTTTCATCTGCCATTTTTAATCACGGGGTTTATTTTTTTCTAAAAAACTTAAAAGCTTTCTTCTGGAAATAATTTCATGATTACTTCTAGCGGTAACTTGCAAATTGTATGCAAACGTAGTAATGGAATTTTGGAAAAAGAAAGTTAGTTAAGCATAGGAACAACTGTATTGCTCATAAAAGAGAAAAAGAGTTGAAATTTCAGTTTTAGTGTATGTAGGTTAGGTTTTTGCTCTGGTTTTCCCTGATTTCCTTCAACGACTCATACTGGGCTTCCACAAGAATCTTTAATGCGTCAATTTTTTTCTTTACGTCTTCCAGCTCCGTGCTCTTCTGCAGGACTCCTGATTGCACAAGCTGTGCATTGATGTTGCTGACTGTTATCTCTAATACTTTTACTTTGAAAGCAAATATCTGAAGTGAATAAAGCAAGCTCAATTGAGAAGACAGCGTTTCTAAACGGTCTAATTCAAGCGTTTTTCCTATGAAGGCCTTGGTTTTTTGTTCCTCAGAAGCCTCTTTTGATTTGAGTATCTTCTCATAGGCGGTTGTTTGCTTTGACGCTGCTTCCTTGCTTTCGTCAAGAGCCTTCTGAATTCTCTTCGCGGTTTTGTCTAACATCTCTAAGACTTCGTCCAAACCTTAAGCCACCTTTATTGCTCCCTAAATGGTGACAAAGGTATTTTTCAATTTTTCTCTATTCTTGTGAAGACCCCAGTTAAAGATGGGCTCCAAACATTGGAGTTGCCTAACAATTACTTCTTTACCATGCGGTTTCACGGCGGTTTCGTTGGCCGCGTGCTTAAACAAAAAAAGGGCAAAGCAAAGCCCCTCTTTTCCTGAATTTTTGCGGGTCTGGAACTTTAGACGGGGAATATGCGGAAGATTACAGTGCTTTCCAGCTATCGAACTTGCCCTATTTTGAGGGGCGATATAGTTCTTTCATTGCAGGTAGCAGTTCTGGAACATTGAACGCGATGTCAAGGTAGGTTAGCATGCCTGCGATTTTGCCTTCTCGCGTCACTGGCAGATGCTTGATTTTCCATTCCTTCATGAGTTTAGCGGCTTCTTCTACTGTAGCGGTCTCTTCGATAGTCACCAGCGGGTTGGTGTAGATGGCTCTTGCTATCACTACGTTGGGGTCCAACCCTTGCGTGAGCATGCGCACTATGACGTCTCGCTCGGTTATGATACCAGTTGGTTTTCTGCTCTGCACTACAATCACGTAGTCTACATCGCAATCAGACATTGCTTTCACTACTTCCAAGGCACTTGATTCGTTTTCGAAGACATTAACGTTCGTATACATCAGATCTTTTACTAGGATTTTACTTACCATTGAAATTTCTCCTAACGTCTATGACAGATGCAGTGGACATTTATCTATGTTTTGTTCTCTCACTTCTCTCCATAACGGTCGTTAAAGCTTAAAATTATGTTTTTCACGTTAAAAGCCAGTTTGCAGAGTCTAAGGGTTTTCAAGTGTGTAATGAAAAGTAGTGTTGAATTTTGGGCGAAATAAAAGGGCAGCGTGGTGGTTTGTTTCAACCACTTTGAAGTTGCAACTGCCTGTATCTAGATTTTGCTCTTTAAGGCTTACTCTACGATTTTTTCCCAGCTGGCGAAGAAGTCTAACACTTCTTGGCATCCATAGGTCTTCAGTTTCTGCCTGAGTTCGACTCTGTCTACTACTGCTTTCTGGAAATCCCAGATTTGGCTAGCTTTGTCTGTCAGATAAAGAATACCATCAATGCCTGTTCTTCCAGCGCGAACCGAAAGCGTTACCAGTTCGCTTGGCGCGGGTACTTCCGCTGGATTGTCTCCGGGACCGAAAACGTACAAGCTGATGTACAATGGTTTCTTCAGCAACTTCTTGAAGGCTCTGCACAGCATCTCCCAGTACCATGGAGTAGCATAGTTCTTAGAGAACATCACAACGTTGAATGCATCAGCGTACGGAGCAAGAGCGTCAAAGTCCACTCCGAAGCGCTCATAAGAATTCACTGGGTCAGGAAGCAAACCTATGACTAGCTCGTTTTTCACGCGCTCCCTGATTTGGGCAATGTAGTCTGTTACTTCTTTTTTGCGCCATTCGAACCAGCTGAGTCCGCTTTTCTTCCATAGCGCATTGCAGCGTGCACAAGTGCAGTGTCCATGATCTGCAAAGTGCATGCTGTTCAGCCAAACTCCCGGAGAATGCCTAGCAACGTCTTCAATGTAATCAAGCTGTTCTGCTCTATGTTCAGGTTGCGTGTGACAGAGAATGTCCCAGCGCACGTTGAAGTTGTCGTTTGTTCTCCATGCTGGACCGAGGGGTGACTGAGAAATCCAGTCTGGATGATTCCGTGCAGTAACATTGTCACCGAAAATGGCGACGTTGCTGTACATGTCTGATACGGGCGGTAATCGTCTGCCTACTTCTGGTTTTACGCGGAATAAATGAAAGTCGAAGCCTTCAGCTTTCTTTGGCTCAAATACGTATGTGCCGAATTTCACGTGTTTCCACCTTTTTACGAATGCAAAATGCTAGGCGCTGTTATAAAGCTTTGCATAATCAGCCTAAATTTCATTTAGAAAACCAATTTACAACATTACGATTGTTTCCAACCGTGGCGCTTCATGGCGCATGAACCAATTGGGTTTTCAGCCTTTATATAAGGGGGTATAGACTGTTCCGAGCGCTAGAGCGTAAATGACTTAAATCCTGCCAAGTACATAGCATTTAGCAACCATTCAAATTTACGAGGAAACAAAAAATGAGAAGCGACGAAATGAAACTCGGAATAGAACGTGCACCTCACCGCGCACTCCTGAAAGCGCTAGGATTAACCGACAAGGACATAGCTAAGCCGTTTATAGGCGTGGCAAACAGCTTCACCACAATCGTTCCAGGCCACATACACCTGCAGAACATCGCCGAAGCCGTGAAGGCTGGAATTTTAGTGGCTGGAGGAACACCCTTCGAGTTCAACACCATCGGGGTTTGCGACGGCTTAGCCATGGGACACCAAGGAATGCGTTATTCGCTGCCTTCCCGCGAGTTAATCGCTGATTCCGTTGAAGTCATGGTGCAAGCGCACAGGCTAGACGCCGTGGTTTTGGTTTCAGACTGCGATAAGATTACGCCTGGCATGCTCATGGCTGCTGCGCGTTTAGATGTGCCTGCCATCTCGATTACTGGCGGCGCAATGGAATCTGGCTTGTTTAACGGCGAAAAAGTCGGCGTAAGCAACGTTTTTGAGGGCATGGGCAAAGTCATCGCTGAAAAGATGACGCCTGAAGAGCTTGCGCGGTTGGAGAACGTGGCTTGTCCAGGCTGCGGCTCATGCAACGGCATGTTCACAGCCAACACGATGGCGTGTTTAACCGAGGCATTAGGGATGTCTCTGCCATACTGCGCCACAGCGCTGGCTACAAGCGCTTCAAAGTTGAGAATAGCCAAGGAAACAGGCGAGAAAATCGTTGAGCTCACCTGCAAAAACTTGAAGCCCTCACAAATCTTGAAGCGCGAAGCGTTTGAGAACGCTGTGGCAGTGGATATGGCGCTTGGCGGTTCCACGAACTCGGTGTTGCACCTTTCTGCCATAGCCCGAGAAGCGGGAATCTCTTTGCCTCTGAGCGTTTTTGACGAGGTAAGCAGGCGAGTTCCGCACCTGTGTAACATGGTGCCTAGTGGACCCTACGACATGGAAGACTTGGACAATGCTGGAGGCTTGCCAGCGCTGATGAAAGAGCTTTCACCGCTGCTTCACGCAGATGCGCTTACGGTGACTGGTAGCACTGTTCGCGAGAACCTGAAAAACGCTAAAGTCTTGAACAAAAACGTGATTCGCCCATTAACCAAGCCTGTTCACAAAGGCGGCGGAATAGCCATATTGACAGGAAACCTTGCTCCGAAAGGAGCGGTGATAAAAACTGTTGCCGTCTCGCCCAAGATGCTTAAGCACAGTGGTCCCGCAAGAGTCTTTGATTCGGAGAAAGATGCTGTGGCGGCCATGAAAAAACGGGAGATTCAGCCAGGCGACGTTATCGTCATCCGCTATGAGGGACCCAAAGGTGGGCCTGGCATGCCTGAAATGTTGGTGCCTACGGCTACGATATCGGGTATGGGCTTAAGTGAGTCCGTTGCTTTGATTACGGATGGGCGGTTTTCAGGTGCCACGAGAGGGCCTTGCGTGGGGCATGTTGCGCCAGAAGCGGCTGAAGGCGGTTCAATCGCGGTCATAAAGAACGGTGACATAATCACAATTGACATCGTTAATCGCTTGCTGAAAGTGGAGCTAACGGATCAGGAGATCAAGAAGCGCTTAGCGGCGTGGAAGCCGAAAAAGCCGAGGGTTACTAAAGGCTACCTGACACGTTATTCGCCTACACCCACAGAATAATCCGCACTGGTGCTCGGCGAAACTTATACCCCCTCTATATATAGAGTCAACTGAAGCTTAGACTTGTGCCTGCTGTTTGGTACGCTTCCTGCAAAAACCCACAGAACAAAACACCCTCCTTAAGAACCCTAACAAAATTCACCAATTCACAAATTCAGAAAGCCGTCTACTTCAAAATTTTATTTAAGAATCAGGGGCTGGAAGTATGTTCTGTTTTTAATGTCGTCTTCAATAGATTTAGGACAAAATTTCGAATTTTTGGTGATGCAATACCGTAGTTTTAATAACATACAATGCACTGATAATACAAAATATACTCCTAATATGCTGCATGGTGTAACGGTAGAGAGCTATGATTGATTTGCCTTTGAAGGTCAAAGCCACTGGACATAATTGCGTACCCGCTTCAGTAACTATGGTGTGTGCTTATTGGAGAAAGTCGAAACCAACTCTCAAGTGGAAGCTACCAGAAGATATCAATAGCTCCGAATGGACTGAGTTTTTCAAGAGTGGATTTAAATACGTTAAGGCGAGTGGGATGCCGACTAACAGCATAAAGCGATACCTCAAGAGCTTAAACATACCTTTGAATGCTCGACTTGAGCATATGTCAAATTCCCATCAACTACTAAATTTACTCAATGTTGATGTTCCTATCATTGTATTCTACAACCAAGACTTTTATCTTAAAGGAGAGAAAGGAATTGGGCACGCGGCGGTAGTTGTGGACAAAACCGAAGAAACCTTTGTTACTGTTGACGCAGCTTTCTATCCGAAATGTGTTCATCAGATTCCTAAAAAAGTGTTTGAGGAAGCTTGGGAAATGGAACAGAAATCAGCAATAATTATATCTCCCAAAAGTATTAAATTCAGTCGTGTAAAAATACCCTCGAGAACAATTCCTATGTATTCTCATGACGGAGTGACTTGAATGAAGCTGAGGATTGAAGTTCAAGAGTTGGACACTCCAAGAAAGGTTGTTTTTAACAAGATAATGCAGTCTTACGGTGCTGGTTGCTTTCCTCAGAAGACCGAAGACATTGGGGAATTCTACAGAGTTCCCATTGGTGTGCATTTCCCTTCATCTGTGATTGACCAAAAAACAAACACTGAGCGTATTTTCACCTTTCATTTCAATAATGTAGGCGAGTTCTTGGTCAAGAAACGCTCTCTGAAAATAGAAAGTCGTCCATCCCAGAGTTTTATTTTAAACAGCATCCGAGAAAAAAGGAAAGATGTTAGGGATACGGTTGAAAAAGACCTTATTAAAATCATTGGAAACCCAAAACTCGGTGTTAGATTTGATGTTTTGAAGTATGCTCACCTTGGTGTCCAGCCAATCTATAGAACGATAACGAAGCTTTTGGAGACTCGAGGCAAATATCCTCCGCGTTCTGAGGTTGAATCAATTGGATATACTGACCTTGTAAGATTGATAATTGATATTGGCTATGTTGAATATAACGAGGAGCAGAGACTTACTCCCACTAATAAACTGAAAGATTTGTTTGCTCAATCAAATGGAGATGCTTTGAGAACTGCTGAGTCAATTATCGGTTTGGTTTTAGCTGAGCATTACGATTATCTCTATCAAACGCGACGAATTATTCATTTTGTTCCGTACGTTAGAGCCAGCACTGCATACTATACTGAGGCTCTTCAATTTGGCGGTCTCATACACCTGACTGAAACAAGGCTTCTTGAAAGCGTTCAGAAATACTACAAAGTTGCTGCTCGTCCCTCGAGGAAAGCAAGATTTGGACATGCGACGTTAATCAGGGAATTGCTTGACGCAAATATTCTATGTTCAGAAGATAATTTCATTACTGGAAGAGCTGACATTCTTGATGGGCTTATGCATATTCGTGAAGACATGCCAATGAGCGAGCCACCATATTCATCAACGGCTGAGTGAAATGCCTTTGTCAGTAAGGGAAATTTTGAATGAATTAAAGGCAAAATACAAAGTTGACGAGTTTTTCTATCCTAATATTTCAATGAATATTCAGGTTCCAGGCGGTCTTGAGGGAGAAATTTCTGACATATCGCGAGTCCTCAAAAGCAGTGGCTTTGAAATTACTGCAACAAATGTGTTGCAAGTAATGGAATTAAAGAAGAAGCTATTGACAAAATATACAAGCGAAGCTGAAAGACAAAAGATTTTGGCGGATTATCAAGAGTTGCTTGCAACAAGGGTCAAACCTGTCGGCACTGTTTTACCTCTTGAGCTTATCCTTGTAAACGGGTTAGTAATCATATTGCTTTCTATGGTGGCAAAATTCGGTCTGAGTTTCGCTGATGAGGCTGGAAAAATACTTGCAAGAAAAGTCTTTGATGAAGACAAAAAGCAATCTAAGAAACTCAACATGACGGAAGACGAATATCGCTTTCTTAAGACCGAAGCAAAAGTTTGGATTGACACAGAAGGCAACAAGCTTGTGGAAATCAAAAAGAGCAGCCGAGTTCGCAAAAAAAGCAAATCAAAGTCTAATAAAAAGTAGAGCCTCCAATTTTGTTGATTTGCGTATTGAGAAAGGCGTTATCACAGAAGAAGAATATGAAAAACGTGTTAAGCAACGTGTGAAAGTCAAATAGGCATTTTACCTTCGTTCCCAATGAAGCACTCGGAAACCACACTCAACACATACAAAACGGTATCTGTATCTTCCTGCTTTTCCTCTGCAGTAAGGCTTGGGTTCATTGAGAACAAAGAAAAGTTTTCCCTTACATTTGGGGCAAACAGCTATCAGAGTTTCTTCTGCTTTATCTTTTTTGACTTTCAGTTTTCTAGTCAAGTGAGGGAATTTGCTTAGAAGCTCGGCATTTGTTGGTGCTGACATAAACTTGATTTATCCTTTAAAGGGAATTTAAGACTTTTGAAATGCTATAAATACTTTCAGTAAGGCTTTTTCTATGTTGGGTAACTTAACAGTATCGGTGAATCGTAAATTTTATATGTTGGCGCTTCCCTCTGTTCTGTTTTGTGTGATGTAAAATGGGGTATCGCTTTATTTAGCAGCTTCCCTGAAAAAATAAGAGTTTTTGACACCACCCTACGTGATGGTGAACAAACCCCCGGAGTATCTTTAACACCTGAAAACAAACTGCGCATAGCGAAGCGTCTGGACGAGCTGGGCGTAGACGTTATCGAAGCTGGTTTCGCAGCGGTTTCTGAAGGCGAAATGGAAGCCGTGAAGCTCATCGCCGACGCGGGCTTAAGGGCTGAAATTTGCAGTGCTTCTCGTGGCGTTCGCGGCGACATCGACGCCGTGGCGAAGAGCGGCGCAGACAGCATCCACCTCATCATTCCCGTTTCAGACTTGCACATAGAAGCGAAGCTACGGAAGACGCGCAAGCAGGTGCTGGAGATAACGCGGGACATGGTGCGCCACGCCAAAGACTGCGGCTTAATCGTGGAGTTGTCAGCTGAAGACGCCACACGAGCGGACTTTGATTACCTGAAAAAAATGTTCGCTACTGGCATCGAGGCAGGCGCTGACCGCGTGGTCGCCTGCGACACCGTAGGCGTCTTAACACCTGAGCGAAGCTACGAGTTTTACGGAAACTTGCGCAAGTCGCTAAACGTGCCCGTTGTAAGCGTGCACTGCCATAACGACTTCGGCATGGCAGTGGCGAACACAGTTGCCGCGTTACGTGCTGGCGCAAACCAGTTCCACGCCACCATAAACGGCTTAGGCGAACGAGCCGGAAACGCCTCACTGGAGGAGATCGTGGTTTCCCTGATGGCGCTGTACAAGCTGAAGCTAAACATCAAGACCACGAAACTTTACAGCATCTCCCAGTTCGTGTCGCGGTTGACAGGCGTTTACGTGCAGCCTAACAAAGCCATAGTAGGCGAGAACGCGTTCACGCACGAGTCTGGAATTCACACGCAGGGCATGCTGGCTGACGCTTCTACTTACGAGCCTATAGCGCCTGAACTGGTCGGCGGAACACGGCGATTAGCGCCTGGAAAGCATTCAGGTTCAGCAGGAATCAAAGCGACATTAAGTGACATGGGCTTGGCGCCCAACGAGGAGCAGCTGAAAGAAATCTTCACCCGCGTCAAAACCGTCGGCGACAAAGGCAAAATAGTGACGGACGCAGATTTGCTGGCGATCGCCGAAAGCGTGCTTGGCTTAAGCAAAGTAAAGCCCATCCAGCTTCTGGAAGTAACAGTGGTCAGCGGCAACACGGTTACGCCAACCGCCTCAGTCAGACTGAAACTGAACGGCAAAGGCAAAGAAGTCACAGGCGCAGCCATGGGCGTAGGTCCAGTAGACGCAGCCATAAACGCCGTGAAGAAAGCCATCCAAGAAGTGGAGCCTATTCTGCTGGAGCAGTATAACGTGAAGGCGATAACTGGCGGAACAGACGCCATGGTCGAAGTCACGGTTCGCATGCGCAAAGGCAACAGAACAGCCACAGCCATGGGCGTACGCGAAGACATCGTAATGGCAAGCATGGACGCAGTGATAGGCTGCATGAACGTACTAACCACAGACTACAACAACAAAGCTAAATAGAAAACGAGCCACAATGCTGCCACAAAATGTCTGCAGTATTTGCACACCGTAAGCTTTTTATGTGTACGCTGTGGTAGTTTTACGGTACGTGGTGTTTCACGGAGGCAATGTAAAATGAGGGATCGTCACCTCAATAGCTGGGATCGCTGGGTACTTATTCTCTAACCCACCTAGGAAACCCTCTGAAAACGCCGCAATTTTGCAGTCAGCCAAAACTTTTGGCAATCATCTTTTAAACAAGTTTTCAAGTAATGAGGTAGAAGAAAAATGACCAAAATGTCAGGAGCCAAAGCTCTATTAGAATCCCTTGAACGCCAAAATGTAGAAGTGATCTTCGGAATACTCGGAGGAGCACTGCTTCCAATATACGACCACTTCGGCAAGTCAAAAATAAGACACATACTATGCAGACACGAACAAGGCGCAGCCCACGCAGCAGACGGCTACGCAAGAGCCAGCGGCAAAGCAGGAGTATGCATGGCAACCTCAGGTCCAGGCGCCACAAACCTCGTCACAGGCATCACCAACGCCTACATGGACTCCTCGCCGATCATAGCCTTAACCGGTCAGGTGCCCTCGACTGGCGTCAACACATCTTACATGATAGGCAGAGACGCCTTCCAAGAAGCCGACATAATAGGGATAACAACACCCATAACTAAACACAACTTTCAACTACAAGAAGCCGCAGAAATTCCGAAAACCGTGAAAACAGCATTCTACATCGCGACCACGGGCAGACCAGGACCAGTCCTAATAGATATTCCCAAGAACGTGCAAACAGAAGTCACCGACATAGAGTTCTCAGATGGTATCCAGCTTCGCGGCTACAGACCACAAACCAACCCGCACCCCTTGCAAATTAGGAAAGCCGCAGAATTGCTAGCAGAAGCAGAAAAACCCGTTATACTAGCTGGAGGCGGAGTAATAATCTCTGGCGCTTCCCCAGAACTCCTGCAGACAGCAGAGTTGCTGATGGCACCAGTAGCCACAACATTCATGGGTAAAGGCGCATTCCCTGAAACCCATCCTTTGTCCCTCGGAAGCATAGGAATGCACGGAAACCCTGTAGCCAACAAACTGCTTTGCGAAGCTGATGTGCTCTTAGCGGTTGGAACAAGATTCTCTGACAGATCCACTGGAAAATTGAACAGCTTCTGTGCACCCTCCAAAAAAATCCACATCGACATTGATGCAGCGGAAATCGGAAAGAACGTAGATGTTGGTATACCCATCGTGGCTGATGCTAAAAAAGCCCTAAAAGAACTACATGAAAGATTGGCAAAACAACTGAAAAAGAAAAAAAGCTCCGCATGGACAAAACGCGTCAAAGAGGCGAAAGAACAGCTTAACCCGCCGTCTAAAGGCGCATCAAAAGACCTGAAACCTAAAGCTTTGCTGCAGGAACTAAGGAAACTACTGCCTGAAAACGCTATAGTCACAACTGAAGTCGGTCAGAACCAAATGTGGGCAGCCCTCTATTTCAATGCACTCAAACCAAGAACGTTCATAAGCTCTGGTGGCTTAGGAACCATGGGCTTCGGTTTCCCAGCAGCCATAGGCGCCAAAGTCGCCTGCCCCGACCGCCCAGTGGTGGACATCGCTGGAGACGGCAGTTTCAGAATGACCGAACAGGAATTGGCGACCTCCGTCACAGAAGACATTCCAGTCATAGTCATAGTCCTGAACAACTCGGTGTTGGGCATGGTTGCCCAATGGCAAAGAATGTTCTTCAAGAAAAGATATACAGCCGTGAAATTAGGAAGCGTTCCTGACTTCGTCAAGCTAGCAGAAGCTTACGGCGCCCAAGGGTTCCGTGTAGGGTCAGTCGCCGAGTTCGTGAAGACTGTTAAAAAAGCGTTAAAGAGCGATGTCACAACGGTTATCGACGTGCCCATCTCGTCAGAGGAAGACGTGGTACCAATGGTGCCTCCTGGCTGCGGCATAAACGAACAGGTAGGGGAATATTAATGGAAAACGGAAAAACCAAAGTGATTGCAGCTCTCGTAGAGAACAAACCAGGCGTACTGCACAGCATAGCCAACATGTTCCGGCGAAGAGGATTCAACATCGAAAGCATCACAGTCGGACACACAGAGCAAAAAGGCTTAGCTCGAATGACTATAACCGTCAACGGAGACGAAAAAACCCTAGAGCAAATAATCAAACAGATGAACAAGCTCATAGACGTTGTTAAAGTTAGCGGGCTAGAACCAGAGAACATCGTGACCAGAGAATTAGCCCTTATCAAGGTTAATGTTCCCGACACCAAAACCCGATCAGACATAATAAACTGCGTAGAAGTGTTCAGAGGTCGCGTCGTAGACGTTTCATCAGAAACTTTAACGATCGAGATTACTGGCACCCCAGATAAAATAGACGCTTTTCTAAACTTGATGAAGACATACGGCATAATGGAACTCGCTAGGACAGGCATAACAGCCCTCTCACGAGGGATAAAATCGATCAGAATCGAAGAGTGAACAAAGGAAAACACCTCAGAAAAACGCCTGTAATTTAAAAAATAGCATTAAAAAGGTAGGAAACATGAACATTTCCGAAAAAATCTTAGCTAAAGCATCAGGAAAAAACGTGGTGCACGCAGGAGAGATAGCGGACGCTAAAGTGGACATGATAATGGTTCACGATTTGACAGGTCCGCTGGCAGTTGAAGCCTTCAAACGAATAGGCGTCAACCACGTTTGGGATAACAAAAAAATAGTGATAATTCTGGACCATCAGGTGCCAGCCGAATCCGTTAAAGCGGCTGAACTGCACAAAATGCTGCGAAAGTTCGCCAAAGAACAGAAAATACGCATCTACGACGTAGGCAAAGGCGGCATCTGCCACCAAGTCATGCCGGAAAAGGGTCATGTCCTACCTGGCACAGTCATCGTAGGAGCTGACTCTCACACCTGCACTTACGGCGCCTTCGGCGCTTTTGCAACTGGCATAGGGTCTACCGAAGCAGCCGCGGTTTTTGCCACTGGCAAGATTTGGCTAAAAGTACCCGAAGCCATCAAAGTAAACGTGACAGGGCAATTCCAGAAGTACGTCACACCTAAAGACTTAATCTTGTCTATAATCGGCAAGCTGGGTGCTGATGGAGCAACCTACAAGAGCGTTGAGTTCGCGGGTCCAGCCATACGTGCCATGAGCATAGCGGGCAGAATGACATTGTGCAACATGACTGTGGAGATGGGCGCCAAAAACGGCATCGTAGAGCCAGACGAAATCACCCGCAAATTCCTAGAAGGGAGAACCGCTAAAGCTTTAGTTCCGTTTGAATCTTTGAAGAGCGACGCTGACGCTTCCTACGAGAAGGTCGTAGACATCGACGTGACAGACCTAGAGCCTCAAATCGCTTGTCCTTCCTCTGTTGACAACGTGAAACCCGCTTCCGAAGTAGGCAACGTTCAGGTAGAACAAGCTTTCATCGGGTCTTGCACCAATGGACGAATTGAAGACTTGCGGTTAGCGGCTCAAATCCTGAAAGGCAAGATGGTTAAGGAAGGAGTGCGGACACTGGTGATCCCGGCGTCCCAAGAAGTATACTCGCAGGCGTTAAAGGAAGGTCTAATAGAAATCTTCACTGACGCAGGCGCCATGGTGTGCGGCTCAACATGCGGCCCGTGCCTAGGCGGACACATAGGCTTACTAGCCTCAGGCGAAACGTGCGTAAGCACCTCAAACCGCAACTTCATAGGCAGAATGGGCAGCACCGAAGCAAACGTTTACTTAGCCTCTCCAGCCACTGTAGCCGCTTCCGCCGTAACTGGCAGAATAACCGACCCGCGAGAACTGGAGGCTTCGAAAGCATGAAGGTAACTGGAAAAGCCATAAAATTCGGAGACAACGTGGACACAGACGTGATTCTGCCTGGAAAATACCTGGTTCTAATCGACCCGAAAGAGTTAGCTAAACACGCCATGGAAGGGTTAGACCCAACTTTTCCTGAAAAAGCAAAAAAAGGCGTGATAGTGGTTGGGGGAAAGAACTTTGGTTGCGGCTCCAGCAGAGAACAAGCGCCCATAGCCCTAAAGTACGCAGGCGTCAAATGCGTGCTGGCGGGCTCCTTTGCACGCATCTTCTTCCGAAACGCCATAAACATCGGCTTACCCGTAATCGAGCACAAGGACATCTCAGCCGCCGTGGACAATGGCGACGAACTCACGGTAGACTTCGAAGCGGGGACTATACAAAATCTGTCAAAAGGTAAAAGCTTTCCAGTGGCTAAGCTTCCACCGTTTATCTTGGAGATACTGGCGGATGGAGGATTAATAGAGAACTTACGAAGGAGACTGAACAAGAAATGACAGAGTACAAGATATCCGTAATCCGAGGCGACGGCATAGGTCCAGAACTTACAGACGCCACCCTGAAAGTCCTAGACGCAGCCCAAAGGAAATTCGGTTTAAAACTCAAAATGATTGAAGCGGAAGCTGGCGATACCTGTTTCGAAAAAAGAGGCGTAGCACTGCCCGAAGACAGCATACAGAAAATCAAAGCATCTCATGCATGCCTGAAGGGTCCTGTGGGAGAAACCGCCGCAGATGTCGTCGTGAAGCTACGGTTGATGTTTGATCTTTACGCTAATCTGCGTCCCATAAAGGCTTATCCTGCCGCTGCCGTGGCACGACCAGACATAGACATGATTTTCGTCAGAGAAAACACTGAGGACGTTTACAAAGGCCAAGAGTTCACAATAGGCAACGACACAACAATATGCCTAAGAGTCATCACTCGGGGAAGCTGCGAGCGCATAGCCAAGAAAGGCTTCGAAACCGCGAGAAGACGCAACGGCAAAAAGAAAGTAACAGCCATCCACAAAGCCAACGTCATGCGCGTAACCGACGGGCTATTCGCAAGCGTCTGCCGAGAAACAGCAAAGCAGTACCCAGACATCGCCTTCAACGAGTTGTACGTGGATGCAGCATCCATGCGCCTCATTAAAGAGCCACAAGACTTCGATGTGCTCGTGACATGCAACATGTTCGGTGACATTCTCTCTGATGAAGCAGCGCAGCTTATAGGCGGGTTAGGCATGGCTCCAGGCGCAAACATAGGCGACTCATTCGCCCT
>JGI2172J19969_10000734_pt1 | contig 14456 bp, 10 predicted proteins | sample DeeMarSWOR230_32_FD_19969 | JGI IMG/M metagenome (IMG submission 19969)
TGCCTCTCGCAATTGCTGGGGCATCCGGTGGATGTGATTTCGCATTCCATCGGGGTCATACTGTTGGTATGTTTCCAAGTCGTCAAGATCTATCATAATCCTGCTAGCTTGTTGCCTTCCTGCAGTAGTTTTGTTACTTTCTCAGGACTTCCAGCTTCGGCATAAATGCGAACCAATGGCTCTGTGCCTGAAAATCTGATAAGCAGCCATGATTCGTCATCGAGAAGAAAGCGAAAACCATCGGTGGTGTCTATCTTGTTTATTTTGGTGTCAGCTATGGTATTCACGGAAAGCGAAGTGAGCCGATTGAAAATTGTTTGGCGTTTGCTTTTAGGGATGTGAAAGTCGGTGCGGTCGTAGTAATGAGGACCAACTTTACTGTAAAGATAATCGAGCAGTTGGGAAGGTGTCTTGCCTGTTTTAGCCATAAAGTCAAGGAAGTAAAGTCCAGCTAGGATGGCATCTCTCTCTGGAATATGCCCTCGAAAGCCATAGCCCCCGCTTTCCTCACCGCCAATCATTGCTTTCTTCTGTATCATTAGCGGAGCGACATATTTGAATCCCACATGGGTTTCATGGACGGGAACACCGAAAGTTTGTCCGAGGCGGGAAAGCATATTGGTAGAGGTCAGTGTCTTTACTATAGGACCTCGCTCACCGCAAACTTCCAATAAATAAAGACATAGCAGAGCGAAGACCTGATGTTGGTTTAGAAATGCCCCCTTCTCATCTATGATACCAATCCGGTCAGCATCTCCATCGGTAGCCAGCCCAATATCAGCCTTCTGCGAGACTATCAGTTGAGAAAGTCTGGTTAAGTTTTTGGCGATAGGTTCAGGTTGTATGTTTGGGAAAAGAGGATTTCTTTCAGCATGAATTTCAGTAATTTTCACATTTCGGCCTTTGAGAATTGTCTCAAAATATCCTGCTCCTGCCCCATACATGGAGTCGACAATTATGTTCAACTTCTGGTGGCGCAGATCTTCAACATTAATAAGCTGTTTTAGATTATCGAAGTAGATAGGGCGAGGGTCCAGGTAATCTATCAACCCTCTCTTCAAAGCCGTAGCCAGTGCAGTTTTTTTTATTTCCTCATTATGGGCAACAGAGGCAATTTCTTTCTCTATCTTGCTAATGACCTCGTCTGAAACACTGGCGCCCTCCTTTGACCTGTATTTGAGTCCGTTCCACTGTCCTGGATTGTGGCTTGCAGTGATGATAATAGCCCCAACAGCTTTAATGGCGGTAACAGCGTAGCTTATCACTGGTGTAGGAGTTGGTCTAAGGCATAAGTGGGTTTTAATACCGTTGCCAGCAATCACCTCAGCAGCGGCGGCAGCAAAGTCTTCAGAGGCAAAACGAGTGTCATAGCCAATGATCAATCCTCTTTGATTTAATCCGTTTCTAGTGAGGTAATTAGCTATACCTTGGGAGCAAATACGCACATTGTTAAAGGTAAAGTCTTCGGCTATAATGCCTCTCCATCCATCTGTGCCAAATTTTATCGTGTGTGCAACCATAGTTTTTCTGGGAGACTTGACAAAAATTTTCCAGTATGCTAAACTGCGAGTTTGTTCTATGTTATCTCTTGCCCTTCAGTGTTTATCAGGTCTAAATTCCCTCACTAAATATATTACAACACTTTGAATGCCTTAGGGTAGCTTTTTGAATTTTATTTTAAGGAGTAAGAATTATGGCTGCATTGTCGATGCCTAGATATAGTTTAACAAAGTCCTTTGCTAAACTTCCCGAGGTTGTTGAGGTTTCTCCTCTTGTTCGGGTTCAGTTTGATTCGTTTCGTTGTTTTCAGGAAGAGGGTTTGAAGGAGCTTTTTGAGGAAATTTCCCCTATCTTGGACTATACGCGTAATAAATTGGAGCTACACTTCGGTGGCTACGAGTTCAGTGAGCCAAAATACTCTGCTGAAGAGTGTCTTGCGCGAGGCATAACCTATTCTGCTCCTCTCAATGTCACCGTTCAGCTAATAGTCAAAGAGACGGGAGAAATTAAGCAACAGGAATTATTCTTTGGCGATTTTCCGCTAATGACGAATAGAGGGACTTTTATTATTTCTGGGGTGGAACGGGTAGTAGTAAACCAATTGAGCCGCTTTCCTGGCGTTTATTTCACTTTACAGAGGGATGCTGCTAGTGGGCGTGAGTTATGCTTTGCCAAGCTTGTTGCTGAACATGGCTCGTGGCTTGATTTTGAGACCTCCAGCAGTAATGTTATCTCAGTAAGGTTAGGTGGGAAGAGGAAAATGGTTGTCACCACTTTATTGCGTGCTATAGGTTTTGAAACTGACGAAAAGCTAATTAACGAATTCTGCGATGTAGATAATTTGCCTGATCATTCATTCATTCGCTCCACAATAGAGCGAGATCCCTTGATTAGGACTAGGGCTGATGCCTTGGTTGATATTTACCGTAAATTTTCTTCTGGTGATCCCCCTAGCCTTGAGAGTGCTCAAGCATTGCTGAATAACTTTTTGTTCAATCCACGGCGTTATAGCTTGGGGAAAATAGGTCGCTACAAGCTTAATAAGAAATTAGGACTTGACCTTGCTCAAGAGCAGCTTGGCTTGACTCCCGAAGATCTGGTGGGAATAGTCCGTCACATTATCTTGATCAATAAGCATGAAGATATTCCTGATGACATCGATCACCTTGGCAATCGGCGGGCACAAACAGTAGGTGCCCTAATACAGAGGCAATTTCAGATTGGGTTACTGCGGTTAGAGAAAGCTATCAAAGAAAGAATGAGCATTCTTGGTCCTGAGGAAGCGACTCCAGCCTCGCTAATTAACATTCGCCCGATAGTAGCCACTATGAAGGAGTTCTTTGGCAGGTCTCAGCTATCTCAATTCATGGATCAAACTAATCCATTGGCTGAATTAACTCATAAACGGCGCCTCTCTGCCATGGGGCCTGGAGGGTTATCGAGGGAGCAGGCGGGCTTTGAAGTTCGAGATGTGCATCATTCACATTATGGCCGTATTTGTCCTATAGAGACACCGGAGGGACCAAACATCGGACTCATTGGTTCGTTAGCTACTTACGCCTCGGTCAATAAGTACGGTTTTATAGAGACCCCCTACCGTAAGGTTATTCATGAGGTTCCAAATATTGAAGATGAGTTATTGGGAAGAACAATACGGGAAGATGTGACAGACCATAGTGGTAAGGTGGTAATCCGCTCAGGTACATTGATCACTAAGGGAATCGCTGATAAGCTTGCCTCTCTCCCCATACAAACAGTTAAAATAGTCCCCTTTGTTTCTGAGCAGATTACTTACTTGACTGCCGATGAAGAAGAGCAATATGCCATTGCTCAGGCTAATGCTCCTGTTAATAGCAGGAGTGAGTTTATCCAGCAAAGGGTTGAAGTTAAGAAAGGTAGTAACTATTTTAAGGAATCTGCTGATAAGGTAGATTTTATGGATGTCTCTCCCAAACAGATATTCAGCGTTGCTGCCTCTCTTATTCCGTTTTTGGAACATGATGATGCCAATCGTGCTTTAATGGGGTGCAACATGCAACGCCAAGCTGTGCCTTTGCTATTTCCCCAAGCCCCCTTAGTAGCCACAGGTATGGAAAAAGAGGTAGCTAAATACAGTGCGCAGGCAATATTTTCTCCCTGTGATGGTGTAGTGACTTCAGCCACTAGTTCGCAAATCATGGTTAAGGATGAGGAAAACAAGGAACATGTTTATGAGTTGAATAAGTTTGTTAGAACCAATCAAGGAACGTGTATTAACCAATATCCCGTAGTAAGTAAGGGGGACAAGGTTAGGAAAGGACAGTCACTCGTTAATAGTTGTGCAATGGAGGGTGGGGAGCTCGCTCTGGGGCAAAATGTTGTTTGTGCCTTTATGAGTTGGCGAGGATACAATTTTGAGGATGCCATTGTTATTAGTAAAAGGCTAGTCACAGACGATGTTTTCACCTCTATTCATATAGAGAAACATGAAATTGAAGCGCGTGACACNAAGCTTGGTCCTGAAGAAATTACCAGAGATATACCAAATGTAAGTGAAGAAAGCCTTGGCGAGCTTGATGAGCAGGGCATTATACGCATAGGAGCTGAAGTAAGTTCCAATGATATATTGGTGGGGAAAATTACCCCTAAGGGCGAGACTGAGCCTTCTGCGGAGGAGAAGTTACTAAGAGCGATATTCGGGGAAAAGACACGCCAGGTAAAGGATAGTTCTCTTAGAGTGCCGGCTGGTGAAGCGGGGAAGGTGATTGATGTAAAGGTACTCTCTCGTGGTACCCACGCCGAAATGCCAATCGGAGTAAATAAGATTATATGGGTATGGGTTGCGCAGAAACGCAAGCTATCAGTGGGCGATAAAATGTCAGGCAGGCATGGCAATAAAGGCATTGTTTCGATCATATTGCCTGAAGAAGATATGCCTTACTTATCTGATGGCACACCTGTAGATATTGTCCTTAATCCTCTGGGTGTTCCATCTCGAATGAATATTGGACAGGTTTTGGAAGCTCATTTAGGCTGGGCAGCGCGCATTCTGGGCTTCAAAGCGGTTAACCCCATTTTTGATGGAGCTGACATTGCCGGGATTGAAGATTATTTAGCCATGTCTTGGATAGCATGGAAAGCTGGTGCTGTCTCTCTGTGGCAAGATGGCTTGACTGGAGGGGTAGCTGATTTTGGGAAGATTGATGCTTGGCTCACTGCTCGAGGACTTGATAGGGGAGAGATAGAGGAAATGATAGCTGGGAAACATAAAGGCAAGACAAGAGAAGCAGCTTTGCGTTTATGGCTTGAAGATTTAGGCATAAATTCTCGGGATCTTAGCGGAGATGAATTGGAGCGAGAAGTACAGAAGGCTTACAAAGAACGAAGAGTTTATCCACCTATTTTTGGGAAAATGGAACTCAGAGATGGTCAAACTGGGAAGTTTTTTGACCAGGCTGTGACTGTTGGTGTTGTTTATCTGATGAAGTTGATACACCTTGTTTCAGACAAGGTGCATGCTCGCTCTACCGGACCATATTCGCTTGTCACCCAGCAACCTTTAGGCGGGAAAGCTCGATTTGGAGGTCAGCGCTTTGGGGAAATGGAGGTGTGGGCGTTGGAAGGTCACGGTGCAGCTTATACACTTCAAGAAATGCTTAGTATAAAATCGGATGACATTGCCGGCCGCTCTAAAGCTTACGAGGCTATCGTTAAAGGCGAAGATGTTCACCATCCCGGCATCCCCGAAGCATGTAAGGTGCTGTTTATGGAACTACGTAGCTTAAGCCTTGCCGTGGAGTTGCTTAATGAAGGAAGGAAGCAGGCAAGCCTCGCTACAGTGGACACTTCGGAAGATTCAAAGCTGGAATAAGAAATCGAGGTGTAAAAAGAAATGTCTGATTTTGGTGATTTTGACGCTATTAGGATAAGCCTTGCCTCGCCAGAGCAGATCAGGAGTTGGTCTCATGGCGAAGTAACTAAGGCGGAGACCATAAATTACCGCACATTAAAGCCAGAAAGGCACGGCTTATTCTGTGAGAAGATTTTTGGTCCCGTCAAAGACTATGAGTGTCATTGTGGGCGATATAAAAAGGTACGGTACAAAGGCGTCATCTGTGAGAAATGCGGTGTTGAAGTTGGTCCATCTAGTATGCGAAGGGAGCGCATGGGGATTATCGAGTTAGCAGCACCGGTTGCCCATATCTGGTTTACCAAGCTTGTGCCCAGCCCAATCAGTCTCCTCCTCGATGTCTCGCCTCGAAACTTGGAAGGAGTCATCTACTTTGCGCGATACATCGTTATTTCCATTGATGAGGAGGTTCGTGAAAAGAAGATTGTGCAGCTTGATAAAGATAGAGATCGAAAAATAGCCGAGCAAGAAAAGAAGGTGAATAAGCAAATTGGGAAGTTGCAAGCCAAATTGAAGACAGCTCCCGAAGATGAAGACATAATCGAAGAGATAAATCAGCTAAGGGCTAAGCTTGATGAGGATAGGGTAGAGATTGAAGGGGAATGCCGAGCGAAGAGGGAGGAAGTAAAAAGTCTGAAGAAATATGAAGTACTTACCGAGGAGAGATATCAGGAACTTAGGGATAAATATGGTGATATTCTACGAGTTGGCACCGGAGCTGAAGCCATCTCAGAGATACTGAGGGACGTTGACATTGATAGCGTGCATGGCAAACTTCTCGACGAATTACAGAGTGCTTCTGGGCAAAATCGCAAGAGGTTAAGCAGGCGGCTACAACTAGTGGAAGCCTTCAAAGCTAGTGGAAATAAACCTGAATGGATGATTTTGAATGTGCTTCCGGTATTGCCCCCGGCGCTTCGTCCTGTAGTTCAGCTGGATGGCGGTCGCTTTGTTATCAGTGATGTTAACGACCTCTATCGTCGTATCATTAATCGCAATAATCGTCTCCGGCGTCTCATAGCATTAGGTGCGCCAGAAGTTATTATCCGTAATGAAAAGCGAATGCTACAGGAAGCCGTCGACGCTCTTATTGATAATGGAAGGAGAGGACGTCCGGTCACTACTGGAACCAAGCATGTACTGAAATCTCTATCGGCTATGCTGAAAGGGAAACAAGGTCGGTTTCGTCAGAATCTCTTGGGAAAGAGGGTGGATTATAGTGGACGGTCAGTAATCGTTGTTGGCCCCAATCTCAAGCTTCACCAATGTGGATTGCCAAGGCGCATGGCTTTAGAGCTATTTAAACCTTTTGTGATGAATAGGCTTATTGAGTTGGGCCATGCTAATAACTTAAAGATCGCTCGAACCTTGGTGGAAAGGGGTAATCCGGAAGTTTGGGATTTGCTCAACGAAGTAGTCAAAGAGCGTCCAGTGTTGCTCAATCGTGCTCCTACACTACACCGGTTGAGCATCCAGGCTTTTGAACCAGTGTTAATCGATGGTGATGCCATTCAAATTCATCCCTTGGTTTGTGCTGCCTTTAACGCTGATTTTGATGGTGACCAGATGGCAGTCCATCTTCCTCTATCCAAAGCAGCGGTGGAAGAAGCCAGGAAATTTATGCTCAGTACTTACAATACGCTGTCGCCAAGTTGTGGTGAGCCGATAACAGTGCCCAGTTTAGATATAGTCTTCGGGTGCTATTATCTCACTATGGTTAAGCCTGGGGCTAAAGGAACCGGGAAAGTATTCAGCAGTTTTGAGGAGGCTAAACTTGTTCACGAGTGGGGTCTTATTGAACTTGGTGCCCAGATTACAGTACAAGATGAGCAGTCAGGAAGAATAGAGACCACCGTGGGAAGGGTCTTATTTAATGAAATTTTGCCTCCAGAGTTGCGTGCTTATGATAAAACCATGGACAAAGCATCCTTAAAATCATTGGTGTCTGAGTGTATTCGCTTGCTGGGTGAAGAGGCTACAGCTCCTATCCTTGATGATCTCAAACAATTGGGGTTTTACTACGCTACAAAATCAGGTACTTCTATTGCAATAGACGATATCAATGAGCCCTATGATAAGAATAAGCTTCTCAAAGAGGCTGAGGAGCAAATTGCTCTTGTGGAGGAACAATTCAATCAGGGATTGATTACTGAAGACGAGCGTTATGAAAATGCTGTTCAGACATGGATGAAAACCACTTATGAGATTACTGACCGTGTAGCGCAATCCTTAGACCCTCTTGGAGGAATCTACATGATGGCTAATTCAGGAGCGAGGGGGAATATCTCTCAGATAACACAGATGGCAGGAATACGTGGGTTAATGGCCGACCCATCAGGAAGGATAATAGACTTTCCCATTAAGTCCAGTTTTCGTGACGGTTTATCAGCTATGGAATACTTTATCTCCACTCATGGTGCTCGTAAAGGATTAGCAGATACTGCCTTGAGAACGTCGGACAGTGGTTACCTTACCAGACGTCTTGTGGATGTAGCTCAGGACGTCATTGTAACTAAAGAGGATTGTGGTACCACTGAAGGGGTTTGGATATTAAAGGGAACTGAAGAAGAATACTTGCCTCCATTTAAGGAACGGATTATTGGTTATCTTGCTGCAAGCAGGATTGTTGAGCCTGGCACAGAGAGGGTTATCGTTGCCCACAACGAGGAAATTGATGAAGAGAAAGCTGAAGAGATCATTGAGGCCGATATTGCTCAGGTATACGTAAGGTCTCCTCTTAGTTGCCATTCTCGGTTTGGTGTTTGTCAAAGGTGTTATGGTAGAGACTTATCGAAAAGGAAGCTGGTGGAGCTTAACACTGCTGTAGGTATTGTTGCTGCTCAGAGCATTGGTGAACCAGGCACCCAGCTTACCCTGCGAACTTTCCATACTGGGGGTGTGGTAGGTACTGATATCACCAGTGGGTTGCCTCGCGTGGAGGAACTTCTTGAAGCGAGGTTGCCAAAACGTAGTGCTATCGTCTCTGAGATCGATGGCATTGCTGAAGTGGTTGCCGGTGAAGAAGAAACCGTGATTAGAGTAGTTAGTTCAGAGCTTTATCAGGACGAATATCTACTTCCTCCCGAAGCGAAATTAGCCGTGGAAGAAGGGCAGCTGGTTGACGCTGGTACTGTACTCTTTCATTCTGAAGTATCATCCCCAAGTAAAGCTAAGAAGAAATTGCCGGTAGTGAAATCAGAGGCCATAGAGGCAAAAGCTGCGGGACAAGTCGTGATTGAGAATGAGCGTCTTTACATCAGACGGAGGGAAAGGGAGGAAAAGGAGTATTTTGCACCACCTGACTTACGTTTGCTTGTTAAATCTGGTGATGAGGTGAAAGCAGGTGAACGGCTTACCGAGGGAACCGTTGATCCCCACAGCGTCTTGCGGGTTATGGGCAAGGAAGCAGTCCAGCATTATTTGATAAATGAAATACAAAAAGTATATCGCTCCCAGGGAGTGAATATACATGATAAGCACATTGCCATTATCGTCCGTCAGATGTTAAGCAAAGTCAGGGTTACTTCCAGTGGAGATACGGAGTTGTTGCCCGAGGAGTTGATTGACCGATTCAATTATGAAGAGGTGAATGCAAAAATACTGGCTGAAGGCGGTGAGCCAGCGATAGCCGATGCAGTTCTTTTGGGGATGACCAGGGTTAGCTTGCATAAAGATAGCTGGTTAGCTGCTGCTTCTTTCCAAGAAACGGATCATGTCCTTCGCAATGCAGCGATCGCAGGGGAGATAGATAGGCTTCGTGGTTTAAAGGAAAATGTTATTCTTGGTAGAGTTGTCCCGGCTGGGGCGTTAGGTGCCCGACAAGACCTAGTTGGCTTGCAACTAGGCACTCAGGCTTCGTCCGATGAGGAGGGAAATGAAGAATGAGGCCAGTTTCAGGCAAGCAGGTCTCTGAGGATGTACCCACTGATTTAGCTCTTCGCCCCAAGCATCTTAGTGAATTTGTTGGTCAACAGGAAGTTAAAGAAAATCTAAACATAGCCATTGCAGCGGCACAAAAAAGGGGCGACCCCTTAGACCATATTCTTTTCTGTGGCCCTCCTGGACTGGGCAAAACCACGCTGGCTCACATTATCGCTGTTGAGATGGGAGTTAACATTAAGGTAAGCTCGGGGCCAGCCATAGAGCGTCCTGGGGACTTGGCGGCTATTGTTACCAGCTTACGGAGCGGCGATATTCTTTTTATTGATGAAATTCACCGGCTCAGCCATTTGGTGGAGGAAAAGCTTTACCCGGCAATGGAAGAGTTTGTTTTTGACATTTTTTTGGGCAAAGGTCCGGCAGCCAGAAGCTTACGGTTGAAGCTACCTCGTTTTACCTTAATTGGGGCTACAACGCGTTCTGCCTTGTTGAGCCCTCCGCTTCGTGACAGATTTGGAGCCACGTACCATCTTGATTTCTACGATGAATCAGCTATAAAGCTGATCCTAAAACGCGCTGCTACTTTTCTGAAGGTATCAGTTATGGAGGAAGGGTTGGAACAGATTGCTCAGCGTGCTCGAGGGACTCCCAGGGTAGCCAACCGCCTATTGAAAAGAGTGCGAGACTATGCCCAGGTCATGGCTGATGGGGTAGTAACCAGGGAAATAGCTCTTGAAGGGCTTTCAAAGCTTAAAGTGGATTCCATAGGCTTGGATGACATAGATTGCAAAGTATTACGTACCATCATTGACAAGTTTGATGGTGGTCCTGTGGGTTTGGAGACTATCGCTGCTTCTATTAACGAAGATGCCGATACGATTATGGATGTTTACGAGCCTTACCTTCTCCAGTTAGGCTTCTTAGCGCGTACTCCCCGGGGCAGGGTGGTTACTAAACCTGCTTATGAGCATCTAGGATTATCTTATCCTAAAACTTTTCAAGCACAAACAAGTTTGTGGAATCAAACCTAGCCGCCGAGGCAAGGTCACCTCTAGAACTGAACTAAAGAACTTAACTCAGCGTGGTTCTGGCTTCAACTGTATCCACGCTGGCATGACTAGGATGAGAAGGGAAAGGATTAAGATACTCCCAGCACCAAGGCCAATGCCTTCGCGATTTACCAGAGTTACTGCAAGTAGTATCAGGCTTGCTGGAATCAGCAGAGCGGCTGCTTTTTGCCACCGTTGTTTTACCCGCACGAAGGCAATGGTTGCCACAGCCAGGGTGAAGAAACTAAGCGTTAACCACAGGGTGTTCGCCTGAAGCTGCGTGCTACTGGGTAAAAATTGCCCTCCAGTGCTCGAGGAGGTCAGCCACATAAATACCACAAGAATGGGAATAACCATAAGCAACACATAAAGCCAGTCTCGATTTGTCGTTTGCCTTACTATATAGGCAACAATAAACAAAACTAATGGGATATACACCAATGCTGCTAACCAGGTCCAACCTTGGGGCAAATAAATCAGAAGAATACCGGTAACCATTAATGGCAGCAGATAGTATCCCAGCCAGGGGAAGAGCCACAGTGGCTGGTTATGCCGCCAACCATAGATGACCACACAAGTTGTTGCTAGCAGTACCAGTAACAGGCAAGTCGTGTTCTGCCAGTAGTAGGAGGCAAAGAGCGTGGCTACTAAAAAATGGGGTAAGGCGGTAAAAAAAGCATCCTGCCAGCTCCCTTGGTTATGTACTTCACATATTTCTTGCGCTATCAAGTGAGCTGAGCCGAACTTGTCGGTGGCGAGTGTTAATGCCTCTTCTTCGTTAAGCCCGCCTTCTTTCAGCTCTTGGCTTGCATCTTCAAGGTGGGTAGAAATTTCTCGGATGGCCTCGTCTTTGACTGCAGAATCAATCTTCAGACAGTTCTTGAGGCTCTCCAGGTAACTAGCTAATTTGTCTGCCATGGTTATACTAGCTTGTTCTTGGTTGTACAACTGCTCTGATCGCAGTAGAGAAATCCTCCCACACACTCAATTTTTGGAATAAAGCTCGGCGTCCTTTCCCCGTTATATGGTAATATCGCCTTTCTTGCCCAGCGGGTGACTTTTCCCAGTTACCCTTGATAAGCTTTTCTTTCTCCAGTCGGTGTAGCGCTGGATAGAGAGTTCCTTCCTTGAAATGAAAATACCCGTTGCTACGCCTATTCAGTTCCTTTATGAGCTGGTAACCGTACATAGATTGAGAATTAATCAGGCAAAGAAGCAAACACTCGGTGTTGCCTTTGAGTAACTCACGTTTGTAATCCATCATCATCCCTCGTTTTCATAATCCTTGGTATTCACCATACCATTGAGGAAAGCTTTTGTCAATTTTCTCTGTGCTCTCCTTGACCTGGTTCAAATAGGGGCAGTCCTTACCGAGCGACAGGCGATGTGCTACACTTCCAGTAAATTAATTACCGTTGGGGGCGAATTGAAGGAAGTAATTATAGCCAGTGCTGCGCGGACACCTGTGGGTAATTTGGGTGGTTCTTTACGAACTATGCCGGCATATGATTTGGCTGCTCTGGTTCTCAATGAAGTGGTGAAGAGAGCCGGGATAGCTCCGAGCTTAGTTGACGAGGTAATGATGGCGCAGAATTACCAGAGTGGTGAATATGTAAATATTGCTCGGATGTCACTGCTCAAGGCTGGCTGGCCAGTGGAGATGCCGGCGCTTACCATCGACCGTCGTTGCTGTGGTGGCTTTGACGCTGTATGTCTTGCTGCGATGACAATTCAAAGTGGCAATGCCGATATTGTGATCGCTGGGGGTGTGGAGAGCATGAGCACGGCTGAATTTTACATAACAGGTGATGTGAGGTGGGGATTGGGGGGAACCGCTGATATGCCTAAAGGACATGGCTACAGCTCAATGTGGGGAATCCCAATGTATGACAGAATGCAGCGTGGCAGAATGATGTCTCAACCACAGGAAAGATTTGGCGTTTTGCCTACAATGATGTCCTGGGCTGAAACGGCAGCCAAGCAATATGACATCAGTCGTGATGATGTAGATAGGTGGGCTTTGTTAAGCCATCAAAAGGCATGTGCTGCTATAGAATCGGGGAAATTTGAAGACGAAATCATTCCTGTGACGGTTCCACAACGCAAGGGTGAGCCAGTATTGGTTGACCGGGATGAGCATCCCCGCTCCGATACCAGCATGGAAGCGCTTTCTAAGTTAAGGGCAGTACTAAGCGGGGTTTGCACTGCCGGTAATTCCTCTGGCGAAAATGATGGCGCCGCAGCGTGTGTGGTGATGTCAGCAGAGAAAGCTCGGGAAGTTGGCGTGGAGCCAATGGCTTACCTTAAATCCTTTGCCTTTAGTGGTGCTGACCCACGCTACACCTGGAAGGCGGTTCCTACGGCGGTTAACAAGGCGTTACAAGGTGGTGGACTCTCTCTGGAGCAAATTGACCTCATTGAGTTGCACGAGGCATTTGCCGCTCAGGTGCTGGCAAACTTTGCCGAGTTAGGAATAACTGAGAAGGACCATGATAGGGTGAATGTAAACGGTTCTTGTATTGCTATTGGTCATCCATTAGGTTGTACTGGTGCTAGAATCCTGACCACGCTGCTCTATGAGATGCGAAGGCGCAATGTAAGATATGGACTTGAGGCTATTTGTGGTGGTGGTGGGATGGGTGTTTGCGGTATTTTGGAAAGGAAGTGAGCCTCATTCTCTGCCATCATATCCCTGGTCAACAGGGAGGCTTGGCTGCTGAGCAGCTTCCAGGGCAAGCTCATCACAGCGGTTATTTTCAGCACTTCTGGCATGCCCTTTTACCCATTTGAATTCAACCTGGTGAGTGTCAGATAGCTGTAGAAGTTCCTCCCAGAGGTCAGGGTTCAACGCCCTCTCTTTCTTGTTACGTCGCCAATTGTTTTTGCGCCATCTTTTTGCCCATCCTTCTGCTATTGCCTTGACCAGATATGCAGAATCGCTGTAGAGCGTTACCTTGCACTTCTCTTTCAGTGCTTTTAACCCGACGATCGCCGCCATCAGCTCCATTCGGTTGTTAGTGGTTTTCCGATAACCTCCGGACAATTCCTTTCTATTCCCTCTGTATAATAGGACTACTCCATAACCCCCCGGTCCGGGGTTTCCCAGGCAGGCACCGTCGGTGTAAATAACCACGCGTTTAAGCCGTTTCATGTAACCAGATTAATTATAACAAAAAGTTGAGCGAGCCAGGCTTTAGTTGCTATACTTATAAGCACATGGTCGATTTAGACCACTGTCAGAAAGCGTTGAGTGTATCCTTTAACAATGAGATTTTGTTGCTGCAAGCCTTGGTGCACAGTTCTTACTTAAATGAGAACCAAGACTTCCGGTGGCCCAGCAATGAGCGGTTGGAGTTTATTGGCGATGCCGTGCTTGGACTTGTGATAGCTGAAAGACTGTATAGCGAGTTTCCCGAGTTGAGTGAAGGCTGGCTAACCACGATGCGTGCTTATCTGGTCTGTCAGGATACTTTGGCTGAGGTCGCTTCTTCCCTCAAGCTTGGTGATTGGTTGTTAATGGGAAGGGGTGAGGATGTCACTGGTGGGAGGAGTAAGCAGAGCAACCTGGCAAACAGCTTGGAAGCTCTGATTGGTGCTATATACCTTGACCGGGGATTATCTCGGGTGAAGAGATTCATCTTCAAGCAGGTCGAGCCTTTTCTGGAGAGAATAAAGAGTGGGAAGGTGAGTCTCAACTACAAAGCGTTGTTGCAGGAATTTGCTCAGAAGGAGAACATGTCGGTACCGGTTTACCGTGTGGTGAAGGTTGCTGGTCCTGACCATGATAAGCGATTTACTGTTGAGGTTATCATGGGCGATGAGGTCATAAGCGTTGGCACAGGTAAAAGTAAGAAGGCTGCTGAGATGGAAGCATCACAGCTAGCCTGGGTGAAAGTGGGGTATAACCATGGGTAGGCGAGATTTCAGGCGGAGAGAATCGAAAAAGCCGAAAAAAACAGAGAAGAAGGCTCAGGTGATACCGGAGATGTTGCCCCAGGTAGAGGTAGAGGTAATCAAGAAAGGAAAGAAAGAACGCGAGGAAGAGTGAGGGGTGACAGCTTACTTAAGCCTTTATCGCAGTGGCGAGCTGGCTGAGCGGGTAAAGGCTGCCAGGTCGTTGTTGCAAAATTGCTGCGTTT
>JGI2172J19969_10000736_pt1 | contig 14451 bp, 15 predicted proteins | sample DeeMarSWOR230_32_FD_19969 | JGI IMG/M metagenome (IMG submission 19969)
GGAGAATCTGGACCTGAACCCCTCACTGGGACACGAATGATGGGCATACCAGACCCGGCGTTCTACTTAACGGTTATTCTATCAACTATAGGACTGGTCTTTTTCTATTTCCAACCAGTATGTGAGAAGGTTCTGAAAGAGACAAAGACAACGCTTGGAAATCTGAAACCAGACTTTGGAGCACAGAAGACACGAAGAGCTCTGCTTGGATCGGTAGTCTGTGGAATCCTTGTTTCACTGGTTACAGGAGCGGTGGAGAACCCGCCTAGAGCCAGCATAATTGGAGCCACATATTATGGCTACCCTCTAGTCTGGAGAGTAGTTATGAGTACTATTACCAGTGCTACTGATTACCGTTTAATCAACTTCGTCATAGACACCATATTCTGGATGATTGCTTTCTTCTTGGCTTGGATATTTTTGCAGAAAATCGCCACGCATTCTCCGGAAACATCCAAATCACCTAATGATTTAGGATAGCTGAAGTAGACTGAAGAATCGCCATGTTTTTTGGCAGGCGTGTTTGATGGTAAGATTAACCCCGAAAACTCTGGATAAAACAAGCTTAGTCGGTTTAGGGCAAGGTTTGTTTGGCAGCAGTCCCACCTGCGCGCGTAAATTGGGTGACCCACATAAACCTGTATTGTGCAGACATACTCTCACTGAGAAAGGATATGACGCACGTCATATTTATATCTCGCCTCGCCCTCTTATTATAGTGGATAAAAGCGCAAGACTAAGTGTGTTGTAATGGCAAAGCAGACGGCTACCCACTTCATGTGCCCCGAATGCGGAAGCACAAACCTAGTCAGGGACATGAAGATTGGAGAATCAGTCTGCGGTGGCTGTGGCCTAGTTATTCAAGAAGGCATTCTGGACCAAGGAGCAGAATGGAGAGCTTTCACTCCACAAGAGAGAAGATCCAGAGCAAGAGTTGGAGCTCCAACCAGATATTTTCACTATGATAAGGGTCTCTCTACGGTCATCAGAGTTGACAGGGATGCTTTTGGCCGTCCCTTATCGCCAAAGGTTAAGCGTCAGATGTGGCGTCTAAGAAGATGGCAGCTCCGATCGAGCTATCACGCGTCTCGAGATAGAAACCTCAGCAAGGCCATGAATGAACTTCAGCGTCTCTCTGAGAAACTTCACATCCCTTCTTCTGTGCAAGAAATGGGAGCAGTGATCTACCGAAAGGCTTTGAACCAGAACCTAGTTCAGGGACGCAGCATCGCAGCGATGGTAGCCGGCGCGCTCTACTCAGCCTGCAGATTCACCAAGACACCTAAAACCCTGAAGGAAATCACAGCGGTCAGCACCAGCGACTCGAAGGAAGTCTCAAGAGCCTACCGCTTGATCGTACAAAGCCTGAAGATGACGATGCCCATCGACGATCCCTTGGACTACGTTACAAAGATAGCCGAAAAAGCCAACGTATCAAGCGAGGGCGAGGGGCTAGCTATAAGAATCATCAGGGACGCCAAGACCAAGCACGCAACAATGGGTAAAGATCCCTCAGGACTTGCAGCGGCAGCGCTTTACATAGCCTGCAAGAAAAGGAAAGAAAAAATAACGCAAACCGATCTTGCTAAGGCGGCAGACGTAACTGAGGTTACAATAAGAAACAGAAAGAGAAAACTAATCGAAGGTCTAGACCTAGACTCCCGTTGATCCCCACCCATTCTTCAAGTGAATAGAAGAACCTGTTAGCATGACCCATTTGCCGCTACGTCGCATGCCCACTTATGTGCTTCTCGGCGTCTATCAGATTACTTAACCGTACTGGTCTTTCATCGAGTAGTTTCATCGAGCAGGAAGTGATCAAACGCCTGCTGACCCGGCTCACTCCTGAAAGACTTTGCCGAGCATACGTCACTTTGCCAGAACACTAGAAAACATTGATGGAGCAATTCTACATATGGAACAATGTTCTACAAGCATTGTTGGCTCTAACGTTACGAACTTCGATGAAAGACTTCTGTGGAGCCCTCAGAAAGAATTCGAGCTACTCGAATAGGCATGGAACCAGTGAGTCACGCCTTTTAGGTTCCTAACTTCTAGGAGTCTCGCCAAGAAGCGACAACAGCATTTTGCAGCCTTAGGCCTCGACTAGGTGCATTGGTTGCCCGCAACAGACAAGGGTTCCTCTTCCAGCCTCCAAGACTTTGACTTTGTTTCCACAAATTTCGCAAAGGTAAACCTCTCCAACTTCAGTCATCTATTCACCTCCACTATTCCAATTAATAAACCGCCACGCATACGGATTTCTGAGGTTTGATTCACCGCATATTTAAAACATAGTAATGCGAATGCCTTTCGTCAAATGTAGTAGTTCTAAGATACGTAGTAGTCAATAACTTTTTTGATTCGTTTGGGAGCAAGCTGCTTCATGGAAAGCTTCTTCAAGATTCTAATCATTTCTGGTTGAACACGAGCGAGGTCTGTCAAAGTCACCAGACCAACAAGATTGCCATTCTCCACAACTGGAAGCTTCTTTATCTTCTTCTTAAACATCAGCCGTGCAGCCACTTCAACGTCCATGTGTGGAGTGCCAAGGATAAGTGGTTGGGACATTATCTCTGAGATCTTGGTCTTTCTAGGGTCTCTCAGTTTAACCAGCACTCTTCTGAGCATATCTCTCTCAGTCACAATCCCAACAGGCTTCTCCGCTGCATTCAAAACGATCAAGCATCCAATCTCTTGTTCATTCATAATTTTCACCGCTTCTGCTACGGTATTATCTACTTCCACCGTGACTACTTCACTAACCATCACATCTTCAAGCCTTAGCGACATGCCAACACCATGCCAACCGTTATTTCTGTTTACTCTTTATAAACTAATCTTTCATTAGTTTCAACAGAAAAGGGTAAATATTATGAATCTTTGCTAAGGCAAATAATGAGGGCTGGAGAAAGTCGCATTGAAGAAATATGATGTAATTGTGGTGGGCGCTGGAACAGGCGGATGCATGGTTGCAAAGACTGCAGCAGACGCTGATATCGATGTTTGCTTAATCGATCGGAAAAAAGAGGAGGACGTCGGAGAGAAGGTTTGTGGAGACGCCATAGGAAGGCATCATTTCGACGATCTGGGGTTGGATCACCCGACAGGAGATGAGTTAGAACGCACGATGATTGGGGTCAGGATTTATTCGCCTGACAGAGAAAACGTTTTTGACGTTCAGGGTGAGAAACTCTACGGATTTATAATTAATCGTCAACTCTTTGGTCAAAGATTGTTAAGAAGCGCTATGAACTCAGGCGCGACTTTCATGGAATCGACCCACGCTTTAGAACCAGTAATAGAGAACCGTTTTGTCACGGGAGTTTCTGCGAAAAATCTGAAAACGGCAGAAAAAGTCAAGCTGTTCGGTCGAGTTGTAGTTGACGCCAGCGGCTATTCAGCAGTTCTGCGGAAGAAACTCCCCCCAGAAATCGGTGTCCAAGCAACCATCAACACTAAAGACGTGGTTGTCTGCTACCGAGAGATCCGAGAATTGAAAAGTCAGATTGCTGAGCCAAATTATTGTGAACTGTACCTAAGCCAGAAGTGGGCCCCCGGAGGATACTCCTGGTTCTTTGCGGAAAGCGGGAACAGGATCAATGTCGGCCTAGGAGTCGCTATGTCCAACAATTTTCCAAACCCGAAAACGCAGTTTTATGAGAATCTTCTGTCCATGCCCCTGTTTAAGGAGTCATCTCTTCTCAACGGCGGAACATGGTATGATCCAACCCGAAGACCGCTCGACTGTATGACAGGGAACGGCACCGTGATCGTGGGAGATGCAGCCTGCCAAGTGAATCCGATCCATGGCGGCGGAATGGGCCCTTCAATGAGAGGCGGAGTGGCCGCTGGGGAGACTATCGTTGAGGCTATTGAAAAAGGTGATGTGAGCCGCGAAAGCCTATGGCCCTACAATATCAGGTACATGCACTCTTATGGCGCCAAACAAGCGGGCCTAGACGTATTCCGCATTCTTCTCCAAGGATTAGGCGACGAGGGACTAAACTACATAATGGAACATCGGTTGATCACTGAAGAAGACCTCCTTAACGCAAGCATGGGTGAAGATGCTCGCATCAATATCACCGAAGCAACTCGTCGAATCTTCAGAGGATTAGGAAAGCTTTCGTTTCTCAAAAGGCTGCGCGAAGCCGCCAACTTATTGAAAAGAGCTCGGCAACACTATTGGAACTATCCAACTTCGCCTCAGAAATTTGCCGAGTGGGAGGACAAAGCGCAAGAGTTAGTTGAAGAAGCAAACAAGTTGCGGAAAACAGTTGACGTATCATCCACGTAAACGCAACTTCGTAGGCGAGATTTTTTTTCAGCTTTGAAGCAGATTTCTGATCTTCCGTGCATTGCCTAGACTTTGCGCGTGCATTTCCAACTTGCTTTTGTGTCCTTGTCCCAGTTTTTTCAGGGACAAAGACAAAGAAACGCCCGCAAGGTCAAGTGAAAGTAGTACGGCTCCCTTTGATTTTCATACTAAACCCTAATTCATCAAGAGAGCGGTGATGTCTCTTGCACTTTCTCTTTTTCCCAGCGCGCGCTTCTCTTGTCAGAATCGCAAGGGCTGCAGTAGCTTATTACAGTGAAGAAAGAATAATGACTGAGAGAGAACTATGCGTGTCGCGGCTTTGATCTCGGGTGGAAAGGACTCTGCATTGGCTCTTCAGCGTGTGCTTGCAGAGGGTTACGATGTGAGATTCTTGGTCACCATGCTTCCTCAGCGAGAAGACAGTTGGATGTTTCATTTCCCCAACATTCATTTGACAAGGCTATTTGCGGAAGCTGTCGGCATAGAGTTGGTAAGTGCTGAAACTGGGGGAATCAAGGAGAGGGAACTTGAAGACCTAAGAGATTTGCTTGCGACGCTCGATGTAGAGGGCGTCGTCTTCGGGGCAATTTCGTCACGATACCAGAAGGAACGAATCGATGGAGTCTGTAGAGAGTTAAACCTAGAATCTATAGCGCCTCTATGGCAAGAGGATCCCATCCGGTTGTTGAAAGAGATTATCACCCGAAGATTTNACGTGGTAATAGTAGGCGTGTANGCGTATGGCTTCGATGACAACTGGCTTGGAAGGAAGATCGACTCCGGAACCATAAGTGATCTNGTCGAATTGAGCAAGAGATATCAGATATCTGTGGTGGGTGAAGGGGGCGAATACGAAACACTGGTTGTAGATGCCCCATTTTTTAGGAAACGGATCGAGCTAGTGGGTGTGAAAAGAGTCTGGGAAGATCATAGTGGGTATATGCTAGTAGAAAAGGCTAGGCTCTCAGACAAAGCTGAAAAGGTTTATTAACAGTCTTGCCGCTCATAGCTTCAAACTAACCACAGATAGAAACACTGCAAATGTGACCTTCAGTTAAACATGAAGAAAAGAGGAACGTTAAGAAATGGCTTACAAATATGTCGCTAAGGCCTGGAAGAAACCAGAAGCCTCCTTCGTGAAAGAGCTGATGTGGCAAAGGGTAATGGTGTGGCGCAGACAGCCTACAATAATCAGGGTGGAAAAGCCGACTCGGCTGGATAGAGCTAGGAAACTTGGATACAAAGCCAAACAAGGCTTTGTCATCGGTCGGGTTCGAGTCAAGCGTGGAGGTCTAAAGAGAACGCGACCGAAGGCAGGCCGTAGACAGAAACGGATGGGCGTCAAGAAATACAAACTCGCAAAGAGCTTGAGACTTATTGCTGAGGAGAGAGCCGCAAGGAGGTTTCCAAACCTGGAAGTCTTGAATTCTTATTGGGTTTGGGAGGACGGTCGCTACAAGTGGTTTGAGGTTATAATGGTGGACCCCAGCCACCCAGCCATTGAGTCTGACAGGGATATAGGCTGGATCTGCGAGAATGCTCATCATGGTCGAGTTTTTCGAGGTTTGACTAGCGCTGGAAAGGAGGTTCGGGGACTTCGTCGCAGGGGACGTGGGGCTGAGAAGGTAAGACCAAGTCGGAGTGCAGTCCTCAAACGAAAGGAAAAATAGGAACTAGGCAGACTAAACGGTAGCCTCTGGGCTTTTCCCGCGCGCGCCTAAGAGAAGAGGAAGTAATATGTTTAACATTCAATCTCGTGCCTGTTAGCACGCGCATTTTTATATCAGACACCCTCAAAATACAATCCAAGTTGAAGGATGATGAAACTTCACGCAGTAGTGGTAAAAGGGAAGGGCAGAACTCGCAGAGGCAGAGGTTTCAGTAGAGACGAACTAAAAGAGGCCGGAATCGACCATAAGCAAGCCCTGAGATCGGGAGTGCCAATCGATCCGAGAAGAAATACAAAGCACAAGGAAAACGTCAAAATCCTGAAACAGTACCTGCGAAGTTCGCGTTCGGAAAGAACCTCCAAGCCACATGCAAAATAAACTCGTGCAGAAGATACTCGCAGGAGTTGTGCCGAAGTCTGTCTCAAGCGCCGATAGCCTACATTGACATCAGATTCTTTAACCACGCAACCGAAGACCCCAATAAGGTTATTGAGGCTGTGCACAATGTTCTCCCAATCAACTACGTTGACAACATAACGTTCACCAGACGTAACCTACGCGGTCATTTTGGCAACCCGATCACTCTTTTCGAAGCCAGAATAGTGGATAAGAAGATAATCAAAGCCTTTGTTGAAAACCTTTCAGCACATCTTAACGACTCTGATAAGGAGACGCTCCGCAAAGAGATTGATAAGCATGTAGAGAAGGGAAGCCTCTACGTTAGGCTAGACAAGCAAGCAGCCTTACACGGCGCATTGAAAACCTGCACTGCAGACCCCATTCGCGTACGCCTGCGCTTCAAGAAAGCCAATATCCGAGAAATCGTCAAGATTTGCCAAGAACTCAATCTGCTGAAGCATAATGAAGGGTAGCTAAGTGAGAAAGTTTGCCGATCTACACCTTTGCCCGCCGATAAATGATCTTGAACGAGTAAAAGAAATAGTTGGCAAATCCTTCGGACTTGGCTATAGCTTGGTTGGCATCCCCCTGTCCACAGGCATCGCCGACAAAGCAATTCATCAGCTACAGGTTATTTGTCACAATGCCAAAATGGACCTCGTCAAGAGAATCGACTTGACTCCAAGAACACCACATGACTTGTTGCGCGACTTGCGTCGTTTCAGGCGCAGGTTTGAAGTTATCTCAGTACTATGTGCTTCGAAGGCTGTCGCCAGGCAAGCAGCCAAAGACAGACGTGTGGACATATTGTCTTTCTCGGCTACGAATCTTCGTAGACGTTTCTTTGATCACGCAGAGGCGGAACTTGCTTCCAATGCGTTGTCGTGCCTCGAAATAGATATGGCGCCTCTTCTTACACTAACTGGTTTCCCAAGAGCTCATCTTATTTCTCGTCTACGGCAAGAAGTGGCAATCGCAAAGAAGTTCAATGTACCCGTCATACTTTCAAGCGGAGCAACAGATGAATACCTCTTAAGGAATCCTCACGATTATGCTGCGCTTGCCATTCTCTTCAATTTCACTCTTCCACGCTCATTGCGTGCCCTTTCAGAAGATCCACTTGCGGTGGTTGAGCGAAATCGAGGAAAACTGAGCCCTGACTACCTAGCCCCAGGCTTACGCATCGTAAAGAGAGGAGGGCAAAGTGAGTGACTCGGCGCATGAAACGGCGATATCTTTTTCTTCACGTCGTAGGCGACCAATCGATCAGCGAAGGAGCTCTCATGGACACCCTTTGGAAAGCCATCTTCCAGCTTTTCGGAGAGTATGGAGCCAGTCAAGCCAGACTTACATTGATCGAATACAACTCACAGGAAAGGTGGGCCATTGTGCGCTGCTTGAATGAAGCTCTCCAAATGGTTAGAGCGTCAATTACTTCCATCACAAAGATAAACGACAAACCTGCAGCTATCCACGTTTCAAGGGTTTCCGGAACGTTGAAAGGGCTCCGCAGGAAAGCGCAAGTCCAAGACTAATGTAGGACTTATCTGCCACATGCGCGCCCAAAACCAAACCTGAAACGAAGAAGAGAAGGCGCAGACAACACAATGGCTTTGTGGTAGAAAGGTTTTTCGTAATCCAACTAAACAATCTGTCTACGAGGGCCTCACAATTGTCTAAGGAAATGCAGAATTTGAAACGCAAACTCATCGAGGCAATGTGTGACACGCATGAAGCCATGAAACATAATGAAGGTCTTCGGAAGAACCATCACAAAAATGTTGCTCAAGCTCTTGATGGCATTCGACGAACGCTGTCCCATTACAATTGTATACGCAGTCTCCTAGGGCGCTTGTCAAAATCTCAAAACCTCAGCCAGAAGGAATCTACTTTGATTCAAGTGTTCTCTTATCTCATAATCGCAGAAGGTGGGGTCTGCAATAGCCTGAATTGGGCTTCATATTTGCTTGTCGCCTTGGGTCACGACCTCTATAGCTCAACTGGACGAAAATACGTGAAACCCAGCATGGAAGAAATCGGAAAAGTGGAAATGACAACAAAAATACATTTCCTTAACAACCACGGATTTGATGCACTAACTAAAGAGTATGATTCAACTTTAAGGAATGATATTACTCATCACAACTATGAGGTTGACAAAAAAGGTGTTCTCTGGGTTAGGGGACGCCCCGTTGACCTAGGTTCTAAGATCGACACACTAGTAAAAATGATGATACTCTTTGGAGATTCAGGTCAAGAAGCTCTTGATAGATGGCAAGATGAACAGAGCTAAAGGCACAAAACCAACATCCTCAAAGCCACACATAACAACAAATGCAATAAACTTATAGACCGTTTTTCATAGATTACGTCTCATGCGAAAAGATTTACCCAAAAAGCTGTTAGGGGAGCTTCTGAAGAATTCGAAACGCAGTGATCGGGAACTCGCTAAAATTCTCGGAGTATCGCAACCAACCGTCACCCGCGCCAGAAACCGACTTGAGAAGAAAGGAATAATTCAAGACTATACCATCATTCCCAATTTCAAAGAACTTGGTTTTGAAATATTGGCTTTTACTTACGCAAAAATGCGTCCAGAATTTTTCGAACAAGAGACGTTGGAGGAAGCGAGGAGAGATGCCCAAAAATTTCCCGATGCAATATGTATAAGTGAGGGGGAAGGGCTGGGTACGAATCTGCTGATTGTATCATTCAACAAGAATTATACAGAATACAGCGCAAGAGTAAGGCGAATGAGACGCCATTGGAAAGATTTCATTCTAGATATCGAAAGTTTCATTGTTCCCATCGGAGAACGAGAAATCAAGAGGTTTTCTCTGGCATACTTGAAAGACACCATCTATCCAGCGGAAGCTCAGTGAACCCCTCGCTCCAGAATCTCCACGAAACAATGAGCATCCACAAACTACCATGTTGCGGCAAGTACGCTACCCCTTCGAAACGTGTCTAGCCGATTCATTGGATGGTCACGGGTTAGGCAACGTAAAACCATGTGACAACTAGACCTAGCTCAGTATAACCCGTAAATTGCTAGAAATAAACATCTTAACACACAACACACTAACACAGGCTTGTTTTTGGTGTTGCGACACGACAGTTAGGTTGCTTTGCTTGGCTTAGTCTAGTTAGAAAAAAGAGAAGAAATGGAGTTGTTTAGCTGTGGCGGTATCAGGCGTCCACTATTTCGCCTACTGCAAACCTGTGTCTGACGCTCGTTATTTTGAACTTCACGTGTTCTCCTTGCTTGGTGTTCGGCACAAATATGACGAACCCCTCGACTTTTGCGATGCCATCGCCCCTTCTGCTTATTTCCTCGATGTCAGCTTCGTATTCCTTGTCAAGTTCAACTGGTTTCGTCACGTTGAATCTAGGTCCGCTACTGCCGAATCTGCTTCGTGGTCTATATGAATATGACATTTTGTCACCTCGCCTTGAGTTGTCAGTTAGAATTGCTCTGAAAAAAGTGAAAACCGTGTATAACCGTTCTACCTTCTTCGAAATGCCCTAACTGCTAGCCCTTGATACACAAGTCCTGCTTATTAACCTTTATGAATCGTGCATAGGCGCACAGTACAAAGTTGAGCAGAAAACGGGAAGGAGAAGAAAAGGGGGGCTATTTCCGTTTGCGAAAGAGCTTAACTCCGTTCATGTCGCAGATGAAATCCAATCCAGATTCTATTAGCCCTTGAAGCTTCATTAATGGTTTGGGCGACTTTGCAGACATACTCTTCTTTGCCAAAGTCGTTGCTTCAGCTAGAGATTCCTTGGATCCATTTCCACAGTTCTTAGAAGCTATTGAGTCTTTCACTTGGTCTACGTTATCCGAATGTGCATATTTGCCTAGATGGCTTAACCTTTTGCCCACAGCGCTTATTGTGCTCTCAGCAAAGGCTCTACCTGTTATATCTCTTTTCTTCAGCTTCCATAAACATTCAAATATGGGTGATGCTGTAGTTTTGTGGGGGATGATGTAGCCGTCCCAGACCGACTTCTACAGGATGAAGACCTTATGACGGGCAGACCCCAAAAACGCGAACGTCTAAATCTCCCTTTCTGCATAGAACGGAATCTCCTCCTTTGGCGTTTTTCTCATAGCTCTGAACAACAAAGCTAGAGACAGCCCTGCCACAAAGCCGCCGACATGCGCCCAATAGGCCACCCCACTGGGAACTCCATACGTAAGCGTCACAGTCCCGGAGAAGAGTTGCAGAATGAACCAAAAGCCTAAGAAGAAGACGGCTGGTATGCGTACGAAAGTGATTAACACATAGAAAACCAAGGTAACAATCCTCGCCCTCGGGTAAAGAATAAGGTAGGCGCCTAAGACTCCTGAGATGGCCCCAGAAGCGCCGATTGCCGGAATCCCAGGTTCAGTCACTGTCAGTAGATGCAGCAGACTAGCTGCTAATCCGGAGAGGATGTAGAACCCCAAGTATTTCGCGTGCCCGAAAGCATCCTCGATGTTGTCGCCAAATATGTAGAGGTACAACATGTTGCTTGCTAGATGGAGTAAGTCGCCATGCAGAAACATAGAAGTGAAGAGTGTGTGAAGATCACGCCCTTGGAGAATGGACGATGGAATCATACCGTACTTGTCGACCGCACCTGACAGAGATCTGTAGCCTGGGAGCCAGGTAGCAAGGAAGGCTGCAACATTGATTATTATGATAACCCAAGTGACGTGAGGAGTAGATGAAGAACGGTTCTCGTCTCGAACGGGGATAAACGCCAACGCCGTTTCACCGCTGTTTTGAGAATAGATAAGGATTCGTTTTCGTGTTATAAAGTGATAGCTTTGTTTCGCCCGTTTTCGTAAAGTTCAGATGAGACAAGTTAAGGCGACTTTGAGGAGAGAGAGGCTTTGTGCACAATCAGTCTTTGGTCTTCAGCTATCCCGCTGAAAATCCTTTCCACTAGTTCCTTCCCGCGTGTGAGTCTGCCAACAATGTGATGCCCACCATTTGTGATCGAAGCTATGGTTTGAGTTACCTGATAGCCATAGGTTTCTCGCCCATAGAGGTGGGGATTAGTATTCACAACAACGGTGTAGATTCCCTCTTTTCTGACCATCTTCGAGACTGAGATCGTATCTTTGACTGCTAGATCCTCATACTTTCTCACCGCTATGCCAACTGTGTCGTAGGTACGAATCTCACCAGCTTCCAAACTCCTTTTAAGCGGAACATTAGCACTTCCGTCAGTTATAATCACCATAACTGGTATCGTCGACCTATCTCTCCGCTTAGCTTCTTTGAGAACCTCCCACGCCTTTAACATCCCAGCCGCCAACGGGGTGAAGCCGCTGATCCGCAATCCCAAGAGCTTGTTTGCCACAACTCTCAAATTCGTTATCGGATGCTGAACAACAATTGCCTCGGTCTCTTTGAGGGCTACTATTCCCACTCTGTCCCGATATCGGTACGCATCACCATGTAGCTTTAGTATAGCTTCCTTTACTTCTTCGATGCTGAATATCATTGATCCGCTCAGGTCGATGACAAGGATAATGGTCATGGGAGCCTTGTAGAGCCTTAACTTCTCCCGGACGTCCTCGAAACATATTTTGAGGGCTGTTTCGAGCGGTCTTTCTCTGCTCTTCTGTTTTCTTGCTGCAGCCCTGATTGTTGCGGGTAAGTGAATGTCTCTAGGTTTGGCCTGTGGAAACCTCCAACCCCGCGATCGTCCACGGTGAAGGGTGGTTACTGCTTCCGCCCTCTTTCCTGCAAAGCCGCTATTAGTACGTCCTAAGGGTTTCGGCATTGTGAAAAATAGTCTAAAGGGGGCTAGAGCTGCGCTCTTCATCTTGGTGAGCAGAGAGACACCCTCGGTAATCTTAGGTGGCGTAAGAGCCGAACTCACGGTAGGAATCATTTTCATTTCACCTTTGACCTCCGCGGCCACATAGACCCCTTCAGAACTTCGTGGCCTTGGCGCAGAACTGATTGCTGGAACAGCCTTCATCTCACCTTTCTCGGGTTTTAGTTCTTCCTCTAAGGATTCTCCCCTGATCTTCTCGGTGCCCTTAGTAACACCCTCTTCCAAGATTGGCGCCTTTTTTGGGGCCTTTTTCAATTTTTTTCCAAAGCCAAACGTTACTCCACCAAGCAGCCTGTTTAGCTTAAACGAAATCTCGCGGTATTTCGCTGTGAGTTTGCTGAAAAGCCCTTTTTCGAGAGCAGTTTCTTCTTTCTCGCTGGCTTCTCCTCTAGCCCAGAACATGGCCCGACCTTTCAGCGATTTTCTTTCTTCATCTTTCTCAGTCTCGGTCCCGGTCTTTGATATGGTCTTTTCTACATACTTCACTTCTTTGATTTTGGCCATAATGGTCTCTTTGATTTCGTCAGGAGTGGCAGGGTCTAGAAATCCTCCTTCTCTTGTTCTGTGGCCTAAGGCGAGTTCAGAAGCTACCAGAACGTCGTTTAACGTGGTTCCAATTCTGTTCTCAAATGCTGCAAGCGTTCTAGCTGCTTTGCTGATAACTATGTCAGGTCTCATGCCATCTACTTTCAGGTCCAAACAAGCTTTACATGTTGCCTCGAGAAGTTTTTCTGGCAGCTCAACCTTTGGGAGTACCTCTCTTGCTCGAATTATCCTATTTTTGAGTTCTTCTTGAGTCTCTTTGAATTTTTCACGCAGTCTTTCTGGATTTTCCTCGAACTCGATATTTCTCTTGACTACTTCCATCCTATCCTTAACTGATGCGATTCTTTCAACACCAACCGACAATGGAAAGCGGTCGAGAAGTTGAGGGCGAAGCTCACCCTCTTCAGGGTTCATTGTTCCGACGAAGACGAAGCGAGAGGGATGATTAACCGAGATTCCTTCGCGTTCGACGACGTTCCAGCCTGTGGCTGCGGCGTCGAGCAGATCGTCTGCTATGTGATCGGGTAACAGATTTATTTCGTCAACATACAGGATGTTTTGATTGGCCTCTGCGAGAATGCCTGGCTCCAATGCGCCCACGCCTAGTTTGATCACTTTCTCAACATCTAGGCTTCCAACAACCCTATCTTCGGTAGCCCCCAAGGGAAGATCAATGACGGCCATTTCTCTAGTCTGAACGGGTAAGTTCTCATTTCTGTAATAGCGTTCTCTGCACTTTGAGCACATGTTAGCTGGGCCGTAAGGGCTGCAGCTGAAGGGACAATCCTGAACAACTTTTATCTCTGGCAGAATGTCGGTTAATCCGCGTACAATCGTTGTCTTTCCAGAGCCCTTAGGTCCGCGTATGAGTATTCCACCGATTTTCGGGTTGATGGCGTTGATGAGGATAGCTAGTTTCAGCTTGTCCAACGAGACTATGGCTGAAAAGGGGAAGACTATCCTCCGCTGCATGCAGCCCGACACCAATATTTAGATGACGTAAAATAGTATAATAATCTAGTGTTTTGTCTTTTTTTGTGTCTAACCTGCAGTATTCCGTGGCGTGCTAGAAATATCGGACCGATGTTCTGCTCACCGGATTTCTACTCTTTGTAAGGGATCAGACACAAGAACCGTAGAGTCTCGTCTTCTATGTTTTCGAAATGGTGAGGAACGTTTGGCGGAACGAAAACTGCACAGCCAGGGCCAATACGCTTCTCTTCATTTCCACAGAAAACTACGCCTTGCCCATCGAGAACGAAAACCTCATGTTCCCAGCCGTGAGAGTGATGTGCCGATTGTCCTCCTGGTTCTATCTCGAAGCACCGCATGGCGAAGTTTTTAGCCCCATCATCCTCTGTTATCAGCCACCTAACTTTGACTCCCGTGAATCCGGGCTTCTCGACTTTCTGTGCCTCTATCTGAGTGAAGTGAACAGCTTTAAAACCCAAAGATGCCACCCTTGAATTCTATTATGGAAACCCATATAAAACCAGTCACAAGCCTTCAATGCTTACTGTGGCGTTGAATCTCTAAAAAGCTGAAAGTCCCCGCAGCGAAAATAAGGCTTCTTCACTTTTTAACGTTGCACTGTATGAGTTTCGGACAAGTCAGGCACTCGTCTGGGATCGAATCCTCATTTTGGAGAGCTGACAAATATCCCAAGTGATGTGAGCA
>JGI2172J19969_10000737_pt1 | contig 14441 bp, 24 predicted proteins | sample DeeMarSWOR230_32_FD_19969 | JGI IMG/M metagenome (IMG submission 19969)
TCGCACCCGTCATTGAGAAGCCGTATCCGGAGGCAAGGAAGGAGCTGATGGGCCTCCCTGGAGTGGGCGAGAAGACCGCCGACGTCCTTCTCATGTTCGACGCTGGCAGGGAGATCATCCCCGTCGACCGCCACATTTTCCGGATCACGAAGCGTCTGGGGCTCGTGCCCCAGAAGACGTCCTACGACGACGTGCGCCGGGCCCTGGAGGCGGTGGCGCCGCGTGGCAGGCACGAGGACGTTCACGTCCTTCTGATCCGGTTCGGGCGAGAGATATGTCAGGCTCAGAAACCAAAATGCGATGTGTGTTTCCTCTTCGATATCTGCCCATACCCCGCTAGAGGGTCAGACGATTCAGAATAGGTAATTCTCAGTCTTTCAAAGGTTCGGCTTATACCCTTACTTCTACCTCCCTCAGGAATATCGGGTTCTGCCTTCCGCATTCAGAGCAGGCCGGGTCGTCGTATCTCAGGTGCCTCCCACATAGGCATAGGGTCCAGACTTGAACGCCACAATCCGGGCAGAATCTCTTTCCGGTCCTGGGGCTGGGGCCCGCATTCAAAATCGGGCGGATAAAACCTCCGCAGTTGACGCAGAACCCGGCCTCTATCGATCGTTCCATGGGAGATCTAGGGCTGGCTTCCCCCTTAAACATTATCTGAACTTAAATCTCTCATCCGTTTCTTCGAATTGCATATTTATTCGCTAGATATAGGACCTGACTAGCTCCGGTTAGAACTCTAGAGCCGGGTAAGATTCTTTAACTACTCCCTCTTCTCTTCTGAAGGCTACCTGAACATGATGGGTCTGGACAGGAACCTCTGGCTGTTATTCGCCCTCAACCTGGCCGTGGGCTTCTCGAACCAGCTCATAGGGCCCCTGTTCCCCCTCTACCTGGAGAGCCTAAGCGCCTCGGAGATGGAGATCGGCCTCGTCGTGTCCCTGGCGAGTGTGGCAGCCACCGCGTTGATGCTGCCGAGCGGTCTTCTCATCGACAGGATCGGGAAGAAGAGGATGCTGCTCATGAGCGTGGTCCTCTCGGCGGCCCCGCCCGCAATAATGCCCTCGATGGGGGATTGGAGGATGGTCACCCCGTTCTACATGGTCTTCAACGTCGCATTCTCGTTCTTTGTGCCCGCAAGGATGGCGATGATAGCTGAGAGCGCGACCCCTCAGAATCGCGCGACCCTGTTCGGGCTGATGAACATGGCCTGGCCCATATCGGGGATCGTCGCCCCGACACTGAGTGGTTACATCGTAGACAGTTTCGGCTGGGGCCTCTCGTTCTACGTCGCTGGAGGGATCATGGTGGTCAGTCTATTGCCCACACTTTTGCTGAGCGAGGGGGAGAGCATCCCACTTGAGGCCTCGGATAAGCCCAGGGACAGCTCCCTCCTTGGCCCGAAGTACCTGGGCTTCATAGTTCTTTTCTTCGTCTTCCACCTGGCCATGACCACCGGGCAGGGGGGCGTGAACACCGTACTGCCCATCTTCCTCAAGAATCAGATGGGTCTCTCCACGTCTTACATAGGCCTCTTCTTCACGGGCTCCAGTGTACTCACCCTGGTCACCCAGGTCCCCAGCGGATGGTTGGCCGACAGGTACGGGCGGAAGAGGATGATAGTCGCGTGCGTGGCCCCGATCCCGCTCCTCTACGCCGTTTGGCCACTCATTGACAACTGGGTGGTGCTCCTGGTCCTCAACTCAGTCGCCTTCGGCCTGTGGAGCATGACATGGCCCGCGACCCTCGCCCTCCTGTCGGACCACGTGCCCCCGGAGCTGAGGGGCTCGGCCTTCGGCGTCAGGATGACGGGGGTCCGCCTCGGCTTCACGGTAGGCCCCCTAATCGCGGGATACCTCTACAGCGTAAAGGGAAGCATGGCCCCCTTCCTCGTCTCGGCGGCTTCCTACCTGTTAGGTATACCACTGGCTCTTTTATTGAAGGAAAAGCCGGGAGAAGGGCTAACGGAAACCAGAATCTCCAGAAACGCTCCCTAGAGTGATTTTAAACCGATTATTCTCGGTTTCGCCAAATACGAATCCTTTAAATTTTGGACGCAGTGAATCATAACAGCATTCAGAGACGAGGTGATTCCTGCATGCCCAGGGTACGGTCACCGAAGCGCGGTTCGAGGGCGTTCTCGCCGAGGAGAAGGGCCAAAAGGATAGAAGGCAGCATAAACTTTTGGCCCGAACCCGAGGACGGCCCCCGGCTCCTGGGCTTCGCGGGGTACAAGGCGGGCATGACCCACGTCTTCGCCATCGAAGACAGAGACCGCTCCCCCGACTTCGGGAACGAGATGAAGAACGCCGCCACTGTCATCGACACGCCACCGATGAACGTCGTCGCCATCAGGGCCTACGAGATGACTCACGACGGCCTAATGGCCCTGACGGAGGCGTGGGAGGACGACCTCCCCACCGACATCTACAGAAGCATCAAGACACACGGCGGGAGTAGTCTGGAAGAGGGCCTCAGGAAGATCGAGGCCCAGATGAACCAGATCGCCCAGCTCAGGGTGGTAGCCACCACCCAGCCCCGTCTCACGGGGTTGTCGAAGAAGAAACCCGATCTGATGGAGATCGCCGTCGGCGGGGGGTCGATCGAGGAGCAGCTCAAGTACGCGAAGGGCCTGCTCGGGAAGGCCGTGGGCGTCTCGGACGTCTTCTACATAGGGGAGTCCATCGACATAATCGGCGTCACCAAGGGCAAGGGATTCCAGGGCCCGGTCAAGAGGTGGGGCATAAGGATCCTCCAGAACAAGTCCCGGAAGACCGTCAGGGGCGTGGCGTCTATAGGCCCGTGGTCCCCGAGGAGGGTGATGCACGGGGTCCCCAGAGCGGGGCAGATGGGTTTCCACAACAGGACCGAGCGCAACAAGCGCATCCTGCTGATGGGCTCGGACGGCGAGAGGGTAACCCCCCCGGGCGGCTTCAACAGGTACGGCGTGGTGACGAGCGACTACCTACTCCTGAAGGGAAGCGTGATGGGCCCCCCGAAGAGGCTCATAAAGCTGAGGAAGGCAGCTAGGAGTTCAAGATACCCGGAGGAGCCCCCGCAGGTCACCTACGTAAACACGGAGTTCCTGAGGCAGGCGGGTGAGGGCTGAGATGAGCGTGCCGGTCGTCAACGCCAACAACGAGTACGTCGAGGAGTTGGCCCTCCCAGAGGTCTTCAGGACACCCCTCAGACCCGACGTGATAAAGAAGGCCGTGATAGCCCAGCAGTCCCACGGGTTCCAGCCCCAGGGGAGGGACCCAAGAGCCGGCAAGAGGACGACCGCGGAGTCGTGGGGAGTCGGGAGGGGGCTCTCGAGGGTCCCACGTCTCAGGGGGAGCAGCAGGGCGGCCTTCGGCGTGAGCACGGTCGGGGGGCACCAGGCCTTCCCGCCGAGGTCGGAGAAGGTCATAAGAAAGGAGATCAACAAGAAGGAGAGGCGTCTCGCCATCAAGTCCGGCATCGCCGCGACGGCAGACAGGGAGACGGTCGCCAGCAGGGGCCACGCCATCGGATCGGTGGGCACGCTGCCCCTCATAGTCGAGGACGACATCCAGTCCATCTCAAAGACGAGCGAGGTCAGGGAACTTTTCGTCAGCCTCGGCGTCTGGCCGGACGTCGAGAGGGCCGACAGGAGGAAGACGAGGGCGGGCAGGGGGAAGACCCGCGGGAGGAGGAGGAAGATAGGCAAGGGGCCCCTGATAGTCGTCGCAGACGACTTGGGCATCGTGAAGGCGGCCGCGAACCTCCCCGGCGTCGACGTGGTCAGGGTCGAGGACCTCAACGCAGAGATTTTGGCGCCAGGGGCGCATCCGGGAAGGCTCGTGGTCTGGACGAAGTCGGCCTTCACATCCCTCGACGAGATCTGGGGGGGCGAAATGCGGTGAAATCCCACGAGATCATCCTCTACCCGCTGATGACGGAGCAGTCCGTCTACGCGATCGAGAACGAGAACAAGCTCGTGTTCATGGTCGACCGCCGGGCCAACAAGGACGACATATCGAGGGCCATCAGGGAGCTCTACGGGGTCGAGGCGGAGAAGGTGAACACCCTCATAACGAAGTTGGGCGGGAAGAAGGCCTTCGTCAGGCTCAAGGAGGGCTACGACGCCTCGGACCTGGCGATAAGGTTGGGCATACTGTAGGGATGAAGGATGGGTAAGAAGCTCAGGGTCCAGAGAAGGGGGAGGGGCACGCCCACCTTCAGGGCGAAGAAGACGGGGAAGATAGCCCCCATCCGGTATCCGGAGCAGGCTGCCGGGGGCCAGAACGGCTTCGTCAGGGACCTCCTGCACGAGCCCGGGCGCGGGGCGCCCCTCGCTTACATCGAGCTGGAGAGCGGCACTGGATACTACATAGCCGCCCCAGAGGGAGTCTCCATCGATCAGAGCGTGACGATGGGCCGGGAAGCGCCTCTCCGAGTTGGCAACGTCCTCCCAGTCGGCTCAATCCCCGAGGGCACGATGGTTTGTAACGTCGAGCTGAGGCCGGGCGACGGCGGGAGGCTGGCGAGGAGTTCGGGGAGCTTCGCTACGGTGGTCTCCCGTTCTGCCAAGGGGACGGTTCTGAGGCTTCCGTCAAAAAGGAGCGTGGAGGTGAACGACGACTGCAGGGCGACCATCGGCATAGTCGCGGGCGGCGGCCGCAGGGAGAAGCCCTTCATGAAGGCAGGTGAGAAGCACCACCACAAGAGGGCGAAGGGGCAGGTGTACCCAGTCACCAAGGGGATAAAGATGACGGCGGCGTCCCACCCCCACGGAGGGGGGCGCCACAGGCGCCCAGGGAGCTCGACCACGGTGAGCAGGAACGCGCCGCCCGGCGCTAAGGTCGGGCTCATCGCGGCCCGGAGCTCGGGGAGGAAGAAGAGGCAGAGGAGGAGGTAGCCCAACCCCTTATATAATGGAGCGTGGTTTGAGAGGTTGATTGCATGCCTAAGGAGTTCCTATACAGGGGCCTGACCGAGGAAGAGCTCAGGTCCATCTCCATGGACGAGTTCATAAGGATGCTCCCGTCGAGGATGCGGCGGAGCCTACGGAGGGGGCTCACTCCGGAGCAGCGCATACTCATCGAGAAGATCAGAACGCGATCCCCGGACAAAGAGCCGTTAAAGACCCACGCCAGGGACCTGATAATCCTTCCTGAGATGATAGGGAAGATCGTGCGCGTCTTCAACGGGAAGGAGTTCGTCGACGTCAGGATCGACGTCAAGAAGGTGGGACACTACCTCGGGGAGTACGCCATAACGAACCAGCCGGTCCGCCACGGGCGCCCAGGCATAGGGGCCTCAAGGAGCTCGATGTACATACCTCTGAAGTAAAACACATTCTTACTCAGATTGTTCAACATAGACAAATGTGGACATTAGACATATTGGAAAAATAGTTAGTCATGTGGTTGCTACGAGACATGTTCAATGCTTATGTATTGTCGTGAAAATCTTGATGGATGAAAAGACGTGTATACGGTATTGATAGATATACGTACTTAATTATCCGATGTTAGATTTTACTTGTATATCATGTGAAAGATATTATGCTCATTTCCTTGTTATTCGAAAAAAATCGCCTTCGAAAAGGTTTTATCAAAATTTTATAAAGTATCTAATAAAACTTAAAAGGCCTGGGGCTTCATCTACGGATCTGTTCTAAAATGTAGGATTATATATTCGATCTTCACTTATATATAATTGTAAATGCAATTGAGAAACGCTTCACTAATCTCAATACTGTGTCTTGTCTTAGCCTCGACTGCAATCTGCTCAGGCTCCTACAGACATATCGATGATGGGGAACTTTGGAGGGAGGCCGACACTGTAGTAATTGGGACAGTAATATCTATCACAGAAGAGGAAGCAACAGCAGAGACTCATCGATACGTCGAGATAGAGGTTAAGAGGTACCTGAAAAATCCCTCCGAATCCTCCACACTGGTAATTCTGTATTCCTTAAGACGTAGAGTGGAAATTGGAGATGAAGACTTAGTTACCGAGTATTCTTCGAATATCGAACTTGGATTCAGGGTAGGTGAGAAGGTGTTGGTATTCTTAGAAAAGACGTATCCAGATTGGTACAGTGTCTACGGAGGGTTTCAAGGAAAATATTCCTTCATTGATGGGCAAGCGATAAACCAAATAGGGCGAGTGATGAACATTCCTATTCCNACCCCCTTTTCTACGACGATCATTATTGGATCAGGAATTGGGGTAATTATACTGATTATCGCATACATCGGAAAAAATACCGCACGCGTTCTTCTACAACCTTCTGAGAAAATTCTCTAACGAGAAAATGAAAAAAAATAAAGAATTACACGAATCCAAGCACGAAATAACCAAGTATTAATAAAACTCTTTATCATAATTTCCTTTATTTCACGCTTTTTTCCTAATCAAAAAGGTTTTTATAAGGATTGATGTTCTATGTCGGCGTACGGTGCGTACATGCCGTCTTGGAAATACTCGATCCAGGGGCTCGACCCAGACAGGACCGCGATAGCCAGCGGAAGGGATCTCAGAATCTCGCCCAAGGCCGCCAGGGAGATATGCCACTTCATAAAGGGCAAGAGATTGGAGGAGGCCAAGGAGATGCTGCGGGAGGTCATGGATCTCAAGAGGCCGGTCCCCTACCTCCGCCACAAGAAGAAGGTTGCCCACCGCAAGGGCGTGGAGGGATTCGCGGCGGGCCGCTTCCCAGAGAAGGCGGCGGGAGAGGTCCTCAAGGTCCTAAATCAGGTCGAGGCCAACGCGGAGTTCAAGGGGCTCTACGCGGATCGTCTCAAGATCATCCACATCGCGTCCCAGAGGGGCAGAGTCATAAGGAACTACATCCCGAGGGCCTTCGGCAGGTCGACACCGTATTTTAACCACCTGACCCACGTCGAGGTCGCCGTCGAGGAGATTTGATGTCGGTAGTAAAGCGGATTGTAAAAGACGGGATAGAGAGGGTGAAGGTCGACGAGCTCCTCGCCGACGAGTACGAGCAGGCCGGTTACGGTGGCATCACTCTTACCAAGACTCCCCTAGGGACCCAGATAAACCTCTTCGCCATGAGGCCTGGAAGGGTCATCGGGAAGAGGGGCCGGGCCATAAAGGCGGCCTCCGAGCGTCTGGAGCAGGAGCTCGGCATACCCAACCCCCAGATCACCGTCGTAGAGGTCGAGTTCCCCGAGCTCAACCCGAGGATCATGGCAGCGAGGATCGCCAACGCCCTGGAGCGGGGCGTCCACTACCGCCGGGCCATTTTCTGGTCGCTGAACAGGATCATGGAGGCCGGCGCCATCGGCTGCGAGATAGTGCTGAACGGGCCCCTGAGGAGCAACAGGGGCCGCTACGAGAAGGTGAGCGAGGGATACGTCCCGAAGGCTGGAGACCCGGCCCTCACGTACGTGAAGACGGCGACAATGCACGTGAAGATGAAGAAGGGCGTCATAGGCGTCAACGTCACGATCGTTCCCCCCGAGGCCAAGTTCCCCGACAAGGTCGACTTGGGGGGCCTCCCGGTCATCGAGTACCCGGAGGAGGAGTACGAGCTCCCGGAGGGCGTCGAACCAGAACTCCATGAGGCCCCTGAAATAGGGGAGGTACCGGTGGCCGAGGAGATGCCGACGGAGGAAACGGCAGAGGGACCCGAATCAATAGAGGAGCCGGAGATAGAAGAGCCGAAGGTGGAGGCCTCACCCGAGGATGACCAGCCCGATCAAGAAGAGGTTCAACACCCGAAACAGGTTAAAGCCAAGGCCGAGATCGTAGAAGGCGAAGAAATTACCGAATCGGTTGAACCTACCGAAGGCGACGAAGAGGCCGATGAGGAAGAGGAGGGCTGAGGGCTGCCGATCCTTAGGGTGCAGGAGATCCGGGACATGCCCCCGGAGGAGAGGAAACGCAGGCTCGACGAGCTCAGGACCGAGCTATCGAAGCTGAGGACCATGATAAGCGCAGGTGGGGCAGTCGAGAACCCTGGCAGGGTGGGGGCCCTCAAGAAGACTGTTGCCCGGATCATGACCGTTATGCGGGAGGAGGGGACCAAGGCTTGACGCCGATGACCCCGGGGAACATCCTGATGCACGAGCTCATAGGCCTCGAAGTCAAGGTCGTCGACGACAGCAATCCCCACAACGTCTCAATATCGGGGAGAGTCGTAGACGAGACCCGGAACACCATAGTCATCCGACAGCGAGGAGAGGCGAAGATGGTGGCGAAGCAGTACGCACGCTTCCTGTTCAGGCTCCCCGGTGGAGAGGTCGAGGTCGAGGGGGCGTCCCTGGTCGGCAGGCCCGAGGACAGGGTGAAGCGAAAGCAGAAGAGGAGATGGTGAGGGGACAGGGATTGTTGAGCTTTAAGCGACCCGGCAGGACCTGCAACGACATAAACTGCCCCTTCCACGGCAACCTGAGCGTCAGGGGCAAGACGATGGACGGGCTAGTCGTGAGCGACCGGATGCAGAAGTCCGTCGTCGTCGGCCTGGAGTACGTCAGGTACTTCCCGAAGTACGAACGATACGCGAGGATGAGCAGCAGGATCACAGCCCACAACCCGCCCTGCATCAACGCGAGGAGGGGCGACAGGGTGAAGATAGCCGAGTGCAGGCCCCTGAGCAAGACGAAGTCGTTCGTTGTGGTGGAGAAGGAGGAGTGAGTCGGTGTCAAAGCGTATAAAGCGCAGGATCCGGATGAGGCGCCGGGTCTCCACGGGCCTCGTCACCGGCAGCATGATCGACTGCGCGGACAACACGGGCGCCAGGAAGCTCAAGCTCATACAGGTCGTGGGCTACAAGGGGAGGCGCCGCAGGCTCCCGAAAGCCGGAGTCGGTGACCTCATCGTCGTCTCCTGCAGGGAGGGCACGCCCGAGATGCGGCGCCAGCTCTTCAACGCCGTCATCATCAGGCAGAGGAAGCCCTACCCCCGTAGGGACGGTTCCTGGATCCAGTTCGACGACAACGCCGCCGTCATCCTTACCCCAGACGGCGAGATGCGGGGCTCGGACGTCAAGGGGCCCGTCGCAAGGGAGGCCGTGGATCGCTGGCCCCGACTCAACCAGATAGCCAGGATGGTGGTCTAGGCCTTGAAGGGCGGGGTTAGGAAGCCGGGGAAGAGCCGGAAGATGCGCTTCAACGCGCCGAACTTCGTGAGGAGGAAGTTCCTCTCGGCGCCCCTCGCCCCGGAGCTGAAGACGCGGCACGGCGCCCGCTCGATGCCCGTGAGGAGGGACGACACAGTCCAGATCACGAAGGGTGACAGGAGGCTCACCGAGGGAAAGGTCCTCAGGGTCGACTATAAGCGGGGGAAGCTCTACATCGAGGGGGTCACCCGGACCAGGATGGACGGTTCGACGGTCCAGATCCCCATAAGGCCCGAGAACGTCATGATCACGAGGCTCACCCTTGACGACGAGAGGAGGAGGGAGGCCCTGGAGAGGAGGGGCTTCGAGGCGAAGAGGGGGAGGGACTAGGGCTGGGCAAGAAGGGACCTACGAGGCACCTGAAGAGGGAGATGGCGCCTCCGTTCTGGCCCGTCCCCAGGAAGGAGAAGGTCTGGGCTGTCAGAACGCGCCCGGGGCCGCACGGCCTCGGGGTCTCAATGCCCCTGCTGGTGGTCGTCCGCGACATCCTGGGATACGCCGAGACGGCCAAGGAGGCCGGAAAGATCATCGAGCAGGGGAAGGTTCTCGTGGACGGGAAGCCCAGGAAGGAGGACGGCTTCGCCGTGGGGCTCATGGACGTCATCGAGCTGCCCGACGCGGAAAAGCGTTTCAGGGTTCTCCCAGAGCACGGCGGGAGGATAGTCCTCCACCCAATTAGCGCCGATGAATCCGGTTTCAAGCTTTGCCGCATAGTCGGGAAGACGACCTTGAAGAACGGCGCGACCCAGCTGAACCTCCACGACGGGAGGAGCGTGCTCCTCGAGGAAGGCCAGGACGAATACGCGGTGAACGACACCTTGAAGATAGCCGTCCCGGACCAGGAGATCGTCGAGCACGTAAGCCTGAAGCCGGGGGGCAGGGTCGTCATCATCGGCGGCAGGTCCCAGGGCAGGTACGGGATCCTCATGGGCCTAGGCTCCGAGCCGGGGAAGAAGAGGACCGCCACGATAAGGACCCCGGACAACGAGGACGTGAGGACACTAGCCGAATACGTCTTCGCCGTGGGCGCGGAGACCCCAATGATATCGCTTCTAGGTGGTATGTGAAGTGGACGAGACCCCTGCCGATACAGATTCGACAGCTCAAGTCACGACATCAACGCCCGAGGAGACGGAGACCGCTGAGGAGGAACCGGTGGAAGAGGCAGGTGAAGAGTCGACTACCACCGAGGAAGAGCCGGAGGAGATCGAGACCCCCAGGGTTGAGGTCCCCAGGGTTAAGGTCCGTCGAAGAGTGTCCACGGGACATCGCTCGATGAGGGAGCCGAAGATAGGGAAAGTCGTGATCAATATAACGACCGGCCAGTCCGGCGAGCCTCTCGACAGGGCGATGACGATCCTTGAGAACCTAACGGGCCAGAGGCCCTGCACGAGGCGTGCGAAGCAGACGATCAGGACTTTCGGCATAAGGAGGAACGAGCCCATCTCGTGCATGGTTACCCTCCGGGGGGAGAGGGCCGAGGCGGTCCTCAGGAAGGCGTTCCAGGCCGTGGGGAACGCGATAAACCAGCGCAGCTTCGATAGGGACGGTAACTTCGCCTTCGGCATAAAGGAGCACATCGACATACCCGGCCAGAGGTACAACCCCAGCCTCGGGATCACCGGCATGGACGTCATGGTCACCGTGGAGAGGCCCGGGTACAGGGTTGCCCGGAGGAAGAGGGGGAGGTCGAGGATCGGGCGGAGCCAAAGGGTGATCAGGGACGAATCAATCGAGTTTATTAAGAGTCACTTCGGTGTAGAGGTGGGACTCCCCGGTGAGTGAGAAGAAGGAGCGGGCCTTCGGGAAGGGAAGCAGGGGGTGCATCCGCTGCGGAACCCACAACGGCCTGATCAGGAGATACGGGCTCAACGTTTGCAGGCAGTGCTTCAGGGAGATAGCCGAGGACATGGGCTTCAAGAAGTTCAGGTGAATGTGATGGAACCGCTGACAAACGCCTTCAACACCATAATGAGCCACGAGGGGAGGCACAAGAAGGAGTGCATCATCTGCCCTGCCTCGAACCTCGTCGGGAGGGTACTGCGCCTCATCCAGTCCCTCGGCTACATCGGGGAGATAGAGTTCATAGACGACGGGCGCCAGGGGAAGTTCAGGGTGCAGCTCTTCGGCCGCATAAACGACTGCAAGGCCGTGAAGCCCCGGTTCTCAGTCAAGGTCAAGGGCATAGAGAAGTACGAGAAGAGGTTCCTGCCCAGCAGGGACATGGGCACCCTCATCCTCTCGACGCCCCAGGGCGTCATGACCCACGAGAACGCGAGGCAACAGAACCTCGGCGGCAGGGTTCTGGCGTACGTCTATTAGGTGATGGTTCATGGCCGCCACGATAGTTGAGAGCTCCGTCGAAATCCCCCAGGACGTTACCTTGGATCTGGACGGCAGCAGGGTGACCATCTCAGGGGATAGGGGGAGCGTCGCCAGAGACTTCGGCCACACCGGGCTCGACATGGACAGGGAGAGCGACTCCCTCAGGATATGGGTCGTGAACCCCCGGAAGAGGGAGGCAGCCCTCGTCAACACCATCGCCGCCCACGTTAAGAACATGATAAGGGGGGTCACCGAAGGCTTCACATACAGGATGAAGATAGTCTTCGTCCACTTCCCGATGACCGTCCGCGTCGAGGGGCGGAGGGTCGCCATCCAGAACTTCATCGGCGAGAGGAGGCCCCGGTACGCCGACGTAGTCGGCGGCGCGCTCGTCAGAATCGAAGGCGAGGACGTGGTCGTAGAAGGCATAGACCTTGATGAGGTCGCCCAGACCGCGGCGAACATCCAGCAGGCCACGAAGATAAGGAGGAAGGATCTCCGGAAGTTCCTGGACGGCATATACGTCTACAGCAAGGAGTGAACCGGGATGAGCGACACCGCCGACAGGGAGAGGCTCATGGCCCTCAAGAAGAGGATGGCTAGGAAGAGGCCGAAGTTCGAGAGGCCCGAGTCCTGGCGCTACGTGCGCATCAGCAAGAACTGGCGCAAACCTAAGGGGATCGACAACAAAACCCGCCAGAAGAGGAGGGGCTGGCCGGCTTCACCGAACATAGGCTACGGCTCCCCGAAGGCCGTCAGGGACCTGCACCCCTCGGGAATGGAGGAGGTCGCGGTCTTCAACGTGGGGGACCTCGCCATAATCGACCCAGAGACCCAAGTCGCAAGGATTGGGGGCTCCGTCGGGGCGAGGAAGAGGAGCAGGATCGTCGAGGAGGCTCAGAAGCGGGAAATAAGGGTCCTCAACCCGAGCAGAGCCCAACCTACTGAACCCGAGGAGGGCGAAGAGGAAGCCAAGGAGCCCGAGGAAGAGCTGGAAGAGGAAGAAAAGCCCGAAGAGAAGGACGAGCCCGAGGCCGAAGAAGGAGAGGAGGCGGAGCGATGAACCTACAGAGTCAGAGGAGGCTGGCGGCGGAGGTCCTCGACGTGGGGGTCAACAGGGTCTGGATCGATCCCGAGTTGGCCGACGAGGTCGGGGCCGCCATCACCCGGCAGGAGATCAGGAAGCTCATCAGCGACGGCGCGATAAAGGCGGTGCCAGAGAAGAGCATCAGCCGCGGGAGGGCAAGGGCGCAGGCCGCTAAGAAGAGGGCCGGAAGGCGCCGGGGGCCGGGCACGAGGAAGGGCCGCAAGTACTCCGTGGTCTCCCGGAAGGAGCGGTGGATGAGCAGGATAAGGGCCCTCAGGAAGAGGCTCAGGGCCCTCAGGGAGAGGAGGATGATCACCGTTAGCAACTACAGGATGCTCTACTCGAAGGCGAAGGGCGGCGAGTTCAGGAGCGTCGCAGAGCTGGAGAGGTACATAAACGAGAAGAACCTGAGGAGGCGGACGTTTGGCTAAGGGCCCGAGGTACAACGTCCCCTACAGGAGGAGGAGGGAGGCCAAGACCAACTACAAGGCCCGCCGCATCCTCGCGACGTCCGGTAAGCCCCGCTTCGTCGTCCGCCCTTCGAGCAGGAACATCAGGATCCAGCTCGTCGAGTCGAAGGTGGAGGGGGACTACGTCCTCGCCCAGGCGGACTCGTGGGAGCTGAAAAAGTACGGTTGGCTAGGCGGGAGCAAAAACACGCCCTCGGTATACCTCCTCGGGCTCATCGCGGGGCACAAGGCCTTGAAAAAGGGGATAGAGGAGGCGTACCTGGACATCGGCCTGAATCGCCCGACCAGGGGGGCGAGGGTCTTTGCTGCAGTGAAGGGCGCCAGGGACGCGGGATTGGAGATCCCGTGCAACGGCGGGGTGATGCCGGAACCTGACAGGACAGAGGGCGTGGTGATCTCGAAATATGCAGGGAGCATGGAAGATCGATACGAGCTCGAGGCGAAGTTCTCGGGGTACCTGAGGAGGGGCCTCAGGCCCCAGGAGCTGCCAGAACACTTTGGAGCAGTGAAGACGAGGATAGGGGAGGATCTGGCCTCATGAGCGAGAGGAGGAGGCGCAGGGAGGACCCGCTAGAAGGCTGGGCGCCCAAGACGACACTCGGCAGGATGGTCCGTGAGGGGCAGATCTCGTCCATATACGAGATCTTCGAGGAGGGCCACAGGATCAAGGAGGTCGAGATAGTCGACATCCTCGTACCCGACCTGAGGGACGAGGTCATAGACATCAACCTCGTCCAGAAGCAGACCGACGCAGGGGAGCGGTCGAGGTTCAGGGCCATAGTGGCCGTCGGAAACGGCGACGGGATGATCGGCCTCGGCATCGGGAAAGCGGCGAGGGTAAGGAACGCGATCGAGAAGGGGATCAGGGAAGCAAAGCTCAACATCTACCCCATTAGGCGGGGCTGCGGGAGCTGGGAGTGCGGATGCGGCGAGAATCACACCCTCCCCTTCAAGGTCACCGGCAAGAGCGGCAGCGTCGAAGTCACCCTGCTGCCCGGGCCGAAGGGGCTGGGGCTCGTCGCCGGGGACACTGCGAAGATGATCCTCGTCCTCGCCGGGATCAAGGACTGCTGGTCAAAGTCCATCGGGCAAACAAGGACTGCGGCATCCACCTCCTACGCGACCTTCGAAGCCCTCAAGCAGACTGTCAAGATGATGACCCCAAGGGACTGGTCGATGTAGGATGGGGAAGTGCCTTCTCGCCATCAGGATAAGGGGCGGCGTCAACGTACCCACCAGGGACGAGGACAACCTTAGGATGCTGAGGATGGACAGGAACAACACCGCGACCCTCCTAGACGACAGGCCGGAGTACTTGGGGATGCTCCAGAGGGCCAAGGACTACGTCACCTGGGGGGAGCCCGACGTGGGGACCGTCCTGCTCATCCTCGAGAAGAGGGGGAGGATCCCAGGGGACAAGCCCCTCGACCAGGACGCCCTCGGAGCG
>JGI2172J19969_10000738_pt1 | contig 14437 bp, 11 predicted proteins | sample DeeMarSWOR230_32_FD_19969 | JGI IMG/M metagenome (IMG submission 19969)
ATTGCCTCGGTTTTTCGGCCCTGAAGGTACATGAGAGCTGCCTGTCTGGCTTTCGCCTTCGTCTTGAATTGTCTCGGTGCCCCGTCGGATGAAATAAACGACGAGGTAACTTCTGCTGATTTGTCGATGCAACCGAGAACGGCATACGTCTCACCGAGGTAGTAGCTCGCCGCATTTCTGGACCTGTCATTCGCCGTTGCTTTGGTGAGGTATTCTATGCTCGCCTTTCCGTACAGCGTGGCAAGGTTATCGAGCAAGCCAAGGTCGTAAAAACGGAGCACCTTGTTCTTGCCTAGAACTTCTTTGGAGGAAAAAGTCTGCAGATCCGTCAACCTGAGTAGGTCGAGGGCCTCCTCTATAAGGTCAGCCTTGACATAGACTCCAAGGGCGTTCTTGATGACCCGTATCGGCATCCCATTCCCGGATTTCTGGGCCAGTGCAAGGGCTCCTTCGCACATTGCCACGGGATTCTCACCGGCCAGACCAGCCTTACTGTACGCCGTCGCAAGTTCCGAAAGGACTTCCGGGTCCCCTTGATTCACGCTCCTCCAGAGGGCCTTCGCTTTCTGGCCGTTTCCCGCGAGGTGATAACTAAGTCCCGATTCCACCCTGGCAATCTCCCTGTGCTTTTCCAACACGCTTTTATCCAGGATAAATCGTTCGAAAGAGCGTGCCGCTTCACCAAATCTGCTAGCCTTCAGGAGCACCTCGCCCATATAGAGGTCCACCAGGCGGCTTCTGGCCTCCCCCCGAAATTCGGCGAGTTTCGTAAGGTAATCGAGGTGGACTGATACCGAAGTCCGGTAGAGCTCACGGTGTAACTCGGCGTTTTTCAGATAAACCAGCCCCAGGCTCAGATGGGCAATCCCCTGCCTGCCCGCCTCGACGGAACCCAAGGAGGAACGGAGCAGGGTGGCCGCGTCCTGGTAGCGGTGCATCTTGTAGAGCGCCATCGCCCGCTTCACGGGGTCATGTGCTGGGTACGCCGGCGCTGCCAGCAGGATAACCATGAGGCAGCACGGGAGGATCCGTCTCATATTCCTTCCTCTCAACAAAAGAGAGCTTCCCTTCGCTATCCACCACCTTAGCAACATGGATATGGTCCCACTGCTCAACCTGGGCGCGAAATGCGATCGTCCCGTCAGCCGAGCAGCTCAGGTCATGGTTCATCTTAGCCCCTGTCCTGAGAAGGAAATTTGCCCTTTGCTCAATATCAACGATGTAGATGGGATTATATGCCTGGCGGTCGTTCTGCACGTAGACGATCCTGTGACTGTCCGGCATCCAGGCTGCTCCCTGTTCTACGTCCGGGATAATGTCCGTGGCCACGACCTTCATGGCAAGCCCCTCGCCTTCCCTGGGGTCCGAACCATCAGCGGCAATCACGGCCAGCGACCATACCTTCGGGTCATTCTCCTCGTTATAGTTGGTATAGAAAGCGATCTTTGTGCCATCCGGCGACCATACCGGCCTCAGGTCGTCATAGGGCCAGGTGGTGAGCGGTTTCAGGGTCCCGAGAGGGTCTTTCACATCGCCAATGAGGTAAATGTCGTGATTCTCGTTGCTTCCATAGGTCATCACGATCTTCCGGCCGTCGGGGGAAAACTGGGGGTGCAGATATTCCCTGTCCCCACGGGTCAGGCGCGTCAGCGAACGGGTTGTAAGGTCCATTAGATAGATATCCCCGTAACCCGTGCGGCCCGATACAAAGACCAGGTGATCATCGACAGGGGACCAATGCGCAAGGCCATCCTTTGCCGTATGATCCGTGAGTCTTTTCGTCCCGTCGCTGCCGATGGCACCGAGGTAGAGGTCGTAGTTCCCAGTACCGCCATTGCTCATGACCACAAAGCGATCTCCCCCAGGCGCCCAGCTGATCCCTGAGTTGTAACTCACCTCCTCGAAGGTGCCGGGAAGGAAGAACTGCATCGTATCATCTTCGGACAGCTGCAAATATATTTTCTGGACAATTGTGCCACCCTGACTGGCGATGATGATTTCCTTCTTGTCGCCAATGCTTCGTTCGAACGCGATCAGCTCCCCGGACGGGGACCACACGGGGCTTGAATCGTTGCGGCCGGGCTTAATCTCGGTAAGTTCACGGATCCACAGGGGTTCTATCACTCTCGGCACCTCTGTTGCCGCCTCCCTTTCCACCGTAACGCCCTCGGGGAGCTCCTCCACAGGCGACGGTTCGTCCCCCGTGACAATAGGTTTGCTTGCCCCGAGCCCCGGTTTGTCTCCAATCTCATTCGCCCTATTTTCACCGGGTTCATCTTTCTCCACCACACCCCCCGACTCGCCTTCTTCGGGAGGCACCGCCTCTGCACCCTCTTCCACGACCGTATCCCGATCCACCACGGTTGACTGCACCTCAACTGCCAGGGCCACACCGGCAATGATCGCTGCTGCAAGAACCGTACAAGCCCATACCCGGAATTTCACGCCGCTAACCTCCACACCGCGCTAGCTCAAATCCTTTATCTGCGCCCAGTATCTCCTTGCAGCGTTGCGACACTTTACAAAGCTGCTTTTTCCCTCCAGCTTTTTCGGAAAAAAGTCGAAGTATTCACGCCATGCAAGATTGGCTTTACCGAGAAGTGATCTCTTTTTGGTAATCAAAAAGAGCTTATGATACGAAATAGCCCGGTAATAATAGGTGTCGTGGACGGCCTCATCATAGTGCCGGGTTGGGAAAAAGCGCTCATTCTGCTTGGCTATTTTTAGTTTTTCTACCGCCCTGGCGAGATTCTGGGCTGCAGCCCTCTTGTCCTTTTGAATGAGTTGATTTCCCTTTTCATAGTAGGCATGTCCCAGATTGGTGTAGGTCACCGCGAATTGCTTATAGATTATCTGTTGGTTTTCAGGAAGTGACAACACGTTCTCAAACTCACGAATAGCGGCATCATAATCATTTTTTTCGTCCAGGTAGAGTTGGCCAAGCCTGTGGCGAGCATCTGAATAATCAGGATGCCCTTTTTCAGTGCTGGCATAAGCATGGATCGCCGCGTCGATGTTGCCATTTTGTTCAGCCATCTTCCCTATCTTCATATAATCCTTCACGAAAACAATTTTATTTTCCCCGGTGCGCTCGAGAGTTGCTTCATTGAATTCCAACACCTCTTCCCAGTCGCGGTAATCGCCCCCCACCGAAAGCTTTACTTTGCGGAAACCAAAATTCACCGGTTTCCCGTCCAGAAGAGGGGTTTTACCGATGTTGACACCATCGACAAAGACATCGGCCTCGGACGGCTCAGACTCGACCTTCAACAGGGCAGTGGCAACATCAAGGGTGAACTCTTTCTCCTGCTTGCTCTGATCAACGCTGATCGTTTCATGCATTGGCTGATAACCGTATCGGGAGAGGAGAATATCGTATTCTTGATAGAGGCGCACAGGTATCTCCACCCTACCATTCGAGCGGGTAGTTCCGACCCAGGTATTATTGAGATATACATTTACCCCCCACAATGGCGCTCCATTAAGCGAAGATCCGCCTTTGGCCAGGAGAACAAAGGAATCCTTCGCAACATCCCTTTCCTCTTCGAGGTATACGCGGCGGACGACCTTGCCCCCGACATTAATTTCCTCACCCTCGTTTAAGGCGACAATCTCGGCCCATGACGATGTATCATCATTCTCCTTGACGATGAGCATGCCTGCTTCATGATAACCCTTCACTCTGCCGGACTCGTCCAACTCAGCAGCCATGTATTTGAACTCGTTACCCCGTCTGATCTTATAGTCGAGTTTTCCGAGGTTGATTCTGTAGCTGTCATCTTGAACGGCGTCAACTGTTCCCTCAAAGGGAAATTGATCAATGATATTGTCAACGATCAATTTTACGGTATTCTCAATGTGCTTTTTCTTACTGACTTTGTTTATTTGACTCAGGATTGTGTCTCCGTCAGAGAAGTTGACCGTGGTTTCGATCGTCATTCCCCCACCATCCTTCGTCACGCTCCCCCCGATAATCATATCAACGGATTCGATAAGCTGCGTATGGTGCCAACCTTGTGTCGCAACAGTTTCCATATCGAGGCTTGATTCCAACATCTTTTCCCGAAGCGTTGGCTTCGGCACCTCCAGAAGGCTTGAATACATGGATAGACTATCGCTGAGCGATCTTTCTATCGTGTTCAGGATTTCCGATAAATCCTCTTCCGGCGTGTTATTTACATAACCATATATACCTACCTTGATTGGCTCTGGTCTGGCAGGATAGAAAACCCGTTGAACACTCTGGTTGCCTTCAAAGTTGATCGATGTCTGCCACTGGTCAGGAATATACCCCGGAGCAGTGAGTTTGAGTTGTGCCTCTCTGCCCGCCTTGCCTGTATATACATAGGAGAAGACGCCTTTGGTATTGGTCTTACCAAGCTGTCTATCATCCATATTGACGACGACGTCGGGAATTCCCCTTGAAACCCCATATGCCTCGGTAAGCGCCGCAACAGAGACAGTTCCCTTTGTAACTTTTGCCTTTGCCGCTTTGGCTCTCCGTGTTGGTGCCTTTGGTGCCGGTGCCTCTGCTGCTGGGGTCTTTGCCACAGGTGCCTTTGCTACTGCTTCCTCAGGTGCCGGCGCCTCTGCCGCTGGTTCCTCTGCTGCCGGTGCCTTTGCTACTTCTTTCTTCCTAGATAGCGAGACTTCTACCCTTTCTCCCGGTTCTACTCTGACGCTCTTTCTCCACGTTTTGTATCCTTCTTTGCTTACTCTAACCTTCAAGCCCTTCTCCGGCAGAACCTGGTAATTGTGCACGTACTCCCCATCTTCGTCCGTCTTTACGTTCACCTTGTCTTGAATACGAATGGAGACTCCTTCAAGTGGCTCATCATTCTCCGTTACATAGAGGGTAAAAAACTTGGTAGCTTTGAGGGCGACCTTGAACGGATACCTGTCGACAGTCCTCTCTTTTGGTAGCTTCACCACAAATGAATCCTTCCAGGGCGCGATATCATACCCGGAGGCTTCTTTCTGAACAGCCACGAGGACTTCTGCGCCGGGCTGTCTCTTGATTCTCTTTGAAAAGTATCCATCGCTGTCAGTAGTCCCCAACTCGACGCTATCCAGCAGGACCTTGGCCTTGGGCGCCGGTTTGGCGTCCACGGTGACCTTCACCTCCACGTCAAGTTCCACCTGTTTCCCGGCTTCACAGGCAAAGATCAGAATCGATAAGAAGAAAATTAAGACTATTTTTGTAATGTGTTTGACCATGGTCTTTACCTCCCAAAAAGATAACCGGCCATTAGGACCGTCGGCCGGGAAATGAACACTGCCTCCCTCATGATCATTGCCATGCATTTCATCCTAAAAACTATCCTTTGCGATATTCGAAACGGAAGTGAGGCTACATTCCGGGCGGCCGGATGTTTACTTCTCCGGGATTTATGATCTTATCCGCATCAGAACTGGCGCCCGCAATAGATTTCCGCTCAGCTTCGGTAATCTTTTTGAGTTGGAACTCCAACTTCTTACGCGTGCTGCGACCTATCTCCACAGCCCGTGTTTCCGTATCATAGCCGATTCTTGTTGCCTCCACCTTATAGGTGCCCTGCGTTATCGCATCCTTTTCAGATTCAAATTTTCCATCTTCTTTTACGATTACCGAGTAGGAGGCCTCTTCCACCTTGGCGGTGGTATTAATCATATTCACTACCGTGCCTTTCGGATTTTCTCCGACAACCGGTTTCATATCTGGGTCCACGAGCTTAACCGTGCCGTGAATCTTCGGCGAGCAGGCCGAAAGGAGTAATGCAATAGCAACAAATACGAAAAATAGAGTGGTTCTATGATTCATGGCTCTTTCCTCCTATAATTTTAAAATTGCAAGGATTGATATCTACAATCGTTTATCCAGAGGATAACGATCGGTGCCTGCGACGGAGATTGTTCTTACCAGTTTTACCTGCAAGCGCCCGGGGGCAGAAGAACTGGCCAGAGATTCACTACCTGCGCTTTCTTTTTTGAGCTCTCGGCTTCTCACTCTTTTGGGCCTCCGTTTTCGTGCTTTTTTGGGCTTTCTTGTTCTCCATCTTTTGAACTGTCATTATCTGAGCGTCAGTTTCTTTGATTAGTTTCTTGATCTTCAGTTCGGTCGTGTCAAATTCAGCTTTGACCTGAATGCCATCAGATTCCATGCTGAGTTTCTTGGTCTTTAGATTGGCTATCTCTTTTATGTTTTTTTCCTTATCTCCCAGATTTGAGTTGTCTATCGCTTCCACCTTCTTGATTTCCACCTCTAACTCCGCCTTCTTTTGGTTGATTTCGGAAAATTTCATTCCAAAATCCGCACATTTCCTCTCAAGAAGCGCCCGTTCTTTTTGGAGCTCGGCAAGCTTCACTTTTTCTCTGGAGAGTTCCACTTTGGCCTGAGCCTCCTTCAAATCAAACTCCGCCTCTCGGACGGGGGCACGATTAGCCGCTGGAACCTGTGAATACAGGCCTTCTTGCGCGCTGCCTATTGAACTCTTGACCCCCGGGATTTTCGATGTTGTACGTTTGAGGACTGGAATCGAGGAGCATCCGGCGAGTAAGGAAAGTGCCACCAAAACCGCCGAACCCATATGCCAAAATTTCTTCATGACATTCTCCCTCCTTTGTTCACAGGTAATAATTTGGGTCACTCGTTTTAAGCCAAAAATGATTTGACTTACACGCGCCTGGCCCACCTCAAAGCTCATTCTCATACCGTAAATGACGTCTTTCTTCGTAAGAGGGCTTTTTTTAAGCGTTTGATAGTAGATTGATCGTGCCATGAAGTTGTTAGATACCCTCCGCGGTCACGGAGTCACGGCTGTGTGGCGTTTTGGTCAGGGTGATCGAAATTCTCATGCCGCTGGCATTTTTCCGTAGACTGATCACTGCTGATTTTCGGTAGGTAGCTCCCGGTACCTGGCATTTCGTCTAAATTAGCATAATCCATGCCAAAGTTCGTCAAAGAAGGGGACTGCCAGCAAACGAGGGGAAATACAGACTTTGGGGGAATGAAATGGCCTGGAATGGCTTGAAAAAAGTATACGAAAATCGATCAATTCTGACCTTTTTGCATATTTGCTCGCCCGGGGGACCCAAAGAGAATTTGGTGAACCCGAAGGGATCAATTTTTGAGAAAAATCCACTATTCGTTTATGTTCGAGGGTCAGACCTTCCCAGGTTGTTGCCCAAACCCCCTTTCGCTGCCCGAAAAGATTTTTTGGCCATTCTAAAGTTCGCTTCACTAAGAATGGTTAACAAAAATTCTTTAATATTCGCTCCAGGAGGTTTGAGCAACAGGCCCTTCCATTACAACATTCCTACTATTACAAGGCCATACCCCTCCCTGGGTAGAAAATACCAGGCCCTCTTGCAGGCAGGAAACTGTACCCTCACGAATCGTTTGACTTTGTCGGTTTTAGGCCGTATTAGCAGGCTGGAATAGAATCCACAAAAAAGGCAAGGCCACTGCTGAACCCCGCCTTTGTTCTTGACATTGATTATGGGTTTTCACTCAATCCTGCTTTATTTACTCCACTGAGCTAATAACAATCCGTCCGGCCGAATTCGGCGGCAAATACAAACTAAGAATTTGTTCTTAAGGCTTTTTCAGGGGGTATAATCCCAGGAGTAAATTTGGGGGAACCTTTAAGGGAGTCACATCTGGCTTCTATTGGCTCTTATCGCGCTTCTTCTCTGTCACCATGTACTCCTTCAGCAGTGCCTCGCTGCTCATGCGAGTAATTTTGTAAACCTCCAGTTTTATATGGCCAATAGCTTCATCAATAGATAAAAAGTTATCCTGATGGGGTATTTCCGAGGGCAGGAGATCTTTCACCTTCGCAAGTCGGCGGGCTTTTTTCCCGGTCACGAGGTAGCGATATCTGGATATCTCGACTTCCAGCTCCTCTATTCGCTTCAGATACCGTGCCCGCTGCTCCATGCACTGATTAAGCTCTCTCTGTTTCTCCTTAATCAAATCTCTTCTAAATTCACCAAGCTGACCCTGCAACTGGGCGCGAAGATTGCTAACTTCCTCTTTAGCTTTGGAAATGGCAAGACGTTTCTCTTTGATGACCTGACCGGCTTTCTTAACCTCTCTGAAGAGCTGCCCGCCCCTCATTAATTCTTGCAAATAACGCTGTTTTTCAGACTCCAGACTCTGAAATTTTTGGTTTAAGGACTCAAGCCGCCTCTCTGCCCGCTTTAATTTTTTCAAGATATCCGTACCTATGGTCTTCATTCAGGAACCTCTCTAACGACCATAACAACTCTTTGAGCTCAATGGTTCTCCCTTTTCATTCTAAGGAAAAGGGGACAGGTGTACTAGCTACTTTTTATATGTTTACCACTTAACTTAAAATTCTGTCTTTCAATTCTTTCCTTATGGCTTCTTTCCTAGCCAAATCAACCTTTAGGCCAAGAATTCCTTCAAGATGCCCCTCCAGCTCGATGAACTTAAAGAGATCAGAAACCTCTTCAAACTCAACGAGAATATCTACATCGCTCCTTTTTCCCTGCTCCCCCCTGACATAAGAGCCAAATAGTCCTATTTCTTTTACCTGATATTTCTCCGCCAGATCTTTTTTGTGCTCTCTGAGTATTTTTGAATCTTTTCATGGAATTTCATTCTCATTGCCTCGCCGCTTCTATGACAAAATAAGTGTACCGTTTTCCAATTTCTCTCTCATTTTACAAAGAGTTATGTAAACTGCAAGCAGTTTTTCGGGTTTTCGCGCCTTGTCCAGAAACGTGGAATTCCTCCAAAGAGATTTCCTTCCAATCCGGGCCATAAATCTCCTATGCTAAATTCTCACTCTTCCACTCAACGGCCCTTCCCGCGGCCCAGCGTATCTGCTCGCGCGAGCACTTCTCAAAGTCCAGCTTCAGTGATGAGGACGATAACCCAACCAGAAGAAGGGGTGGACACCTGACCATTCTCGGCCCTTTCTCTTGACCAGAGTCAGTGCGAGGATATGGTTGCTGGGACTAAATTGTAAGGCTGCTCCATAAACGGGAGGGCGCCACTTTTTTGAATTGTCACCTTTGGTCATTTGGGTCAACCGCTCAATACTCACGTCTATCTATCTAGCAACGGACCAGGTCACAGAGTACATAAAATTCGTTCGTTTAATTGGTTCTATCTGGTTGAAGGGCCGGCGAGGATGGCAGAGGAAAGCATCTTTCCGCTCAATATCATGTTGGTGGGAACCTTGCAGGGAGGGGCATAAATCGCGCCAAGTAAAGGGATGGGGTCCATCTCCATTCTTGATACTCATACATCTCAATGCCTAACGGCGGATTTTGGCCTATCAACCAAAAAGTGTGCTTAGTTAGTTCCATTTAGGTCAGATTGATTAGTTTGTTTGGGGATAACATTCTTCATGCCTGGAGTTTGCAGCGAAAAAGGTGGTAAGATCCATGTGCCATAGGTGAGCATTCAATGACCCAAAAGCCTTCAACCATTTCCGGGTAGTGGATGACGAACGAGGTTTCTTTTCGCGCTTATGTGCCATTCCTTCTGTATCTGACGGCGATCTTCTATCTCAATTTCCTTTCAAGGATAATCCTGTCGCCCCTGATGCCGACAATTGAGAGCGACTTAAACATCGGGCACACCGAAGCGGGTTCCCTCTTTTTCTGTATTTCCCTGGGATTCTTCTCTGGGCTTTTAGGTTCCGGGTTCGTTTCATCTCGTCTGACCCACAGATGGACGATTGTCCTTTCGGCGGTGACCGTGGGAGGATCACTGCTCGGCGTCTCCCTTAGCTACACCCTCTGGTGGATTCGATTAGGATTGATCATGCTGGGCTTATCAGCCGGCCTGTACCTCCCATCAGGCATTGCCACCCTCACCGATATGGTGAGCTCCAAGCACTGGGGAAAGGCTATAGCCGTTCACGAACTGGCCCCTATCCTGTCCTTTATAACGGCGCCGTTCCTTGCAGAGGGAATTATGATTTGGTTTTCCTGGCGGGGAGTCCTTGCGGTACTCGGCGGTGCCGCAGTCGTTCTTGGCGGGGCCTTCACGTACTTCGGAAGAGGGGGTGCATTTTTTGGAGAGATTCCCAGCCCAAAAAATCTTCGAGTTCTTCTCACTATCCCCTCTTTCTGGATCATGGTGGTATTTTTCAGCATGGGCATTGGCGCAAGCCTCGGGGTTTATACCATGCTTCCCCTGTATCTGGTGGCCGAGGAGGGAGTGGAGCGTGCCTGGGCTAACACCCTCGTGGGACTCTCCCGGATTGCAGCGATAGGTGTTGTTTTTATAGCGGGATGGGCCACGGACAGAATTGGCCCGCGCCGAGCCCTGGGAGGCGCGTTTTTAGCCACCGGAATGGCGACCATCTTCCTTGGTTTGTTCCACGGGGTGAGGATCCTCCCCGCTCTGTTTCTGCAGCCCGTGTTATCCAGCTCCTTTTTCCCGGCAGGTTTTGCGGCTCTCTCTAAAATTGGGCCAGCCCAGATCAGGAACGTAGCAGTTGCCCTCGTCATGCCCATGGCCTACGTCATAGCAGCAGGGGTTATCCCGGCCGGGATCGGAATTTTGGGAGATCATGGCTACTTTTCGTTGGGGTTCATACTGGTAGGCATACTGGTTATGGGAACCCCCATACTTCTCAGGTACCTAAAATTCCATAGGGATGGTTAGTTAGTTGCATTAGGTTAGATTGATTATTTGAGTTAATTGGGTTTGTCTGGTTTATCTCGTTTATTCGATTAGATCGTTTGGATGGCTTAGATCGTTACTTGAGCTGCACTCGAATCTACCAAAGCCCGGACCAAGTATCATTTTGTTTCTCCCTTTTCAGAAAAGGAAAAGGACGAATTTAAGGGTCACCCATTAAGAAGCACCTATCATATTCCTTAAAAAACTATGTACTTTTAGATCTTTGAAGCGAACAACAAAATGCTGCAGCGTCCCCGATGCATCCAGGCGGACTTGTCGTGTGGGAAGGAGGCCCCCCTTAGCCGATGGGATCCACCGGCTCCAAAAAGTAAAACCGGTGGAAGTCGTGGAAGTCCATGTCCTGGGTATAAATTCTCTTTATGCCGTGTTCTCTCATCAATACTGCTGTCTGTAAGTCGTACATCAAGTTGCCACTCAGATGAGGAACCTCTTTCATCACCTCGGCGGCCACTTCGGCGTGCCGTTCTGTGGGGAGAAGTATGTCCAGAGAAGGCGAGGGCAGGACAGCCTCGAGAAAGTTCCGTGCATGAGTTGCCGACCGGGGTGCCCGGAATATTCGTGGATGGGTCGTTACACGGAGAAATTCATACAATATCCCCCAGATTGAGCACCATGCTGACGCCTGATTTCGCCATTCTTCAAGTACCTCGAAACAGCGGGCGTGAAATGGGGAGTCCTCATCCGCAGCATAGACCAAGATGTTTGTATCTACGACGAACACTATCGGCCTTCCATAGCTTGATAGAGGGTTTCGCGGTCAGCAATATCAACCAGGTGTCCCCCGCTCTTGAAGGTCGGCAAGGCCGGGAGGTCTCGCCTGCTCTTCTTGGACTTGAAAAGGAGACGCAAGGCGGACTCCACCAGTTCAGACATAGTACATCCCCGCCGGACTGCCTCCCGCTTCAGGAGCGCCATGATGGAATCATTAATGTTTAGAGTTGTCTTCATATGTTTTCGCATACATTATAGACGGATGTATGTCAAGCAGAGGCATAAACCCTTCTCCGAATAAAGAAGTTCCCGAAAAAGGAGTAAGAGGGGTGAGGGGTGAGGGGTCAGGCCTTCACGGGCTGTTGCCCAAATCTCTTGGAGCGAACATTAAGGAATTACAGATTTGCAGGGAAGCGAACTTTAGAGTGGTCAAACATTCCTTTTAGAGAGCGACAGGGGATTTGGGCAATAACCCCTTCATTCTTAACATTGATGAAAGAGAAGCGATCCTCACTACTGAACCGCGCGCGGTCCAAGCAGCTCCAAAATCCGAGTCCTTGTGATGATCCTGGGGAGGTGGTATAGTTGATTTAAAGGTACAGGAGTCGTCAGACCGCAAGTGAGAAACCATCATGAGAGTTCGTAAACCAGGAAAAGTCTGTGATCATCTTTGGTATTTGGGCCATGAGGAATCGGGGATCTATCTGTTGGATGGTGGCGATGAGGTCATGATCATAAACGGTGGCCTGAGCTACATTGTGCCCGAGCTGCTCCGGCAGTTGGAGGAGTTCGACATCAGCCAGGAAAAAATCACAAAACTCCTCATCCTCCATTCCCATTTTGATCATGTGGGCATCGTCCCTTTTTTCAAACGACGTCATCCCGACTCGGAAATCTATGCCTCTGCCCGGGCCTGGAAGATCTTGGGGATGCAAAATGCTATCGATACTATCAACGAGTTCAGCCGAAGCGTTACGGAGAAGATGGAAATGACGCAGAGGTGCTCCGCTTATGATCTGGATTGGCGAGATGACGGGTCAGGGATTTCCATATCCGAAGGGGACCGCATCAGTGTTGGTGCCATAGCGCTCCACATCCTTGAGACACCGGGGCACTCTTCATGCCACATTTCGGCCTACGTTCCCGAGCTCAAGGTACTCTTTCCATCAGACGGCGGCGGTATTCCTTACAAGGGGACCATTATCCCCTCTGGAAACTCCAATTTCACCGCGTTTCAGGGGAGCCTCGAAAAGCTCAAGGACCTGGAAGCAGACTACGTCTGTGCCGACCACTATGGATATGTGACAGGGGATGAGGCACGAAATTTCATGTCGGATACCATCGAGGCTGCACGGAAACACCGCGCTGAGATAGAAGAGACCTACCGGCGGACGGAAAATGTCGACGTCTCCGCTCAAGAGATGACCGCTTCTTTTTACGCTGAAAATCCCGACTACTTCTTGTCCCGGGAGATCTTCGAGGCGGTATACCGCCAGATGGTGCGGAACATCGCTAAGGACTTGGAAGGACAGTTGTAGATTCTTGAAACTGAGGACTCATAATCTCCTTCTTTGAGAAGCATTTCAGCACTTAAGGACCCACTCCCCCTTCCCAATTGGGTTGCCCGCACATTAACGTACGCCATTCCTCCGACGAATTGTAAGCAAATAAACGGAATTGGTACCTCCAATAGATTTTGTATTTCACCCTGGACTCGATGGCAGAAGATTGTCTTTTATTGACTTTTGCCGTCTTTCGTTTTTTCAGGGTACTGCAGAGGTTAGGCGGTCATTCGGTGTTCTTTGACAATTCATCCCATAATCAGTATGTTCTTCACTAAGCTTGCGAGTCTCCCAGTGAATAATAGCTTTCCATGCTTGTTGGATTATTCAAAGATTTTGCTGCATAAACGATATTTATGAAGGCGCGAAAACCCGTGTCAATTGTATTTCTCGAAAAGAGGAGGAAAATAGATGGGGGATAAGAAGATTTTGCTTGTGATGGGAAGCCCGAGGAAAGGGGGCAATAGCGCAACCCTTGCGAAACAGGTGGCCGCAGGTGCCGAAACAACCGGAGCAGAAGTGGAGAGCTTCTACCTTCACGGCATGAATATTCAGCCGTGTACAGCTTGCGATGAATGTCGGGAGGAGACGAGCAAAGATTGCGTGATCGATGATGATATGCAAAGCTTATATCCGAAACTCCGACGAGCAGATGCACTCGTAATTGCCAGTCCCATCTACTGGTTTACCGTCTCCGCTCAAACGAAAGTGTTCATGGATCGATGGTACGCCTTAGGAGGTCCTCAGGAGGAATACGCCGCCTTTGCGGAGAAGCGGATCGGCATCGTCCTGACATATGCCGATGTCGATCCCTTCGCCTCCGGGGCGGTCAACGCATTGCGGACATTCCAGGATGCCTTCAATTACGTCGGAGCCGAAATTGTGGGAATGATTTATGGAAGTGCCTCCGAAGCTGGAGAGATACAGAATAATCAGGATCTAATGGATAAAGCATATGAATTGGGAAGGCAGCTTGGCTCTGGCACATAGAGCCTCCACAAAATTCTGGGGTAAGGTCTTCACAGGTTGTTGCCCAAACCCCCTTTTGCTCTCTGAAAAGAATTTTTGACCATTCTAAAGTTCGCTTCACTGCAAACCTAAAACTCATCTTTCATATGTCTGAGTTCGGCCAGGGCCATGCCAATCACCATGAGCATACCCCCGGCCAGAGCAACTCCTGAAAGCCTTTCCCCTCCGTAGAATCGCGCGGTGATCGCGCAAAAGACGGACTCCATCAAGAGAATCAGGGCGGCCCGAGCCGGCGGGGTAACTCGCTGAGCCCTCGTCTGGGCCACGAAGGCAAAAACCGTTGCCATAAGCCCCGTAAAAATCACGCTCTTCCAGACGGAAAGAGGGATACCGGATGGGATAGAGGAGAGAGAAGAGATCGCAAAGGGCAGACTGAAGAGGGCCACCACGCCTATCTGTACGGTGGCCAGGAGGTAGACATCCATGATCGGGGCATATCTCCCCGTACAAAGGATGTGCATGGCATAAC
>JGI2172J19969_10000740_pt1 | contig 14430 bp, 11 predicted proteins | sample DeeMarSWOR230_32_FD_19969 | JGI IMG/M metagenome (IMG submission 19969)
CCGAACTCCTCCAGCAGCATCCCCTCCTCGATCCCGATCCTGAAATGCAGGAACAGGCCGCCGACTAGGACGATCGCGAACCCGTACAGGCTCGAGAGTATCAGGGTGAAACCGAGGTTCCTCGTGATCTCCCCGAGGTACAGCGGATGACGGACGTGCCTGTAGACCCCGTCGGTGACGATCCGGTGGCCCTCCACNATCTGGAGNCGGGAGCTGTTCAGNAGGCCGAAGCCGGCCCCCATAAGCGCCCTCCTGCTAGTNATCCTCAGGTAGCCCCCGAACGCCACCAGCAGGACACCGACCACCAGGGATACGCTCAAACGAAAGCTAAGCCCCTGGAGAATCCAGAAATCGTACACGGATACCACGAAGCCGGCGCTCGTGAGCGCAAGGAAAGGCACGGAGGCCCAGTCCTCCCTCAGGCCCAGCTTCCTAGGACCGTCCCCGCCCATGTGCTGACCCCGTCACCCAGTCTTCTGAGCCGGATATAAGCCCTTTTCCNGATCGTTCATGGGAAGNCAGCATCGATTTTGAGAGCCCNTAAGTGAGGGCGTCCATCTAAAAATTCCCGAATCAGCAAAAGCGAGGAGCCCCCGTTTCGGGGATGAGAACTGNCATGAAGGGGAATCTAGGCTACTTCTCCTTCCGCTCTGCCCCGCAGCAGCTGCAGACGATGTACCCCTTCCTCAGCCTGTCGCGCGCGCAGAGAGGGAGGGAGAATAGGGAAGAAAATGAGTGGCTGAGAATCGGGGAGAATGGGTTTGGGGGTTAAATTTTATCCCCAAACCCAAACTAACTAGAAAATGTAGTTTGCAATACAAGAAAAAACTCAAGGCAGTTTGGCAATGATGTTCTTGACGAGCGCGCACGCATGCGCTGATTAGCACTCGCTTCACTCGCCTTTCTCAAACAGCAAGTAATGCTTGACATCTGTTCCGAACCCAGTTGCTTGGTAAGTATGAAGACGCCAGCCCTTCCGTTCCCATTCCTCAATCAACTTACCAATGTCCTTATGGTGGTTGACTTGCACGCATTCCCACTCTTTCAACTCGTCTATCACCCCCTTACCGTTTCCATAGTTAGATTAGTTCTTACAATTCATATTAGCTATTGCTTTTAGCGCACGCAACAGCGCCAACATACTGCCCCTTTCTATCTTCACTTCCATTAGGCTAGACCAGCCTTCGCTATCAGAACACCTCTCCTCGACAACGTCTCGAAGAGGTCAGCGGGCAACCGATGGCGAACCCAAATGTGTGTGAATAAAATTTAACCACACACACCTGCGCTCGCAACGACCTCAAATAAGAGGGGCATCGTATCTATCTGCTGTCAATCTCTACTTTGCATATTGGATAGTCAAATCCGTGTTTGAAACCTATCTTTAAGGCAGTCCTGACGGAAGGCTCATTGCGCTTCCAGCAATGCCAGCCTATGTTGTAGACGCCCTGCGTGACAGCGTAACCTATAACTGCTCTAGCCACCTGAGCGGCTATGCCCCGTCTCTGGCACCTCTCAATCGTCTCAATTCCCAACTCACAGCGATTACCAGTGTTGTACTCAGACATGCACCATGAGACCAACCCGTCATCATCCAATGCCACATAACCGAAGCTTTTCTCTAGAAATTCTGCAACGGAATCTCGCTCAGAGACCATTTCATCCTTGACCCGATCCAGATTCTTGTAATTCGATGCGAGGAGGTCTTCATCGATCTTCACGAACCTGATACCCGTAGGTGGATTTGCATCCCATTTTTCCCTGCGCGCGTCTAGGTGATAATAACTACGGATATATTCTTCACGTTTCAGACCAGGGAATACCCTGTCTAGAACGGAGCCCCACCTTTCATCGTAATGCAGTCTGAAATAGTTCACCTCTTGTTCTCGCATCACTTGGAAATAGCTGTTATCCAACACTTCCAAAAGCTCGTCATTGAATGGATCCACGGGCGAACCTAGGAGCCAGGCCTTCCCTTTTTTCCACAGGAAGGCTGCTGTAGGCTTTTGAGTATGATTTGCGTAAACTTGTGCAGATGTTTTTCCCTGAATAATGGAATGCAGAGTTAGGTGATGATCCAGAGGAAGAATTAGTGGAACTAGCTCAATGTAATTTCTTGGTGTAAGTAGAATCATTGCACATGCGATTGTACAACTTTGATTTATCATTTATGAAATTCTTGTGTGTGTGTGGTTAAATTTTATCCCCCAAACCCAAACCTTCTCCCCCTCTCTCCCACTCACTCTCTCCCCAAACACAAAAAACACACACAAACACACACACAATTTGAGTGCATAATGCACGCACGCGCTGAGCAAACAAAGGAATATATAACGCCGTTCCTTCGCGCGCGTTGGAAATAATATGTCTAAAGATATGGTAGATGTCGATTGGGCGCATCGATTACTGACTAGAATGATTGGTGTTATACTCCTAAATACGTTGGCATTTTTAGTAACACTTTATGTCATTTAGAATTACATCCATTTAAACGATTATTTTGTATATTGCACATTTAGAGCGTAGTCGAAATTCCGCGCGCGCGGAATTATTGAATTACCCTGCGCGCGTTAATGGGATATCGGAATATCAAAACCAGGTATTGGTGCTTGAGCTTGTTCTTCTTTTAACCGTTATTTGGATTGCCGAATATTACCTTTTCAAGAAAAACGAAATCCCGAAAATCTCAGATTTCAAGATAGATTTAGGAGAATTGAGAGAACTCGTTGATACACAGAAAAATCGTCTCCCCGTCAGATTGAATAGTCTGATAGTCGCTGAGGGAGAGATACCCGATTGGATCGTCGTTGCGGGGGGAGCCCCGTGTAGTTACCCGATTTCCTTCACATCTTTTCAGGTCGTGTACGACGACAAGACCGTGATCATTGAATGTCCATTCGATAAGGTGTTATACGACAAGTTCTGCAAATACAGGTTTTTGGGGATTAAAGGTAAGCACTTCGACGAGAAGAAATACGAGGTGATGCGAAGGGCGATGCTTGAGGCCGAATACATCGTAGCTACCCACGAACACTGGGATCACGTAGGGGGTATCGCCCAGTCACTCAATGTCAGCGAAATTATGAAGAAAACGGTGCTCACAACGGAGCAGGTTCATAGTCGTACTATCAAGGCCGCAGGATTCCCACAAGGAACATTCGACGATTATAAGCCCTTAAAATACGATCAATATCACGTTCTTGCGCCTGGGATTGTACTGATAAAGGCTCCCGGGCACAGCGTCGGGTCTCAGATGATATTCGTCCGACTGCGACATGGGGAGGAGTTCCTGTTCATAGGCGATGTCGGCTGGAACATGGTCAACATCGAGAGGCTATCCAACCATTCGAGGATAGGTATGCTTCTCAGGTACGAGGACGGGGGACAACTTGGACATCAAATACGATGGCTCCACGAGAACATCTACGATAACCCAGAAGAAGAGATTCACCTGATAACTTCACACGATCCGAGTCAAATCGAAGACTACACGAGAACCGGGGTGATCGGGGAGAAATTCGAGTAAGAGCATGCACATAGAACATAACGATAATTATTCTCGATCGTTATTTTTCGATTTACGTGAGAACGGGTATTTATTTTTTCAATGCGGTGCGTGAACTCCTTGGGAATGTTTTCATGTTGTATTGTTATTATTTCTACGGCGCGGGGATTCCCAAGTGGGCAAGGGATTAGGCTTGTGCGCGCCTTTCGGTTGGCTACGAGCGTGCGCAGAGGGCGCGCACTATCCTGATCATCATTTCGATGAACTCCCGCTCGGAGTCGAACATCGACTCGACGTAGATGAACCTGTGGACGAGGACGTCGATGACCTTGTTGACCCTCGCCCCCCTGCCGTCGATGGCGAGGCCCTCCCCGGGAAACCTTCCCAAGAGGGCTTCCAGCACGGCCATGACCGGTCTCGCATCGGATTCCATCAGGTCTTGCATCGCGATTGAATCGGCGACCTCTGAGTACGAGACGAGGTTTGAGAGCACCTCGGCCTCCATGGCGGCCAGGACGAGCCTCTCCCCACGGTGGATGTCGATCAGGGTCTCGAAGAGCAGTTCGAGCCCCTCGTCGAGCGACGCTGCCTCCTGGAGACGCTCCGGGTCGAGCCTCTCCGCGAACACTTTCTCGTAGTGATCGAAGATCCGGTTGCGTATCTCCATTAGGATGGACTTCTTCCCTTCCGGGAAATGGTAGTAGAGCGTCCCGATACTGACCTCGGCCCCATGGGCTATCTCGTTCACGTTGAGGCTGGCGTAGCCCACCCGCCTGAACATCTCGTCTGCGACCTGCAGAATCTTCTTCCTGGCCTTGGACTCCCTCATCGCATACCTATTGTGCCTTATGAGATATAGAATTTTCGAATTCGAGTCGAAATCGATACACTTATATTACCGATGGCCATACTCGAATTCGAGTCAAACTCGAAAAAAGTGATCGACATGGCCCAGAAGAGCGAGCAGACGGATGAGAAGCCACACTTCTTCGACTTCGCCGCCGAGGCGGGCCTCACGAAACACTACGGAGGCCTCGGGGCCACGGAGGAGCTCGTCGAGCTTTGCCACATAGGCGAGGGCTGCTACGTCCTGGACATCGGCTGCGGTGCCGGCCAGACGCCCTGCCACCTCGCAAGGAGGCACGGCTGCAGAGTGGTCGGCGTGGACATCCTCGAAGCGATGATCAAGAGGTCCAGGGAGAGGGCGGAGAGGGAGGGAGTGACGGATAAAGTCGAGTTCAGGGTGGCGGACGCGCAGGACCTCCCCTTCGAGGACGACACCTTCGACGCCGTCATCACAGAGTCCGTCACAGTCTTCCCTGAAGACAAGGAGAGAGCGATCAGCGAGTACGCCCGGGTTACGAAACCCGGGGGATACATCGGCCTCAACGAGGCCACCCTGCTCAAGACGCCGCCACCGCCGGAGGTAGTCGCATGGGCATCCCAGGACCTGGGCGCCCACGTGAAGCTCCTGACCTCCGAAGGCTGGGCGGGGCTGCTGGAGAGCGCTGGGCTTAGGGAGATAGTCGCGAGGACCTACGAAACCCAGGTGCGAAAAGAGGCGAAGGAGCTGGTCCGCCGGTATGGTTATGGTGGGATGTTGCGTAGCATGTATAGAGCCCTGTCCCTGTACGCCAGGAGCCCGGACTACAGGAGGTTCGTGAAGGATGTGCGGTCGAAGGGGATCGTGCCCGACAACCTCATGGAATACTTGGGATACGGGATATACGTCGGGAGAAAGTAGATGCGCGCAGAAACACATGATTGTATAGCCTTGTCCAAGATGAGTGCTTTATCCAGTGTGGACGCGTGCATTATCTTTCAGTGCCTCCAGCCATCCCAGTCGCATATCACGTTTAACTAGCTCAAACATGTCGGCTACGTGCGTCGATTTGGTAAGCTGGCAAGGGGGCTTTGTCCGACGCATAAAGCCGCTTATATTAGTATTGTCGCACTAATTGCTCTTTGAGATAGCCGACTTACCAATATAGCATTCTCTTATCGTAAATCCCCACATCGTAATGAGGCTTACATGGGTAAATTCCACACCTGAAAAAGTGGTCCACGCCGTTCTCTATCGCACATTCAAGAATGTGGCAGGTTCGATCCATCTTTGCCTTATACCTCTCCAGCTGCGCGCGCGGCGACATACCTATAGTTCCCGTGAGCTATTGCCCAGGCAGCTCGTCCGCGCGCGCATTAAATCCATATAATGATATTGCTCTTGTAGGTATTTTTTTACAAAGTACTTTAAATTATACAGTAAAATGTATATATTTATTAAAGATTCGGATTTCCCAGAAACTTTCTTATATGTAATCTATGAAGTATGTATTGACCAAAAATGAAGAAACATGGACTAGCTGTAACGTTACTAACGATCTGTATGTTGGCATCTGTTGTACCAAGCTTTGTATCTGCAGAGGAAGTACCCTATGGTCCTTGGGTTGATGAGATCCGCTTCGAGTCGGGTTTTGAAGAGGCGATACTATTCGACAAGATGAGTAAGGGCGAGATGCACCTCTACATAAAGGACTGGACCGATGTTGATCTTTTAGAGCAGATTAAAATCTCACCCGAATTGGAGTACGCTACCTCCTTCGGTCTTTTCTACGAACTCACTTTCAACCCGGTTGGTCCAACGTTCCCAAAGACTGGTAAGTTCAACCCATTCGTTAACGAGAAGATAAGGGAAGCCATGAATATGCTGGTGGACAGGGACTACATCGTAGACGAACTCATGAAGGGATTGGCTAAGCCGAAACTCTTACCGATCGTGTCCGCATTCCCTGACTACGGCAGGCTAGCGGAGACGGCGGTGTTACTGGAAAACAAGTATAAATACGACCCTGACAATGCCGAGGAAATCATAATCGAGGAACTTGAGGGAATGGGAGCGGAATTAGTCGACGGAAAATGGACCTACGACGGCGAAGTTGTAACCTTAAAGATGCTGATAAGAACCGAGGATCAGAGGAAGGAGATAGGCGACTACGTCTCCGACCTGCTTGAGGGACTAGGCTTCGAGACCGATAGGATGTACAGGACCAGCGCCGAGGCCTCGCCGATATGGCTCTACGGAGACCCCGCCGATGGGGAATTCCACATCTACACAGGTGGATGGATCAGCACCGTCATATCGAGAGACGACGCCGATAACTTTGCCTATTATTATACCAATATGGGCCTTCCATTCCCCTTGTATATGGCGTACGAGAACGACCCGAAGTTCTATGATGCAGCCCGGAGATTGGATGCGGGAGAATACGCCACTTGGGAAGAGAGAATGGATCTGATGAAAACATGTGCAACCTTGGCACTAGAGGAATCAGAAAGGGTATTCCTGGTTGATCAATTAGCGCCATTCGTAAGAAGACAGGATATCGAAGTGGCGTTCGACCTCTCAGGAGGTTACTCCAATCCCTTATGGGCATTAACGATAAAGAAGAAAGACGAAGTCGGTGGGATATTGACGGCGGGCAGCGCAGAGATTTTAGTCCAACCATGGAACCCTGAAGCAGGAACCAACTGGCTCTATGACTCAATTATCCTGGGCGCAGTACGTGAGACAAGTCCCCATATATATAACCCATATACTGGGCTTCCGATACCTCTCCGCATGGAGTCTGTAAAAATGGAGGTGGAGAAAGGCGTACCGACCTCCGCCAGCAGCGATTGGCTGAGTCTTTCTTACGTCGACAAGGTAACAGTTCCAGAAGACGCATGGTACGGCTGGGACGTAGAAAATAAGGAAGTGATAACCACACCACCTGGAACCACCGCAAAGTGTAAGGTCGTGGTGAACTGGGGCGACTGTATAGGGGATGTGAAGTACCACGACGGGTCGGTGATGAGCTTAGCGGATTGGATAGTGCCTTGGATAATCGACTTTGAACAGGCGGACCCCGACAGCCCCATCTACGATGCGTCATCATTACCCGAGTTCGAGTCTGAGATGGGTCCAAATAAGGGGATGAGGATAGTAAGCGAGTACCCACTAGTGATAGAGTACTACACGAACTACATTACTAGGGAAGCTGAGTACATCTACGCTACTGTCGTAGATCGTATCGGCATTAACAACCATAGATATCCGCAGCTCCCCTGGCAAGCCATGGCCATAGGCATAATGGCCGAGGAAAAGGGGCTACTTGCCTTCTCCGCGGACAAGTCGGAGGAACTCGATATCGAATGGATGAACTACCTCGGGGGCCCAAGCAAAGCTATACTCGAAGACATGCTCGAAGAGGCAATTGAGACGGGATACGTGCCCTTTGAAGATTTTGTGGCAGACTATCTCACAATCGGGGAAGTTACGACAAGATATCAGAACCTGAAGAACTGGTACGAGGATAAGGGGCACTTCTGGGTCGGATCTGGGCCCTTCTACTTAGACCAGGTTGACTTCGTCGGACACAGTGCTGTGATAAAGGCATTCAGAGACTACACTTTCAAGGCTGACAGGTTCGCAATGTTAGCCGAGCCACCCATTCCGGCGTCTTCGGTAGCTGTACCCGAGAAAATAATACCCGGCCTTGGTGCTGTAATCAACTACGACCTAGTGTACAAAGGAGAACCATATCCTAACGACAAGATAGAATTGGCGAAATACATGGTGCTAGACTCGGCGGGCAACTTGATAACCGTGGGAGAAGCGGAGCCTGTTGAAGAGGGAGAGTGGCTGATCGGTCTCGATAGCACTGCGACTGCAAAGATGACGGCGGGCGCGTACCGGCTCGTCACGATAGCTTTGAGCACGGATGTTGCCATGCCAGGCGTCCTTGAGACACCCTTCCTAGTAATGCCAGACTTAGTGAGCTATTTCGAAGCCGCCCTGACAGAGCAAGGAACAGAATTCAGCGCCGAGATCCAGGGAGTGCAGTCCGCTCTTACAGATACCAAGCAGACGGTGGCCGAGCTTCAAGACACCGTAGAAGCCCTCGAACTACCCACCGAAGTCGTAGACAGAATCAGCTCTCTACAGACAATTACTTACGCCGCTATTGGCGTCGCCGTGGTAGCTATATTGATCGCGGCCTATGCCATTCTCGCTAAAAAATAAATCGTAAAATTCCCCCTTTTTTTAATTTAACTGCAGAGACATAGATATATTTCCATAAAACAAAACTTTAAACTAACTTAAAGTGATGGTATCCAGTGAGAGCGATTTGGCGGTAAAGGGATTTATAAAATTCATAATTAAAAGGGCTATATCAATATACATTATAGTAATAATAGCGGCATATCTAACAGTTGTTATTGCAAATATGGGAGGATATTTGGATAATATAATAAAAGGTGAATTGTATGTTTCAATAAGCATGGAAATCAGGAATAATCCAGTTTATGATGGATATTCCCCAGAAGAAATTGATAAATTAGTTGAGGAGAGATTTCAATTAGAAGTAAAACGCCTGGGATACGACACACCTTTCGTGATAAGAAGCATTGTATATCTGAAAAACGCCCTGACCCTGGATCTTGGTAGGGCGCAATTCCTTTCGAGCGACTCTGGCTCACGATATGTAAGGAACATAATTCTAGAGCGTCTTCCCCAAACGGTGATGCTTTTCACAACGGCGACGCTAATCAACTTTGTAATCAATATCGGAATTGGACTCTACCTATCTAGACATTATGGCAGCAAATTGGACAAATTGTTCATCGCGCTCTCACCGACTTCGGTGATACCCGGGTGGTTCTACGGGATTTTTCTGATCATCATTTTTGCATCATATCTGCACGTTTTACCTTACGGAGGCATACTGAGCGTCCCGGCGCCCACAGAACCCATACCGCGGTTTCTTGACATGCTGAGACACATGGTATTGCCCCTTTCATCCTGGATAATATCCAACTTCTTTTTAGGCTGTTATCAAAACAGGACATTCTTCCTCATATTCTCAACGGAGGATTATGTTGAGGTAGCGCGAGCAAAGGGGGTGCCCCCCAGGCAGATAGAAAGGAATTACATTCTTCGACCTGCACTCCCCCCGATCATCACGATGCTAGCCCTAAGCCTGATAAATTCTTGGGGGGGCGCGATAATAACAGAATCAGTCTTCAACTGGAAGGGACTAGGCCTTCTGACACGATCAGCAATTAGTATATTCGACTCGCCCGTCCTGATCGGAATAACGATAATTTACGCATACCTATTGGCGTTGACAGTTCTTATTCTGGATATTCTGTACAGCATTATAGACCCGAGGATTAAAGCAAAGTTTGATTAGGTGGTTGAAATGGGGTCTTCTGGTGGGGATTATGGCCTTAAGGGAACTTTAAGAGAGCTTTTTTCCTATAAATCCGGTATATTCGGATTAGTCTTCCTCCTCCTACTTATTTTCATCTCCATATACGCCGTGTTTACAATACCCTATAGCGAAGCCATAGCGTTGTGGAGGGGGCAGGAGGGGGTTTATCTTGAGAACCCGAGGAACGCTCAGCCCTCTTGGATCACATATTTCGGTAATAACCTACCTAAAACAATAAAAATTGATTCCTCGGTAGAGAATGCCGAAGGGATCACTAAGATTGTAACTCAAGTCCCAGGCTCCGATATAAAGCTGATGAAAATTAAGTACTCCTTCGAATACGATTATGACGCTTTCCCAAGCGAGTTCAACATATTCTTCTCGGCCGAATTCAATGAGAGCGCTCCCCTGCTGAAGATCTATTGGAAGAAACCCGGGAACACGACTCAGATCAAGTTACTGGATTACATACTGAAGAGTAAGAACGACAAGCTGTATCTGTCTAGGAATCAGAAGGTATCGGAAAAGCTGTTACAGCATACCATTGATGTCCTCGGAACCCACCCGGCTATCATTCTCCCTGTTGAAATGTCTCTCTTCGCCGTAGAGGATGAGACGATGAACAGTACAACGACCGCAGAACCCCTCAAAGGAATATACGAGATGACTATCGAGGGCACAGTATTCGGCGAAGGGTCAGATGTCGATGGTCGGCTCATAGTCTACGGGAAGATACACGGTCTAGCAGGTACTGATCACCTGAGAAGGGATCTAACCGTTGCGATACTATGGGGAACCCCCATCGCGCTCGCCTTCGGACTGACAGCATCACTCACCATATCCCTACTACAACTTGTACTGGCAACGGTGAGCGGATACTACGGAGGAAGAGTGGATTCCCTGATCCAGAGGTTTACCGAGATCTACATGATACTGCCGTTCTTGCCCATTTTGATCATGATAGCTGCCTTCTACAAATTCAACATATGGATACTGTTAATAGTAATCATCATACTGAGCGTGTTCGGGGGTGGGGTCAAGAGCTCCAGGGCTCTGGTTATGCAGATAAAGGAATATCAATACATCGAGGCGGCAAAGGCATACGGGGCCAGCTCGAAGAGGATCATCTTCTTATATATAATACCGAAAATCCTGCCCCCGATAGTCCCGGGTTTGATAGGCTCGGTCCCAGGATACGTGTTTCTGGAAGCCGCGCTGGCGTTCCTGGGCCTGGGCGACCCTAAGCTGCCAACATGGGGAAAGGTTATCAACGACAGCTTCTCGGAGGGCGCGCTCTACAAGGGGTTGCACTACTGGGTCCTTGAGCCTGCCCTGATGCTGGTATTGACCGCCTTTGCATTCTCTTTCTTGGGCTTCGCCCTGGACAAGATAGTCAACCCGAAGCTCAAAGAGGTCTAGGACTGGTAGAATCATGATGACTGATAACATCCTACGGGTCGAGAGCCTAAATCTCTTCTACGCTACGAGAAAGGGAACTGTAAGGGCCGTAGATGACGTCTCTTTCGATCTCTCAAGGGGGAGGACAATAGCCTTGGTCGGCGAGTCCGGATGCGGTAAGAGCTCATTAGCCAAGGCGATAATAAGACTGCTACCCAGGAACATAGACACCTACAATGGGAAAATAATCATGGAAGAACAGGACACGATGGAGCTCAACGAAAGGAGTTACAGGGAGGCAGTTAGGTGGAAAAAGATTTCAATGGTGTTCCAAGGGGCTCTGAACTCCTTGAACCCCGTGCTGCAGGTAGGTTATCAGGTGGCCGAGCCGCTTATTATCCATGAAAAAATGGAGAAAAAGGAGGCCCTGGGAAAGGCCCTGGATATACTGAAGCTGCTTAGAATACCTCTGTCCTTCATTGAGAGATACCCCTTCGAGCTAAGTGGCGGCATGAAGCAGAGGACAGTGATAGCCATGGCCCTCATCTCCAACCCCCAGATAGTCATACTCGACGAACCCACCTCAGCCCTCGACGTCATAACCCAGGCCAACATACTGAACCTGTTGAAGAGGCTGAAGAGCGAGATGAACCTGAGCTTCATCTACATCACCCACGACATAGCAGTCAGCAGCGAACTCGCCGACAGCGTGGCGGTGATGTACGCTGGCGAGATAGCCGAGATCGCGGACGCCAACGAGTTCTACGAGAAACCCGCTCACCCGTACTCGCAGTTGCTGATGGCCAGCGTGCCGACGCTCAGGACCGACAAGGACCTTGCCTTCATACCAGGAGCCCCCCCCAGCCTGATAGATCCCCCGAAGGGTTGCAGGTTCCACCCCAGGTGCCCGCATGCGATGGACATATGCATGAAGGAGAGCCCCATCAGGATCGATCTGGGGCAGGGCCACTACGTCAGGTGCTGGTTATTCGAGTGAAAGGGTGAGAGTGATGACCGACGAAACACTACTGACCGTGGAGGGGCTGAAGAAGTACTTCGAGATGAAGAGGGGGCTCTTTGCCGAGCCCGAGTATATCAGGGCGGTGGACGACGTGAGCTTCGACCTCAAGAAGGGCGAGGCGATCTCCATCGTCGGGGAATCCGGGAGCGGAAAGACGACCCTTGGAAATACTATATTGAGGCTCTACGAGCCCACGGACGGGAAGATCGTGATCAAGGGCAGGGACATCACACACCTCGGCTCAGACGATCTGATGTGGTATCGCCGGGAGGCGTCGCTGGTCCAGCAGGATCCCTTCGGCGCCCTCCCCTCCTTCTTCTCGGTCCGCCGCATACTGGAAGAGCCCCTGATAATCCATAAGATGGGGGACAGAGATGAGAGGCAAGATAGAGTTCACAAGGCCCTCGAGGAGGTAAGGCTGACGCCGATCGAGGACTTCGCCTCGAAGTACCCCCACATGCTGAGCGGGGGGCAGNTGCAGAGGGTGGCCATCGCCAGAGCCCTGATACTCGACCCCGAACTCATCATAGCGGATGAGCCGGTCTCGATGCTTGACGCGTCGGTGAGGATAGAGATCCTCAACCTTCTAAGAAGGCTTCAGGAAGATAAGAAGATCAGCTTCATCTACATAACCCACAACCTGGCGACAACCAAATACTTCTCGGAGAGGCTTTTCATAATGTACGCCGCCAAGATAGTGGAGACCGGGGGCATAAGGAACGTCATCGAGAACCCCAAGCACCCTTACACGCAGGCACTCCTGAAAGCCATCCCCGACCCTGACCCAAAGAACAGAGAGAAAATCAGGGACATCCCCCCCGGGGAGCCACCGAACCTCATAGACCCCCCTCAGGGATGCAGGTTCCATCCAAGATGCCCGCACGCCAAAGAAATATGCAAGGAAGAACCGCCACTTACAGAACGAGAAGACGGGGGCTTCACATTGTGCTGGCTCTACGATAAACGCTACGGGCTAAAGGCCTGAGGCATCCGCACACGTAAGTTATTTTAAGTGCTTGATCCTCTCCCGTTTAATCCTCTTCTCCTCTCGATAGGTGATGTACGAGATATACCCAATTGCAGCGACGGAGATCGGGATTTGGAGCAGAATATTGGGAAAGTAAAGATTCCAAAGTAAGTGGTTGGCTATTGAGGGAATGATCCCAAGGCTCAGATATGTCAGGCCGAAGTTAATGCTTTGAAAAAATATCGTCGCATATTCCGGAACTGTCTCATATTGCATGTGAAGCGTGGTAAAAAACAGGCTGTTAACTATCAAGGCAACGAAAACCAACCTCAAGTTCAAGAGATTCAGATATCTTTTCATAACCCCTAGCATGATCAACCGGAAAAGAACCTCTTCGAAAACCACCTTGATCAAAACTTGCCCTAATTGCCCCCAAAAAACAGACCGATAAAGGCCCATTATCACGATTAAATAGACGATCACCCCTAACGAGGCAATCACCCATCCGATCGTAATCGATTTGATGTCATCATAGAGGAAGTAAAACACTATAGATGTTGATAGAGCTAGGGTAATGATAGAAGAGACATAGAAGCCAAGGATCGCATAGAAGATCACGAATACAGAGTAGAATATGAAAGATAGCAGAAACCTCTTTTGAAAATCGGTCAGCGAATCCAGACCCACCAATACATTCAATTCGACAGAGAGCCTTTTTTACTATTTGCTTCAATCGGAGTAGAAAAAAAGTTGTAGTCTAAAAAAGTTTTTTTTTACTACTCTACCAATACACAACCTACCTTTCATCTATCGCTAATTTGTCCTCCTCTATGCGAGGAAGGCGAAAGTATAAGCCGTCATCCCCACCCACTCCCAATGTGGGCACCTCCTTCTGGATACCGCCGCTGGCGCCCCACAACTTCGACGCCGAAGGGGACGCCCCCGCGGTACTCATCGAGGCCTTCAGCCTCCCTAGGGAGGATTACCTGGAATGCGTCTTCAAATGATTCATCCACTTCTCATTAAAGAATGATAAAATCTAAAAGGGTCCAGGTTCTGCCGTCAGAAATCTTTCCGGTGGCTCTTGGTGGCGCCTGAGTTCCGAGATAAGGAGATAAATAAACAATACGGTAAAATCGCAAGTTACAAGCACTTCAAGCATGGAAAAAAACCTTATATTCACACTCATTCGAAAACTCAGCGTAGAACATGCCTCTTCTCTATCACAGGTTCGGCCAGACGACCATAGCGAAGGTGAGCGGCTCCCATGAATTGAGGCAGATGC
>JGI2172J19969_10000744_pt1 | contig 14397 bp, 10 predicted proteins | sample DeeMarSWOR230_32_FD_19969 | JGI IMG/M metagenome (IMG submission 19969)
TAGTTTGTGATGTCCACGATTTCGTAAAGATTTAACTGCGAAATTGTAGGTGTTACGCTCACACTTATTCCTTCGTTGTGCAGCGTTTCCACGGCCTCCATGGCTTTTTTCCAAGCACCTGGGACCGCTTTTATGTAATCATTTTTGGCTTCGTCTAAACTGTCTATTGAAATTGCCACAAAATCCACGTTTCGCAAAGCCTCCATTTTTTTTGTGGCCATGCTACCGTTGTCGTACACTGTAGTTACGAAAAGATTTGTGGCGTGCTCGATTATCTCGGCGGCGTCCTCTCTTAAAAGGGGGTCTCCCCCAGATAATACAATCTCTACGACGCCTAGGTCCTTGAGTATATCTAATCCGCGTTTTATCTCTTCTGTTGACAATTCTCTTTGGTCTTGTTCTTTCCAGACGTTGCAGCCTCTGCAATGGTAATTACATTTCCTAGTAATCATCCACTGAGCATGGTGAGGTCTATTTGGGGTAAGCGCATTAATCGCTATTCTGGAGGCTTTTCGTAAACTTATATTCAAGTACTGAGCACCGTGCACATCAATTGTGGCTGTTTTAATAGACCTAGCTCACACTTATATAAGTCATGAGGCGAAACGTGGCGAATCTGAGTGCATTTCAAAAAAGGAAAGTTTTACCTCTGAAGAGGTAGGCTGAGGTTGATTAAGAATATTACTTAAGTAATAGCGTGGTTGAATATTGAATATGCATGTAGACGTTGTCATAATTACAAAAAACAGTGAAAACATGCTTAACGAATGCCTCAAATCTGTTTATAAAAACGTTCCAGTCAACCGCCTAATAGTTGTCGATGGTTACTCAACCGATAAAACATTAGAAATAGTGCGCGAATTTCAGAAGAAACATGGAAACATTTTGTTAATCCCAGACAGAGGAAATCGCGCCACGGCGAGACAGAAAGGCATAAACCAGGTGAAAACCGAATGGTTCATGTTCGTCGATAGTGACGCGGTTCTTTGTAAGGACTGGTTCAAGAAAGCCGAGAAGCACTTAGACCAGAACGTGGGCGCGGTCTGGGGAATCGAAGTCTGGTCTACAATCCAAAATCCAGCTATACTTAAACTGTTCTTGTGGATAACTCGTAAGATCTTTGATCTTCGGGGTGGAACACATGACACGCTTATCCGCACAGACTTGGTTAAAGACATAGAAATCCCGAAGATCCTCCACGTTTTTGAGGATGCTTACATCAAAGATTGGATAACCCAGAAAGGATACAAACTGATTGCATGCTATGATCCGTACTGCATTCATTATAGACCCTTGAGCGTCTGGACTATTCGGGGTAGCTTAAACATAATAGCCGACGCAATTAGAGTTGGCAGACTAACTTTGCTTGTTAAACTAACATTTGCATATGGTTTCTATACAGCGTATTCGATGTATCAATTTTTCGCGAACAAAGTAAAGCGCGGAGGGTTTTAGTTTTCACGCCGTTAATTATCAGAAAAATCAGCTTTTTTAGTTGGGAATGGGTAAATTCTTATTTTCAATTGGTTCCATACATTAACGTTATCAAGGAAGTCTTTGACAAGACTGGTAAGGGACACGGTAATGCAGCCAATAGACGTCGTGATACTTACAAAAAACAGTGAACACCTACTCGATAGGTGTTTAGCGTCGGTCTATGAAAACGTGCCCGTTAAGAACTTGATAGTGGTTGATGGCTTTTCAACCGACCGCACCATGAAAATCGTGAACAAAACCAATGAAGCACACGGGAACGTTACAGTCCTGAACGTGGACGGTTCGAGAGCAAGAGCAAGAGAGAAAGGCTTACGGCAAGTGACTACGGAATGGTTCATGTTTGTCGACAGCGACGTCATACTCAGCAAAGACTGGTTTAGAAAAGCCGAAAAAAACGTGAAAAGCGATGTTGGAGCAGTTTGGGGAGTAAATATTGACGTTATCCCCAACGTGAAAGATAAACGGATTCTGAAGTTGCAGAGTCTGATTGCAAGGCAATGCTTTGGCCTTCGAGGCGGGATGCACGACACGCTTATCCGCCGCGAGGCTGTGGAGGGAATAAAAATTCCTGAACAGCTGCACGCTTACGAAGACGCATACATAATCAACTGGATAAAAAGTAAAGGATACAAAACCGTGATAGGTGATGACATTTACTGTTTACATTTTAAATCGCCAGGGAATTGGAGTTTGCAGAACGGCGTTTCGCAAGCTATTGTTGAATTTAGATGCGGCCTAATTTATTCTCATATGTACGCGTACATCTTCTATTACCCGTTTTTCATGTTTCACTGGTTTCTTCAGCTCGCCCTTCACGGCGTCAAAGGATTTTTATCGCCTCAGCGCGGTCCAAAGATGATCAGATAGTGGCCGCGGCAAAGCCTTTGGCACTTTGTCTTTTTGCATTAGAACTCGTTGGTCCGCGTTTTCTGTGAACTCGCCTATAACCGAAGCCTGAATCCGCTTGAGCTTCAGTTTTCTAACTATTTCGTTTGCGCTTTTCGCTTCTGCTGAAATGAGAAGTGTACCTGAACTGATTAGTTGTAAGGGGTCGATTTGAAAGTAACTGCATATCTTGGCGGTTTCAGGCTGGACTGGAATTGTTTCTTCGAAGATTTTTGCTCCTACGTTTGAAGCATCTGCCATTTCGTGGATTCCGCCCGCTATTCCGCCTTCAGTGGGGTCATGCATGGCGTGGACTCCGCCTGTTTTGTAGGCGGTTAAGGCGTCTTTTACCACGCTTATCTGACTGTAAAAGTTCTTTGCGGCTTGAAGCATCGTGGCGCTCATGGTTTTTTTAAGTGCTTGTTCTCGATCGGTGGCTAGGATTGCAGTGCCTTCTATTCCTGAGCTTTTTGTTAAAATTAGCTTGTCTCTTGGTTTTGCTCCGCCCGCGGTGACGTAGCGTCCCTTTTCTGTTAAGCCCATGGTGCAGCCCACAACTATCGGGTTAGTCAAGTCAGGCGTTGATTCGCAGTGTCCGCCCACTATGGCTATGCCTAACTCTTTGGCTGCCGCGTTCATTTGAGCGCTTATAGTCTCAACGAGTTTTCTCTCTGCGTTCTCGGGAAGCATGATGCATGAGAACAGGAAGGCGGGTTCAACGCCGAAAGTGGCTACGTCATTCGCGTTCACGTTGACGGCGAGCCAGCCGATTCGCTCAACCGCTCCGGTGATAGGATCCATGGAAACTACTAGGGACTTTTCTCCTAAGTCTAAAACTGCCCCGTCAATTCCAGCTGAGGGGCCTACAATGACTTCTCTGCGTTCAGCGCCTAGATTTTTGAAAACTACTTCTTTTAGGATGTCTACAGGGATTTTTCCAGGCGGCAGTTTCATTTTTATTCTCCCAATAAAGGTTTTGCCGGTCTAGCTTTTAAGTTGTGGGAAGACCCGTTGAACGACGTACATTATCGGCACCGCTACGATTAAGCCAACAATCATCTGTACGATGTTAAACGGAACCTCCACTAGCGCTGCAGCCAGCGAGTAGCCAAGGAATAGTTGCTCGTAGATGAAGTATCCTGCTACCATTTCCAATCCTCCGACTACAACAGAAATTGCAGCGCTTAGACCGAGGTTTGAAGTGTGCTTATGCAGTTTTCTGTTCAGAAACCCGACAATTGCTCCCTCCAAACCCTTTATCACTAACGTTCCAGGAGCAAACTGCGCCGCGCCTGGAACGAGTATATCTGCTATTGCCACGCTGCCTCCTGTAAAACTGCCGACGAAAGGACCGAACACGAGTGCTGCTGTGTACACTATCGCTTCGCCGAGGTTGAAGTAGCCGCTTGTTGCTGGTATGGGTATAACGAATGCCATTGTTACTGCGGCTGCGAGTGCTCCGAAAATTGCTGCCAGCGCCAGTTTGAGTGGTGCGTCTAAGGTGTTTCGTTTCATCGTCACATCGCCAATTTAGTATAGTTATAACTATACTATTAAAACCTTGCCAAGCACCAAGCTACATCAGAAGTTTCAAGTCATCAATCGCCGCAAGAGCCTTCTTTCCACGTTCCACTATCCGGAAGAATTTCTTTCCGCTCTTCTCGTAAGCCACGACTAATCCTTTCTCTGACAACTCATTCAAATGCTGGTACACAGCAGCTCGCGTCATGGTCTTGCCAAGTTTCTTCCATAAATCATAGCCATACGTGTCTTTTCTGCTGAGAATTCTAAGAATTTTTTCCTTTGTACTTATCTCCAACCCTAGAACGGCTGTCTTCTGCTTTTTACTCAGCGCCTGCAACACATCAGTGGCTTTGAGACCGCTTCCCGTAATAAGACACACAACGCTACTATCGCAGGATATTTTGCCCTTCTCTGCCAGCTTTTTCAACGCCGCTATAGTGGCTGAGCTTGCAGGTTCAGCGAAAACTCCTGCCAGTTTCGCTATTTGCAGTTCTGCGGCAAGAATTTCCGAGTCTGAAACTGTTAGCGCCATGCCGTCTGATTCTCTGATTGCTTTTATGGCAAGCTCGCTTTGCAGAGGCTCAGCTACAAGAATGGCAAGCGCGCGGGTAGACGGACTCGAAATCTTCTGTTTGGTAGCGCCTTTAGTTAGAGCGTTTATTATCGGGGCGCATCCTTCTGGCTGGACTCCAACAATCTTCGGCAACGCCTCTGCTATGCCGAGTTGCTTAAGCTCCTTGAAGCCCTTCCAAACGGAGTAAATCGTTCCTCCGCTTCCCATGGAAACCAAAATCCATTCTGGAACGCCGAACTGCTCATAAACTTCGTAAGAGATGGTTTTTTGAGCCTCAACCACGAGTGGATTTAGCTCCGCGGTTGCCTGATACCAGCCTGTTTCCTCCGCTATCGCTGCAGCTTTGCGGATTGAGTAGTCAAGGATCTCTCCGAATTCCTCGATAATTGCGTCGTACGCCAGCATCTGAGCCAGCTTTCCCACATCAACCACTTCGGGGACGATGAGGTGGCAGATTAACCCCGCCTTTGCGGAATAAGCAGCCAATGAGGCGCCCATGTTTCCGTTTGTGGCACATATCAGCGTGTCAAAATCTTGGTCGATGGCATTAGACGTTAAAAGAGCGGCTGCTCGGTCTCTGTACGAGTTTGTAGGGTTGCGCGTCTCATCTTTCAAGTAAAGCTCTTTCAAGCCGATTGTTTTTGCAAGTCTTTCAGCTTTATGCAGGGGCGTTCCGCCTTCTCCCAAGCTGACCGTGTGCTGAACGGGCGGAAGCATCTGCTTGTATCGCCAGAATCCTATGGGACCAGAAAATTTGGCTTCGCCCCCTTTAGTAAGGTCTGCGTTGTATTCCAATATTCCAGCGCATTTTTCGCAGTTGCTTCTAAGCGGGTAAGTCGGGAATTTTGCGCCGCAGCGAACGCACCTGAGCACTTCACTCTTTTCTCCTTCAAGATACTTTTCAATAAGCCTAACTGTTCTATTATTGTTTGTCGCATTTCTCTTTTAAGACTGTGGAGAAAGGGGAAAATCTAAATGTGAGTGCACTGCTTGATATAGCAAGTTGAGAGTTGACGGTTATGAGTGAAAAAGAAGACCCGATTAAAATGCATAAGGACGCAAACGCTCTTATGGAGGCTGGCAAGCTCGAGGAGGCGAGGGAGCTTTTCCTGAGAACGGCTGAGCTTTACAAGAAAAAGCAGAACTATTTTGACTCCACAACCATGCTTTACAAGGCTGGCGAATGCAGCTTCGCCCTGAAAGAGTACGAAAAAGCCGTTGAGCAGTTCACGCAGTCGGCAGAGCTTTCCTTTGATAAGGGGTACGACCGCTTCGGCGTTAGCGCCTTGGACTACGCAAGAGACTGCCACAAAGCCTTAGGAAACAGTAAACAAGTTGAAGAGTTGACGAAGAAAATCAAAGAAGTCAAAACAAAGCTTGAAAGCACCTTCTAAGTCCTGCTTTCCATTTAGAACAACAACCATTCATTTTTTGCCAACACTTTAGTCGCTTGCCTTTTTTGCTGGGGGTCAATTAATAATAAGCTGAAACACCTTTTAGTAGCAGAATTTTAAGGTCATAGTTATGGCTACGCTTTTCAAGTCTCTGGCGGAACTCCTCAAAAAAATAGAAGCCACCAAAAAGCGACTGGAGATAATCGGCATGACTGCCGACTTCTTGAGGTGCTTAGACGCAGAGGAAGTTGAGCCTGCCGTATCCATGATTCTCGGTCGGGCTTTCCCGAAATGGAGCCAGAAAACCTTAGACGTAAGCTGGGTGACTCTCAGCGGCATTCTGCTGCGGATAACAGGGGTTGACTGGAACGTTTTCCGTGAAGCTTTCACAGGCACTGGTGATGTAGGCGCGGCTGTAAAGGCGGTTTTTGAAAAAACCAAAGTGAAAAAGCAGGCGTTGTTGCTGGAGAAAACGTTGACAATAACCGAAGTTAGGCGTCTGCTGGAGTCCATAGCTGGAACTGCTGGTTCAGGCTCAAGGGAAAAGAAAGAACGCTTGATAGCGGCGCTTTTAAGTCAAGCGTCGCCTGTGGAAGCTAAGTATTTGGTTAAAATTTTTGTGGGTGAGATGCGGACGGGTTTATATGAGGGGTTGATGGAGCAGGCGGTGGCGAAGGCTTTTGATGTTCCGCTGGTAACCGTGCAGAAAGCAAGCATGGCTATGGGCGACATTGGCGAAGTAGCCGCCATAGCCAAGACTGAGGGCAAAGCGCGTTTGTCAAAGATAGGTTTTCAGGTTTTTAGACCTGTGAAGCTGATGTTGGCTCAGGTGGCGAGCGATGTTGGTGAGGCATTGGCGGAGCATGGTGGCAGAACAGCGTTTGAGTATAAGTATGATGGTGCTCGGGTTCAAATCCACAAGCGGGGCGATGAGGTGCGGGTTTTCAGCAGAAGGCTAACAGACGTGACGCAGAGTCTGCCTGAAGTGGTTGAAGCCGTAATGGCTAACATTGAAGCAGACGAAGCGATAGTGGAGGGCGAAGTCATAGCCGTAGACGAGAGTGGGCACCCGATTCCGTTTCAGCACCTGATGCGCAGGTTCAAGCGAGTCCACGAAGTGCAGGGTACGGCTGAGAAAATTCCCGTTAGGCTCTACTTGTTCGATGTTCTCTACCTTGACGGAGAAAGCCTGATCTCGCTTCCGTACGTGCAACGCAGGGCGGTTCTGGCTGAAAACGCTGGAGAAGTACCCTTGACTGCGCAGCTTGTCACCGACAAAAAGGACCGTGCAGAAACATTCCTGAAAGCTGCCCTTGACGCTGGACACGAGGGGTTGATGGCGAAGAAGCTTGACAGCCCTTACACGCCTGGAACTCGTGGGAAACGCTGGTTCAAGATAAAACCTGTTTTGGAGCCTTTGGACTTGGTTATCACGGCAGCTGAGTACGGCTATGGACGGCGGCACGGTTGGCTTTCAGACTATTACCTGGCTGCGCGTGATGCTGCGACAGGCGAGTTTCTGAATGTGGGTAAAACATTTAAGGGTTTGACGGATGCGGAAATCATCGAAATGACCCAGCGGCTTAAGGAGTTAACCGTGCGGGAAGAGGGTCACCGTGTTGTGGTTCTTCCGAAAATAGTGGTTGAAGTTGCCTATAACGAGATTCAGAAAAGCCCAAAATACAAGACCGAGATGGCACTGCGGTTTGCCCGTATAAGCCGCATAAGAGACGACAAGAGCCCAGAAGACGCGGACACCATAGAAAAGGTCAGGGAAATCTTTGAAAGGCAGTTTGCCAAAAAAGGCAGATACAAGACCGAATAAAACGGTTAAGGATTTGTTTTGAGGACACGCTTGTGGTCTAACGCGTGAAAAATTGTCTATACCCCCTCTATATATAGCTTGAACTTTAGAGTAGACCCGTGTTCGAATGTGCGGCATCAGAAAGTTTTGAGAAGGCGAAATTGAACAAGCGGTCGTTGGTTAGTGCTTCGTTTTCTTCCTCCAGACATAAACAGCGATAACAACTGCTCCGATGATAACTACCGTAAAAACTAGCAATAGAGGTAAAGCTGGAAACGTTGGCGAGGTTGTCTGTGCTGTTTCTGTTGCTGTGGCATACATCAAATGGCTGACAAAACGAGAACCTGTCTCAACATAGTTGGTTATGTGTGGGTTGCCGTTAGCATCTACTACTAAGTAACCAGCGAAATCGGCGGTTTGGATGTCCCAAGCTGTTCCCGTCCAACTAGCATACATTGGTTCACCAGTAGAGTAGCTGATGTGTGGGTAATCGTGGGAGTCTAAAGCTAGAAAACCGATTGAAGGTAAGTATACGTTTGAAACAACAGTCTGCAGATTCCAAGCAGACCCGTTCCAGCTGGCATACAGAACGTTTTGAAGATAGGGAGGGTTTTCGCTAGGAACGCGCTGCGTGCAGAGGAAGTGCGGGAAGCCTTTGGAAGCTACAACCAAGTTTCCCAAGTCACCTGTTGGAGGAGGCAAGGAAAGTGGCTGAATCTTCCAACTAAAATTTTGGTATGTGGCAAGCGTGACGTTTATCGCTCGAATACTAACAGCCTGACTATAATCAGCATAGGAAGATGCTGTGTAAAGTATGTATGGTTTGTTGTTTAAGCCTAACGCAAAGGACAGCCGCAACTTGGAAATTTCTTGCAGTTCTATTGTTGTGTCTACGGTTTCAATAGCCCAGCTTGTTCCTGTCCAGCGCGCATATTTAACTGCATCGTCGCCTACGTAGGCTATATGCGGGTTGCCAAGTGAATCCAAAGCGAGCGTTGCGGGATTAGCTTCGATTATACCTGTATATTGGATGTCCCATTTTCTTCCTGTCCAGCTAGCATACATTAATTCGTTAAGCGGACCCCCGAGGTGTGGCACATGAAGGTATTGATACAATATATGCGGGTTGCCGTTGACATCCAATAAAAGACTGTAAGCATCAGTGCCCACGGCTACTGTTTGGGTGTTCCAGCCTGAGCCGTTCCACCTTGCATACTTCACAAAATATGTGCCATTGACTAAAGCATTGTAAGCTATGTGTGGGGTGTTGTTTTGGTCCACTACAATGGGGCAATGGCTGTAAAGGCTTGCACCGTTTTCATCTACAGTTTGAACGCTCCACGATAAGGCAGCATAAGCTGGCACTGCCAAGCAAAAAGTCACTAACAGCATGGACAATAGAAGCATGCTTAGGAACGCACTTAGGGGTGACTTCTTTTTCACAGTGCAATCCTCTGTCTAAAATAACCCCTGTTTATCACAAAAGCGTTTCTGTAAAGATTCCTTGACTCAAAATTTATTGACTAAGCCTGCTTATGCTTACTATGTCTGCAGAGCGGCTTCCCCCATCACAAATGATTTAACAGTCTAAACGAAACAGATAGAAGCGGAGCTAACAAAGATGGATGAGGCGGACAAAAAAGCGTTTGCTTCTGAATTCTTCAACCGTCAGGTCATTTTGAAGGAGTTAGGCTGGAAAGGCCAGCAGAAACTGGCAAAATCGAAAGTCGCCGTGGTCGGCATAGGCGGACTAGGCACGGCTTCCTCGCTCTATTTGGCTCTGGCAGGCGTCGGATACCTGCGTTTAATAGACCAGGACACCGTGGAAACGCCGAATCTTCACCGCCAAATCCTGTACAGCTTAGATGACTTGCATTATCCGAAGGCTGAAGTTGCCGCGGAACGGCTGGAGAAACTTAATCCGCTTTTGAAGGCTGAACCCGTCTCAGAAAACGTGAACGCTGGCAATGTTGAGAAGCTTTTGGCTGGGGTGGACCTTGTGGTGGACGGGTTGGATAACATGTTTACTCGCTATTTGGTGAATCGTGTGTGCGTCAAGTTTGGTGTTCCCTACGTTTTCGGCGCAGCCATCGGCATCGAGGGAAACCTCTCAGTTTTTGCTCCTCCTGAAACTGGCTGTTTAGAGTGCTTACTACCAAACTTGTCAGACAGCGACTTGTTGACATGCGACACTCGCGGGGTTGTTGGCGCTACGCCTGGAATAATCGGGGCGATGCAAGCCATGGAAGCAATAAAGGTTTTAACGGGCATGGGTTCACCTTTGAAAGGCAAGCTTATGGTCTGCGACTTCAACGACATGTACTTCACCACGGTTGACACTTCAAAAGCCGCGAACTGCCCCGCTTGCCACGGCGCTTTAGCTCCTCTTGAACGGCGAGAAAAGCTTGTTTGGCTCTGCGGCAGGAACACGGCTAACATTAACCCTGAAAAACCGTTAAAGCTGAACCTCGCTGAGGTTTACGAAACGGTAAGGCAGAGCTTCACTGTTCGCGTGAAATCACATTTCGCCATAATATTCGACTATGAAAATTTGGAGGTCAGCTTGTTCAACGGCGGGCGCATGCTCATAAAAAACGTCCAAAACGAAAAAACAGCCTTGAAGGCGTACAGAGAAATCCTCCAAAAACTAAACATAAACCCGTAATTTTATGAAAAATCGGTGTGACATATCTCAGTACTAGAATTGCTCTTGCATATTTGGAGCCCAATAGCCCATCAATGCAGAAACTATAGAGGGGTCTACCCGTAATGGCACTTTTCACGCCCAAACCTCAATCTCTAAGCAGGTGGCTGCGGACTTTCGCAAGTCTATGACCGCTTCATTATGGAATGCGGCTGTGGGAGCCAACAATATTTTTATTTCAGTCTCAACCTAGAGTCAACCTCGCTGGGGTGGCCGAACGGTTCAGGCGGCAGCCTGCAGAGCTGCTATATGTGGGTTCAATTCCCATCCCCAGCTTTTTTACCGAATAAAGTGTATGTCAAAACGGAAAGGTGTCTGCTAGTCCCATGCTCCAGCCCAATCTGGAAACTTATAGGTGACTCCTGCTTCTTCCATGATTTCTTTGGGGTAAATTGGCACCTGCTTTCCATCTTGCCATTGGAACATGGTGACGAGGAAGTAGTCTTCGCCTGGCCTGTTTGGTCCCGCCTCTCCTATCATGATGTCGTGGGAGGAGGTGAATACGAAGCGGCGGACCAATGAAGTCTCAATGTCTGTGGTTTCCAACGCTTTAATAACTGCTTCAGTCTCCGTGGTTCCCGCCCTTTTTATAGCATCAACCAAGATATACCGCACCGTATCATAAACAGCGCCATTAGGGATGATGCCACCCCACCTCTCGAGATATGCTTCCCTAAACGCAAGTGTTTTGCTGGTAAAAGGATAGCCAACCGTCGTCGGATATGCAATGGAGGTTACGTACTCACACTTTCCTTCGGTGGCTTCCCAGAAATAGGGATATTGAGCAGAAAAAACGTTTCCCCACATGATCATGGGTGATTGACGAGTGTAGTACTCATTAACGAAGGGGATGCAGGCCTGGTCATGAAAGATCCCCATTACACCCAGTATTTCTGCTCCTGCCTCTTCTGCATTGGCAAAGTAGCTGGTGAAATCCACGGTATCAAATGGGATATCAGCTTGGTAGACAACTTCAAAACCGACCTCCTCCAGGCTGTTAGCAAAGTTTGAAAGCCCTTCAGCGCCCCAAAATGGATTAGATACAAGAGCGACCTTGTTAAAGCCCGTGAGCTCTCGGCAAACCACCATCGAATCAGCTGTTCCTTCCTGAGCTGAGGTGAAATTTGGGTTTCCAACTCTGAAATAGTATTTGTACCTGTCGTAATCGTCCAGAACCTTCTGTGAATACTCGTCTAACAATGAATTTGTATCGAACAGGATTTTCTTGTGTTCAGCTACAATCTCCTGGTAAACAGGAATATAAGTTACGTAACCAATTATGTAGTCTGCTTTGTCCACTGTTATCAGTTTGGTCATTGCGCTGCTGGCTACGGCAATGTCCGCAGGAAATGTTTCGCTGCCATCGTCTTCGGCTACTATCTCCAGTTTCATGCCTAAAACGCCACCTTCCGCGTTAACATGCTCGACCGCCAACACTGCCTGCTGGTAAAGCGATTGGCCCCCTGCGCCATCCAAATCTGCGCAGACTCCTATTTTGATGGTTTCGCTGGAGGTTGATGGGTGACTCAAAAGATAATAAGTAGCGATGCCGGATATGGTAGCAACAGCGATGATGCAGGCGAGAACGATAGACTGGATTTTGGTTAATGCCTTGGAATTCAAAAGAGACGATTCTCCTGCCACGCCTATTTTACTTCAGGATGTTAATAAAATTTTCTTGTTTGTGCGGTTTGGAAAGATTTTTGAGTGATTCTCGTGTAATTAATGGTTTGTGGACTGGCTTGGGTAACGATTTTCTTGAATCTATTCTAAGGAAGGCGGAGGTGTTGGAGAGGAGTTACGATTGGCTTGATGCAGCAGACTGCTACAACAAAGCTTCTGAATTGTGTTTGCAGTCAAAGGACTTGCTTAGAGCAGCTGATCTTTTTGAGCGATTGGGGTTCTGTTTTTACAGAGCTGCGTTTCAAGCTCAATTCAATGGAGAGTTCAAAAGCCGTTTAGAAAAGTCAATCCAAGCTTATGAGAAAGAGATCAGTCTTATCACGGAAGCTGAAGAAAAGAACAAGCAAGTAAGAATCAAGCATACTAAGGCTTTGATTGCTTATACGCAATCTCTTCTTGAAACTAGCGTTCCAAAAACGAAAGAACTGCTTTTCGAATGGTGGAATATTGAGCATCAAGTATTGGAAGCCTATGAGGATATAGGAGATTTATATTTAGTTGGCAGAACATGCAATGACCTAACTGAATTCTCAGATCTGATGTTTTGGCTTGAAAACGACCATTTAACATCGCAGAAACTAGTCGAAGAGAAAAGTAACTTGGTTGAAAAAGCCATCAACATCTTTTCTAAACTAGATGACATTTATGAATTGGCTAGAGCGTACCGCATTGCCACCAGTCATTACGGTTGGGGAGAATGGATTAGCAAGTCTACAAATGAAATAATTCAGATTAGAAAAAAATGTCAAGATTATTCAAAGAAAGCTTTGGAACTCGCTGAGAAGACAGAAGATGCCCGCTTAATCAGTTGGGCGTACGCCTCAGTCTGGATGATAGCTCATTTCACCAATATGAATCCTAAGCTGGCTGTTGAATATGGAGAAAAAAGGTTAGACTATGCTAGAATTACCAAAGATACTCACATGATGGCTCATGCATTTGGAGAAACAGGAATGTCATACGTTGCTCTAGCTGGCTTTTTGGAGGATCCTGACAAACAAAGAGAAAGTCTTAAGAGAGCAATTAAGATGGTAAAAAAATCCTTAGAACAACATGCGATCACCAATAATGTCTTGGCAATTGGCATGTCGCATAACTACGAAAGCCTAGCTCTCAGGGGTTTAGCAAGAATTGAGCCCAACCCTAAAATAAAACAAGATCTGCTTGAAAAAGCGATTGAAGTAGTAAAAGACGGTATAAATCATTCAAGAGATATTAGGAGAGTATCTGAAACTCTTTTACGCAGTTTGAGTATTGGTTTGCGTTCTCTTTCAGTAACTAAAAGCGAAATTGAAGAGAAAAGAAGACTACTTCAAGACGCTCTCACCCAAGCAAAAAAGTACATCACTTTCTCTGAAGAGCTAGTTTCGCATAATCTTCTGCAAATTAGCGATGGCTATTTTGAATTAGCTTTGGTTTATGCTGGATTAGCTGAAATTTCGGCACACCAATCAGAAAAAATCGAGTTGTTAAGCAATGCAGCGATTGTTCTAGAGAAATGTATTAGATTGACAGTTGAAAAAAGAGAATACTTGCAAGATGGGTGGGCGGTTGGCTTCTATTTTGGAAGATATTATGCCAAACTAGGTCAGATCTCGCAGAAAATTTATACCTTAACTAAAGAAGAAAAACGACTTGTTAGGGCTGTTCAGGCTTACGAACAAGCATCGCTTGACTATGAAAAAGCAGAGATGCCTTCCCATCTTGCTGAGTCATATTGGCATACTGCCCAAATTAATCACGAGTTGGGCAAACTTCAAGAAGCCTCAAGAAACTACGAGTCAGCATCCAAAGCATACGACATTGCCGCCATCAAAATTTACCAGCTCAAAGACTTCTATACAGACTTTTCTTTGTATATGCAGGCTTGGAGCCAAATTGAACAGGCAAAATACGCCCATTCAATTGAGAATTACGATGAAGCCGAACATGATTATGAAAACGCTGCAAAACTTCATCAATCAACTGATTCATGGAGGTATCTTGCTCCGAACTACTTTGCTTGGGCTAGTATGGAAGAAGCTGAAAGCCTAAGCAGGAAGGAAAACACACAACAAGCAAAAGACGCATTCAAAAAAGCACTCGAACAATTTACCACGGCAGAGAAGTCTATCAAACAGAAGATACGAGAAATTACGTCAAGAGAAGAAAAAGAGCTTAATCAAAGGCTGATCCAAGCGTCAAATCTGAGACGCAAATTCTGTCAAGCTAGAATCCAGATAGAAGAAGCAAAACTGATGGATAGGAAAGGTAAGTTTCTGCAGAGCTCAAAAAAATATGGAGAAGCAGCACAAAATATCTCTGCAATTGTTGGTAAGCTGGATGTTGAGGC
>JGI2172J19969_10000745_pt1 | contig 14390 bp, 12 predicted proteins | sample DeeMarSWOR230_32_FD_19969 | JGI IMG/M metagenome (IMG submission 19969)
CCCCGCCGATGGCTTCGGCGCCGTCGAAGGATCCTTCCCGGAAATTGAGGGTGGGCAGGATCCCTTGCTCGCTCAACATGGGAGCAACGCGGGCTGTCCCCAGGTTGCCAAGGCTGAAATAGGCTTCTTGGTAGGTATCCCGCAGCCACTTGGTCAATCGCTTGACCGTCTCCCCGTCGGCCACCTTCATCCTCTTTTTTCCCCTCACGGCGATGGCCTTGAGGTTCTTCGATCCCATGACGGCTCCCAGCCCAGTCCTGCCATTGGCATGTTTGAGCTCGTTGAGGATACAGGCGAACTTCACCAATTTCTCCCCGCTCGGGCCGATGAGGGCCATCCGAATGCGACTATCCCCCAGTTCTGCTCGGATTCCCTCCTCGGTTTCCTTCGTTTGCTTTCCCCAGAGGTGGCCCGCATCGCGGATCTCCGCCTCGCCATCATGGATCCAGAGGTAAACGGGCTTTTGCGCCTTTCCCTTGATGACGATGGCATCGAACCCGGCGAATTTCAATTCAGGGATCCACCAGCCCCCCGCCTCCGCCTCTCCAAAGGCACCGGTCAAGGGGGATTTTGCGGCCGCCGAGAAGCGGCTCAAGCCCGTGGCGGGCGTCCCAGCGATCACCGATCCCGCAAAAACGAGGAGGTTTTCGGGCCCCAACGGGTCCGACTTCGGCTTCAATTCCCTCAGCAAATAATTGAGGGCGAGCGTCCCCCCCCCGAGGTAGCGGCTATAGGTGATGTCTTCAGGTTCCTCCACGTTGATGGATTCAGCGTCCAGATCGACCCTCAACACTTTTCCGTTATACCCGTTCGGCATGACTGTTCCTCCCTAGTGTTCTGTACATGGTGAGATTAATGGACTTTGCGCAGCGTGAAAACGATCGTCATCCGCCGTAGACTACCTTGAATTTGGCCTTTTTGAGGTCCCTCATCAGGGGATCCACCTCGTTCGTTCTCACACGAATAATCAAGTCACAATCCACCCTGCCCGGGGCAGTATACGTCATGATACTCAAAATAGGAACCTCGTGTTTATCGATAACGGATGCAACCTCCCTAAAGAGGCCGAAGCGCTGGCTCACTCCTTCAATGATAATAGTGGAGGCATGCTCCTTCGCCCCCCATACGCTCGTGATAAATCTGACCAGGTCGGATTCGGTGGCAATCCCCACCAACTTCCCCTTGTCCACCACGGGAAACGCCCCGATCCTCTTCTGTTGGCCCAAGAGCAGGGTTTCCTCGAAGGTCGTATCCGGCGATACGGTGATGGGATTTTTAACCATGACGTCCTTGACCTTCATTTTGGATAAGAGATAGTGGACTTCGTAAATGGACAGTGAAGTGGCCGGAGAGGGAGAGGCCTCCAGGATCATTCTCTCGGTTACGATTCCGACCAGTTTACCCTTATCCACCACGGGTAGCCTCCGGATGTTCTTCTCCTTCATAATTCTCTTGGCCTCAGCGATGGGAGTCTCGCTACCCACGGTTATGGGATTTTTCGTCATGACGTCTCGCATTCTCATCTCTTTTCCTCCTCTCAGGGTTTCACGGGCCTTTCACCCCAAAAGAGTACCTTTTCAAATCATTAGCGTTAAATGTACACCAAATCCTGTTATCTTGACCACCCTTTTCCACTATTTACATGAGCCTTTGTATCATAGCCAGGATAAATGGCGCAATCATTAATTGGAGAACACCACCGTCCCTTCGCTCCGACGCGACCGCAGTGACCCTTTTGGGGTTCGCAGGCGGGGAATACTTACCCCTTCCGGCCTCTAAAGGGCCGGCTTTCCCCTTCCTGCTCACCCTCAAAGGGTGCCCCACTGCTCCCGCGAGTCGCTCATGAACGCTGCTGTTCTCCTTAGACTCCGGAAACTCCGGTTGATTGAGGGACTTGAAGCCCATCCCAAGAGGAGGTTACAATTTGTTGACGGGCTGTTGCCCATATCCCTGGAGCGAACATTAAAGAATTTTTGGGAACCATTCTTAGTGAAGCGAAGCGGCCGCAAATCCCGCGTTTGAGCTAGGATGGCGAGTTTTCGGAACGGAAGACCGCCGATCAAAAATTCTTTTTAGTGAGCGGAATGGGTTTTGGGCAACAGCCCCTTAACACCTCACTTTGAGAACGGGGAGAACATGAAACCGGATTTAGAAGAGGCTCTGTCCCAGGTCGATACCGGGGACTGGAAACGGATCCCTTTGGAGTACGGCGATGTAACGTTGGAAATCAACGTTCCGAGCGATTCGGTCGAGATAAGCATGGGTGCTGTCCCCTCCATAGACGATTGGCAGGAGGAGATCGAGAGGGCATTTTCGAACCCCATCGGGAGCCCGAAATTGGAGGAGATCGTCAAGAAGAAGGGGAAGAAGCCAGGCGATATGACCGTTTCGGTGACCGTATCGGATATTACCAGGCCCGTGCCGTATAAAGGCGAGAAGGGGATTCTCGGCCCAGTTTTGCGGGTCCTAGAATCCCAGGGGTTGAGGAGGGAGAACATCAAGATCATCGTGGGAACGGGGATGCATCGGGCCAGCACCCGTGAGGAGAAGGTCCAGATGTATGGGGAGGAGGTCGTTGACCAATTCACCGTCCTGGACCACGATTGTGAGAACGAAGATCTCCTGGCCAGCATCGGGAGGACCAAGAGGGACACCCACGTCTATGTCAACAAGGACTTCTACTTCGCTGATCTGAAGATCGCCACGGGGCTCGTGGAAAGCCATTTCATGACAGGCGTCTCCGGCGGGAGAAAGGCCGTCTGTCCGGGATTGGTGGATGTGAAGACCATCGAGAAATTCCACGGCCCTTACTACCTTGAGGATCCCAACGCCACCAACCTCATTCTCGATGGTAACCCGTGTCATGAGGAGGCCTTGGAAGTCGCAAAGACCGTGGGGGTGGATTTCATGGTTAATGTCACGCTGGACAAGGATATGCGCCTCACGCGAGTCTTTGCCGGGGACTTAGTGGAGGCGCACATGGAGGCCTTCGAGATGATCAAGGCTTATGCGGAGATCCCCCTAGAGAGGCAATTCGACGTCGTCCTGACTCACGGTGGATACGTGGGCAGGGACCACTACCAGACCGCGAAGGCAGGGGTTGGGGCCATTCCCGCCGTAAAGCCGGGCGGCGTCATAATTATCGCGGCCAACAATCGAGATATGGAACCCATCGGCTCCATGGAATACAAGACCTTAAGCCATCTGTTAAGAATGCAGAAGCCGGATGGATTCTTGGATTTGCTCCGACATCCCGGCTGGCGGTTTACGAAGGACCAATGGGAGCCGGAGGTTTGGGGGAAGCCCCTCACAGTTGTGGGCGAGCAGGGACTCATATATTGCTCTGGCGAAATCCCGGAGGAGGATTACGTCATCATTCCCGGGACGAGCGGCTATGAATTTCTCCTGCCAGAATTCTGGGGTAGGTCGAATCCCGAAAAAGCCCAGGCCATGGTCCAAAACGCCTTGATCTACTCCATTTATCAGCTCAGAAAGGGCGATATCACGCCATCAATCTGCTACATCCGCGAGGGCCCTTACGCCATTCCAGTTTTCAGGAAATCCGGCCCGTAAGGGAGTCCTTTCCGCCACCGGTATTCCAGCCGATTAAAAAAAATTTCCGAATTCGAAATTTTTTGAAATTCGAAGAAAAAGGGAGAAATCTTCAGATTTGAATTGTGGAAAAAAATTTCCACACCGGTGGAAAAGTGCGACAACCTATTGATTATTGGTAATAAGCCATGGGTTCTCCCAACGGATTTTATTTACGTGGGGTTTTCGTTCATCGTCCCTCGAAACGAGTATTTTCAAGGCAATTGTGGTTGTGGAAAACTCGAATCGGGGGGATTTCGTAACCGGCCGAAACCGCATTTGACATTCTCCCGGGTTTCCGATTCACTGGTTACTGAAGGATCTTGATAACGGAAGATGATAGCGGGATGAGGATCCTTGGGGTAGGGGGGATGAATGGAAGAGCTATGGGTGAAGGCCAAGACTTCTATTCAAGAGAGGCTTACCTCTGACACCTTCAACTTATGGATTAAGCCCTTGCAGTGGAAGGAGGTGAAGGAGGGAGAGATTGTCCTGGAATGTCCCAACGCCTTCTTCAAGGAATGGGTGAACCGATACTACCTCAAGACGGTTAAGGAGGCCTTTCACTCCATCTCGGGAGTCGATTGGCAGATCTCCCTTAGGGCTTCTCCGAAGAGGGGCCGGGTCTCCTCCCCTCACAATGGAAATGGGCAGATGGCGCTCCCCAACGTAGCAAGAGGACCCCTTGGGGGAATCCGGTTAAACAAGAGGTTTACCTTCGAGCATTTTGTCGTCGGACCGTGTAACCAGTTCGCCCATTCGGCCGCCTGGGCCGTTGCCAATAAAATAGGTATCCACTATAATCCGCTTCTCTTCTACTCCGATGTGGGGCTGGGAAAGAGCCACCTGTCCACCGCCATTGGAAATTATATGCTGAAGAAATGGCCGGAGACCCGGATTTGTCTGGTATCGGCGGAGGAATTCGTCAATGAACTGGTCACAGCCCTGAGGAGGGATGAGACTGCCTCGTTCAAGGAGAAGTATCGAAAACACTCAGACATTCTTGTAATTGACGGAGTTCATTTCTTCAGCGGAAAGCCGACTACCCAAGCGGAGCTCTCCCATACCCTGGATACCTTATACAACGGCGGCAAACAGATCATCTTGACGAGTATTGTTCCGCCGGAGGATATTCCCAAAATGGGTGAGGGATTGAAATCGAGGCTGGGGTGTGGTCTGGTGGTTCGGCTCCAGACACCGACGCCGGAGACTCGGAGGGGGATTTTAGAGGCGAAGGCATTGGCCGAGGGTGTTCATATCCCCGATCCTATTTTGGACTACCTGGCTTCCCGCATCAATGGGAATGTNAGACAATTGGAGGGGGCCGTCATCAATATCATCGCCCAATGCTCGTTGATGAANCGNCCAATAGACCTGGATTTGGCTCGAGAGTCNGTGAGAAATGCGGTNAAGGAGGAGCANCGGGTCATCACCATTGAGCTCATCCAAGAGGCGGTGGGAAGGTATTACCGGGTCGATATAGATCAGATGNGATCGAGGTCAAAGAGGCGGGACATCTACNTCCCTCGACAGGTTGCCATGTATCTCTGTAGGAAATTGACCAACGAGTCCCTTGAGGCCATTGGCAGAGCCTTCAACAAAAGGCATGCCTCGGTGATTTACTCCATAGCCAATATGGAGAGAAAGATGAGGGAGGATTCCCGTATAGCACACCAGGTCGAATTTCTCGCCGAGAAGGTTAAAGGCGGATAAAAGGGGCGGGGGTTATCTGTTATTTTCCGTGGGGCCCTGCGGAGCAGATACCCCCTTCTCTTTTTCCCCGTCATCCGTTAAGACCCACTTGAGGGTAGCCAGGTCGATATTTCCCCCGCTCAGAATGATAACCACCTTCTTTCCCCTCAGCTGGTCCCTCATGTTTAAGCTGGCGGCAAGGGGAGCCGCTCCTGCNCCTTCCGCCAGGTTGTGGGTCGTTTCCAGCAACAGCCGGATACCCGCCCTTATCTCTTCCTCCGAGACGGTTACGATATCCGATATCCCGCCCCGTATGATGTTAAAGGTTATTTCGAAGGGGATGCGGGTGGCCAGGCCGTCGGCGAAGGTGTCGGCGCTCTCCGTTTCGATGATTTTTCCCGCCTTCCAGGAAAGATAGACGGAGGGAGCCTTTTCCGCCTGCACGCCGATGACCTTGACCTTCGGATTGAGGGCCCGGGCGACGGTAATGGCTCCACACGCTCCGCTTCCACCACCGATGGGAGCGATGATGACATCGACATCGGGCAACTCCTCGAAGATCTCCAGGCTATATGTCCCCACCCCGTTGATCAACAGGGGCTCATTGCCCGGGTGGACATATCGTAATCCCCTTTCCTCCCGGATCTCCTCGGCCCTCTGCCTCGCCTCGTCGAAATCCCGACCGTATTCCACCAGCTCAGCCCCAAAGCCCCTCATGGCCCTGTTCTTCTCGGGATTATTTCCATAGGGGACCAGGATGGTGCAGGGGATGCCAAAAATTCGAGAGGCCATGGCTATGGATTGACCGTGATTTCCCCTTGTGGCCGTAATTACCCCCCTCTCCCTTTCCTCCCGAGACAGGGAGGCTATGAGGTTGAGGCCTCCCCTGATCTTGAATGCCCCAGTGGGGTTGTGGTTTTCGTGCTTGATATAGGTCTGAAACCCGGTGATCTCGGAAAGAGGCCCATAGTGGATAAGGGATGTAGGCTTTAAATATCGGTAGATCACGGAACGGGCCCTAACGATCTCCTTGAGGGAAACCTCCTCTGCCATGGCATATCCTCCCGTTGAATTCACTGCCCCATTATGTGTCCCAAAAGGGCGGATTTGTCAAATGGATTTGCTGGGATTATTGAAAAGGTCGCTCTTCGCCGCACAATGGTCTGTTGCCCAAAACCCATTCCGCTCACTGAAAAGAATTTTTGATCGGGAGTCTTTCGTTCCGAAAACTCGCCCTTCGGGCTCAAACATTGGATTTGCGGGCGTTTTGCTTCGCTGAGAATGGTTCCCAAAAATTCTTTAATGTTCGCTCCAGGGATATGGGCAACAGCCCGTGCCCATATTTTTTCGACCATTCTGAAGTTCGCTCCACTGCAAATCCAAAACTCGCCCTTCGGGCTCAAACATTGGATTTGCGGGCGTTTTGCTTCGCTAAGAATGGTTAACGAAAAAATCTTGATTCGCGCTCAGAGCTCCCTTTTCAATTTTTTCAGAGATCTCATGCTGCTTGCGGTGTGGAAATTGGGTTCCCCATGGTGATAAGGTTAACAGAATCGTGAAAACTCTGGGATCGCAGCCAAGGGCGAAGAGATGAAGGTTGAGGCCATCGTGTCGGATGTGGGCGGGGTAATCCTGAGGGATGATTTCAAGTCTTTTTTCGCCCGATTCGAGGCGAAGGTCGGGATGTCAGCTGAGGCCTTCTACGCCTTGACGGTGGGCTCGGAGGAGTGGAAGCTCTACAACAAGGATTTCATCACGGAACGGGAGCTCTGGAGGAAGCTTGCTCCCAGGTTGGGGGTTGAGGGCGAGGTGGCCCGCGAGCTGAGGCGATGGCGAAGGATGTTGGAACCCATCCCCGAGACCATCGAGATTCTGGAAAAAGCGAGGGGATGCTATCCCCTCTACTGCCTTTCCAACGTGGACAAGGCGACAACCCGGTACCTCCAGGAGAGGTATCATCTCTATGACCTCTTCGACGGAACCGTCCTCTCGTGGGAGGTCGGTATGAGGAAACCGGAGACTGGGATTTATGAATTGGCCATCCAGCACTTCGGGCTCACTCCCGGGAGCACCCTTTACATCGACGACAAAGAGCCGAATCTGAGGCCCGCTCGTGAGGTGGGCTTTCAAACCATTCTCTTCCGATCCCCTCAAGACCTTGAAGCGGAAATGCTCGCCCATGGGGTGAAATTATGAGGGGTGAGAAGAAAGGGATCTAGACTGCAGTGTAGAGCAGGAGGGAGGCACTATAAAAGAGGAGTGGGAGGAGAGAGAATTCTCTGTGCAACGGAGTGTTCCAGGTGCCATGGGAAGCTGGAGCAGAGAATTCTATCCGTACACGTGTTGATCATCCAGCGTGAAATAGACCTTTAGCCCTGGTGTGGAACTGACATATCCTTCCGCAAAAGGGTTATCCTGGGGGCCCCCGTTACGGGATTTTCGTCCACCAGGACTCGGCTTTCATAGGCACGACTGATGTGTTCCTCGGCCACCACCTCCCTCGGGCTTCCCATCTTGAATATTCTCCCCGCCTTGAGGAGGAGGATCTTTCGGCAGTATTCCGATGCTAAGTTGATATCATGGGAGACGGCAAGGATGGTGAGGTTTTTCCCCTGATTCAACTGGCTTATGAGCTCGTAGAATTCGACCTGATGATTTATGTCGAGGTTGGATGTGGGTTCATCAAAGAGGATGATTTCGGGTTCCTGGGCAAGCGCCCGGGCGATGAAAACTCGCTGTCTCTCTCCGCCGCTCAGTTCGCTGATGGGCCTTCGGGCAAAGTGAAGGGTATTGGTGAGCGTCATGGCCCGTTCAGCTACCTCAAAGTCATATATCCTCTCGAATTGAAGGCGGCCCAGATAGGGCGACCTTCCCATGAGAACCACCTCAAGGGAGGTGAAGGGGAAATTGATCTGGTGTTCTTGGGGAACCACGGCGATCTTCTTTGCAATATCCGACCGCTTCATCCGCCTCAATTCCTCTCCATCGATGAAGACCTTTCCCCTTTGGGGGTTTAAGAGCCCGTGGAGCATCTTCAAAAGGGTCGTCTTTCCCGAACCATTTGGGCCAATGATTCCCCAGAACTCTCCGTTCTCTGCGCGGAATGAGAGGTCTTCGATAACCCATTGATCGGTGTATCGAAAGGAGATCTTCCTTGCGTCGATGCTTGCCACCTTAGACCCTTCGCCGCTTGAGGAGATAGATGAAGAAGGGAGCCCCAAAGGTTGCCGTCACAGCTCCCACGGGCAGTTCCGTGGGGGCAGCAATAGTCCTGGCGATGGTATCCGAGCAAATGAGGAAGCTTGCTCCTACAAGGGCCGAAGCCGGTATCAAGAGCCGATGATCGGGGCCGAAAAGGATTCTCACGGCGTGGGGAATGATGAGCCCCACGAAACCGATCAGGCCGCAAACCGATACCGCGGCCGCCGTAATAAGGGAGGCGAATACATAGGCCACCTTCTTGAGTCGTTCCACATCAATTCCCAATTGAATGGCAGTTTCCTCGCCCATTACCATGAGGTTAAACCCTCTCGCATATGAATAGAGGACCCCTATCCCTCCCAGGACGTAGGGGAGAATTATTAGTATGAAACGATAATTGGAGAAGCTGAAGTCCCCCATGAGCCAAAAGACGATCTTTGAGAGGTCATCGTTTTGAGCCACGGAGATGAGAAACATGATGATTGCCGAGAAGAAGGCGCTGATGATTACGCCTGCCAACAGCAGGGTATTGGTATGGAGCCCCCGTCCCACCCTTCCAACGTGGAAGACGAGCATGACCGTAACAATGGCGCCGGAAAAGGAGGCCAAAGGCATGCCGAAGGAGGCGGTGCTGAGGCCGGCTAGGATAGCCGAAACGGCACCCAGAGCAGATCCGCTGGAGACTCCCAGGATGTAAGGGTCGGCCAGGGGGTTCCTCAAGAGGGCTTGGAAAGAGCACCCTGCTACTGCGAGGGCTGCACCAACGAGGCCGGCAAGGAGTATCCTGGGCAACCTCACCGAGAGGATGATAAGTCCTTCTGGCCCTGCTGGGAAACCTGGATCCCTCGCACCCTGCATGAGGACCCGTAGTACCTCCGCCGTCCCGACATTTGCCGCCCCGAGGGAGAGGGAAACCACGATGGTCCCCACCAGCAAACAGGATAAGAGGAAGCAGATGCCAATAATTCTCTTGAGGTTGACGATCATCGATTACCGTTTCCTCAACAATTCCTCTAACTCCGGGTGCAGCATTCCAGCGATGGCCTCCAAACCATCGATGATCCGCGGAGATGGGAGGTCCACAAGGTCAGAATCGATGACGTAGATACGCCCGTATTTCACGGCGGGAATTGTCTTCCATTGATTCCAGTGCTCCGCCAACATGTGGGAATCGGCCCGGGGATCCATGGAGGTGATTATGATGACATCGGGGGCCTTAATCAGGACCTCCTCAATGCTGTAACGGGGATACTTGATCGTTTCCCCTCCGGCTATGTTTTGCCCCCCGGCCAGGGAGATCAAATCGTTTGCGAAACTACCCCTTCCCACGGTAACGATGGGTGCCGTTCCTATCTGAAGGAAAACCTTCGGCTTGTTCCTACCACGGGTGAACTGGAGTATCCTCTCTTTTCGCTCGGCCATTTCCCCTACGACCATTGCCCCCCAATGTCCCCTTCCCGTTATCCCTGCGATATGGGATATGCTCCGAAGGATGCCGTCGAAGTCCTTGGGGAAGACGGTGTAAACGCTCAATCCCAGGGACTCCATTCTCTCTACGAATTCGCGCGGGTTTCCAGCCGCGGTGGCCACGATCAGGTCTGGGTTAAGGGAGATCGTCCGCTCCAGGCTTGGATTGATGTAACTTCCCACCCTCGGCTTGATCACGGCCTGAGGGGGGAAATTACTATGATTGGAAACGCCCACGATCAGTTCTTCCAGCCCGAGGGAGAAGAGGATCTCGGTTATGCTGGGGGAGAGGGAAACGATTCGGCATGGGCCCTCCGGAACCACAACCCGTCTCCCAACCTCATCCACCACAACTCGATCCGCCGAGAGGGCAATTTCCCCCAGGAGCAAGGTGAAAAAGAGCGCTTTCCAACAAATGCGGCCCATTGCCCTGCCTCAGTCCAATTCAAACCGTATGGGAATCTCGGCCCACATCCCTATCGGATCTTCTCCTCGTTTTGCCGGAATAAACTTCCACTGCTTCACCGTCTTGAGGGCGGACCGATCCAGCATGTGATAACCCGAGGACTTCTTGACCCGGATCTCACCGACCCGGCCGTTTGGGAGGATTTCGACCTTGAGCACCACGATACCTTCGTAGCCCTGCCTCCTGGCGATCCTGGGGTAACGCGGTTTTGGGTTTCGGTAATATTTGGGCCCTACTACTGGGAGGGCACGGTTGGGCAGAGGATGATCCTCTCCCTTAGGGATGAGGCTTGCCTCGAGACCTTTACTCCCCAAAAGGTTTTTCGGCGATGGGGGGGCAACTTCTCGTTCGGCCTTCTCCTCGGGCGAGGGGAGGCTCGCCGTAATCTTCTCCGATGGAGGAGGGATAGGTGTTTCCGCTTTCCAGCCAAGGGCTTCCTTCTCCTTGGGGGGAGGAAGGGGTTTCTCTCGGAAGGTGGAGATTGGTTCCTCCTCTCTCTTTGCGGCCCCTTCCCTCGTTGCCGTAAGGTTCGGCTTGACCCTTGCCACTTGGGTTAAAGGGACTGTTCTTTTCGTGAGCCCTCTCTTCTTTATGGTAACGCTCTGCTCGACCCTTTCGGGTTGGGCGTGGGGGACGACGGATTTCTCTGTTGGCGTGGTATCCTCATGGGCTTTTGATGTAACCAAGGAGATTTGCAGCGGAACGGGCTGATGGGGGAGAAGGGGCCTCTGCCCGCCGGACCACGTCGGAAGTCCAAGGAGAGCGGCATGCACGAGCAGCGAGAGGGCAATTCCCCAGATGAGATGACGGTTGGCCTTCATTCTTTCCAATGGGTTTCCAATGAGACTTTGCTCAGGCCTGAGGCCCTCACCGTGTCCAATACCCGAACCAGCAGCTCATAGGGAATCCTCCGATCCCCCCTGATGAAAACTCTCAGGCCGGGTTTTTCCTTGCAGAGCTCCGAGAGCCTCTGGAGGAGCCCTTCCATGGGAACCTCGGTTTCATCGACGAAAATCCTGTGGTCTCGGGAAATACTGATGGAGAGGTACTGCTCCCTGTCGATGAGGGACGTTTTGGCTTCGGGAGAAGGACCGGAATCCCCTTATGAATCGTCATGGAAAGCATGGCGTAGATGAAGAAGATGAGGAGCAGGAAGACGACGTCGATGAGGGGTATCATCTCAATCCTTGCCCTTCTCATGGGTTGACCTTTAAGCCGCATAGGCCGATGGCTCCTTATTTTTCGAATTTGGCATTTTGGCTTTGGAAGGTAATCTCAAGGCTCGTGCCGAATTTCTCCAACTCCTTGGATGCGGATTGAATCTTGGATAGAAAGTAGTTGTATGGCAGGAGGGTCATCATGGCAACCCCGAGCCCCGTTGCCGTCGTGATCAAGGCCTGGGCGATACCAGCCGTTACCACCTGCGGGTGTTCTATCCCGGCACGGCCGAGGATGTCGAAGGAATTGATGATCCCGATGACGGTGCCGAAGATCCCGAGCAGGGGCGCCACGGTGATAATGGTATCGAGGAGATTCAGATATTTGCCCATCTTGTTGATCTCCTCCTCCGCCCCCATTTCCAGGGCGCTTGGAAGGGAATAGTGACGGTGGGCTATGCCCCCCATAAGCATTCGAACAATGTAATCCTGGGACCGTCTTCCCAGCTCCCAGGCCGATTCGTAATCCTCTTTCTCGGCCAATTCCAGGATTTGGCTTATCCGAACTTCGTCCCTGTTCCTGTTGAGACGAAACCAGAAGAGGGTCCTTTCAAAGATGATGGCAAGGGAGATAATGGAGCAGATGAGGAGGGGGTACATGACGGGACCCCCTTTGAGAAAAAAGTCCAGCATTTTACCCTTCCTCCCTATCAAAAAACCCAGCCTCCAAGGGAAGGGCTGGGTTCGGTCCTCCTTCACCATCTTCCATGGAAGACTCATGTGAAGGCTATCTAGGCGGGTTTTCTGGCTTATGGATCAACCTACTCCTTGCGCCTTCCCATCCTTCGATGAACTCAGGACAGTGGCCTTTGCAAGTTTCGCCCTTCGCTATCCAGGATCTGAAATCCCCGATTAGTCGAAGGGTCCTTCGCTCACATAGCAGGCGAAGGATCCCCAGTCACAGCGGCCTGGCCGCGACGGATTTTCACCGTCTTCCCCAGGGGTAACCTAAATAGCGTATTTTTTTAGAAAAACGTAGCACAGAATTCCATTGGAGTCAACATCTTCTATGGGCGGGGGAATCACAGCACTCCTTCGGGTTGGCCCACCATCCCGAGAAGCGTAGAGGGCTCAAGGCCCGCCGTGGTTGACAAAGGGTGGTAAGCATTCTATTTTGTTAATAAATCCTTCATTTAGTGGGTCGTTGATGATAGCGGGGTTGTTGCCCTTCGTTTCCAGGCCGTCCCGGTACCTTGGCAACGAGGTTAATTCATTTCATAAAGACCTAAAGAAAGCCAGGCTCAAGTTCGCCCTCGCCTTTCCCGATGCCTACGAAGTGGGCATGTCCCACATAGGTTTGCAGATCCTCTATTCCATTCTTAACTCCCGGGATGACATCGCTTGTGAAAGGGTTTTTACGCCCTGGATTGATATGGAGGCCATCCTGAGGGACAGGGAGCTCCCCCTGGTTTCCTTGGAATCGGGTACTCCGCTGAGGAATTTCGATGTCGTCGGCTTTTCCCTCCAGTATGAACTGAGCTTCACCAACGTACTGACCATGCTGGAACTCTCATCTATCCCGCTGCTGGCCAATGAGCGGGACGAGCATGATCCCATCATTCTGGCCGGTGGGCCATGCACCTTCAATCCCGAACCCGTGGCCAATTTCTTCGATGCCATCTTCATCGGGGAGGGCGAAGAAGCAATCCTGGCGATCAGCGATACCATCCTTCGGTGGAAGAAAGCCCGGGGGGATAGGGGTGCGCTGTTACGGGAAATGTCGAAGGTGCCAGGCGTTTATATTCCCTCCCTCTTCGATGTTCGATACAACCCTGATAACACCATTGCGGAGATCAGGCCCCTGGCAGGGGAAGCAGGCCATATTGAAAAAAGGATAATTGGCGATTTGGATGCCGTCGCCCACCCCACCCGTCCTGCTCTTCCCTTTACGAAGGTTATCCATGACAGGTTAACCGTGGAGATCGCCAGAGGCTGCAAAAGGGGTTGCCGATTTTGCCAGGCCGGTTTTGTCTATCGGCCTTACCGGGAGAGAAGCCTTGATCAAGTGGAAGAGATTATCCACCAAGGGTTGACCGCGACGGGATATGAGGAGATTTCCCTGCTCTCGTTGAGCACCGGGGATTATTCCTGCATTGGGCAATTATTGGCGGATGTGATGGGACGATATGCAGGGGAAAGGGTAGCCATTTCCCTCCCATCCATGCGGATTGAAACCCTGAACCAACAGATGATGGACCAAATCCTGAGGGTACGGAAAACCGGATTTACCCTCGCTCCAGAGGCCGGAACGCCCAGGCTGAGGAGCGTGATCAACAAGGGTATCGAGGAGGATGGGCTGTTTGAAGCCGCTCGGCATCTCTCGCAGAGGGGGTGGAGATCCGTTAAACTGTACTTCATGGTCGGCCTGCCCACCGAAGAGGAGGAAGACCTGAGGGCAGTGGTTGATCTTTCCGGACGGCTTCGGTCCGCAGGGGAGAGGGGGAGGAGTTCAATCCACGTGAACACGAGCGTCTCCACCTTTATCCCGAAAGCCCACACCCCATTTCAATGGGAGCCTCAAATCCCGCTGACGGACATACTGGATAAGCATAGGTACTTGAGATCCAAACTTCGGGAGCGGGGAGTAAGGCTCAGGTGGCAAGACCCCGGTATGAGCGTCCTCGAGGGGGTGTTCGCACGGGGTGATCGGAGGCTCTCTCGGGTCCTCATAGAAGCTCACCACCTGGGTTGCCGTTTCGATGGGTGGGGTGAGCATTTCCGATTCGATTTGTGGAAGAGGGCCTTTGACTCCTGCG
>JGI2172J19969_10000746_pt1 | contig 14383 bp, 14 predicted proteins | sample DeeMarSWOR230_32_FD_19969 | JGI IMG/M metagenome (IMG submission 19969)
TCTAGAGCCATAGTTCCGTTTGCCACGGCAACAACGTGTTCTACACCAATGTAATCTGCAAACTCTTTCTCAAAAAGTTTTATTCTCTCCCCCTGAACCAAAACGCCAGATTCAAAAACCTTTCTTACGGCTTCTACTTCTTCCCTTCCTAAAACTGGCTTTGCGATGGGTATTGTTCGTTTCAACTCGTTTTCACCCTTCATTTTTCTTTATTCTTGAATAGTTTTCTGCCGGTATCTTGTATTTTTCGCCGCAGATAGGACAGATCATCAAAACAAACTTTTGCTTTTTTTCTTCTTCTTTAAGTTTTCTTCCGCATTTACATACAAATCCTCTAACTTCAGCTGGATTTCCATACGCCACAGCGTGCGAAGGAATGTCCTCCGTGACTACGCTGCCAGCTCCTATCAAGGCATATTCTCCTATAGTGACGCCGCACACAACAACCGATCCAGCTCCTATTGATGTTCCCTCTTTTACAAGCGTTTCCACGATTTTCCAATCCGTGCGGAAACTCCGGGGATACAGGTCGTTTGTGAAGGTGACATGGGGTCCAACGAAAACCTTGTCTTCAATCTTCACCCCTTCATATACGGTAGCCCTGTTTTCGAGTTTCGCTCCGTTTCCGATTTTCACTCCCTTGCCCACATAGACATAGTCTCCGAGCACACAGTTCCTACCTATTTCAGCGTTTTCCCTCACGTGGACAAAATGCCAGACTTTTGTACCATCCCCTATAACGACTGTTTCATCAACAACGGCTGTGGGGTTAACATAAACTTTTTTCACGAAATCACCTTTTTTATACTAAGGCCATGTTGTAAATAACGGTTTAGGACCTTGTTCGAATCGTCTCCAGATTGACTGTAATATCTAATTGTCTCTGAACTTTTGAGTTGGTTGGTTATGCATTAGAAGTGAAGGTGAATGTGAAATCCCGAGTCGCTTTGGTTTGAAGCTGACTAACAAGCTTTGAGCTTTTTCGCTTCACTTTAGTTAAACGTTGCTAGGAATCATGCTACTTGGTTTTATATCAAGTTTCCTTGAATAAAACCTTCCTTTCAGGTCTTTAACGATTTTATGCGATGTCTTTCCATCTCCGTAGGGATTTGGCAACGACTTCAACTCCATTTTGACGTTTCCATTTTTCAAGATAATCCTAGTTTGCATGAGTATTCGCTCGCTTTCAGCTCCTACCAATTTGTTGGCTCCTAGCTTAATAGTTTCTACCCATTCAGTATTATATCGCAAAGTAACGCATGGAACGTGAAGCAAGAATGCTTCCTTTTGCATTCCACCAGAATCTGTGAGAACTACTGCTGAGTTTTTCATGAGACAAAGCATGTCAAAATAGCCCAAAGGCTCCGTTAACATCACGTTAGTAGCCCGTTTCAACAGTTTTTCAAGTTTCGTGTTCCTCAATCTTTTTTTGGTTCTAGGATGAACGGGAAAAACTGTCTTAACCTCTGTTAAGTTTACGATTGCTGAAACAATTTTTTTTAGTCTCTCTGCATTGTCTACATTTTCGGGTCTATGTAGCGTAAGAACCGCATAGATTTCTCCAGCTAAGCCTAAGTCTTTAACGATGGTTGAGTTTTCTATATCTTCTTTATGTTGCAAAATGGCATCATACATAGTGTCCCCAGACAAAAGAATGCTGTTTTCTTTTACTCCCTCCTTCTTCAGATTGTTGAAAGCCTCTAACGTAGGAGCGCAGAGCATTTGCGAACAATGATCCGTCAGCATACGGTTGACTTCCTCAGGCATGCTCATGTCGTAAGATCGTAAGCCAGCCTCCACATGACACACTGGAACATGCACCTTTATCGCGGCTAGAGCCCCAGCCAAGGTGGTGTTTGCATCTCCAAAAACCATCACCACATCTGGTTTTAACTCGCAGATAATCTTTTCAGCTCGCGCCATCAACCTTCCAGTTTGAGTGGCATGCGAACCACTGCCTACGCCGAGATTATGTAAAGGGTCTGGTAAGTCAAGCTCATTGAAGAAAACCTTTGACAATTCAAAATCGTAGTGCTGACCGCTATGGATCAATTGTAACGTAACTTCTTCGTCTTCATCTAATAGGTGAAGAAGTGGGGCTGATTTTATTATCTGGGGTCTAACACCAACAATAGGCATTATTTTGATTGCGTTAACATTTCGAAGTTTCATGAATTACTATCTCCTTCAAGTTGAACCTTCACGCGCGAGTGCAGTTCTCATTAAACCCGAGAAGAATTTAAATGCTTTATTTGATCTTGTATACTTTGCAGTTTTAATTTCACAATTAATAACGTCATCGACAAATTCCTTGCTCGGATTCGGATTATGCAACATAAACTTGTTTTCAATTAGCCATTTATCTACCGTTAACAACTCTTCTCTAAATGTAGAGATTACTTTTTTCCCCAATACAACCGCTTCCCTGTTTATGGTTCCACCAGCGCTTATTACAAGAGAAGAATTTGCTATTACATTTGGTCCATCCAAGGCCTCTGCAGGAATAAAGATGCTATTGCCAAAGATTTTTTTGTAGACGACGTTTTGATCTGGCGTTCTTGGTATTAAAATTATGAAATATTCGTCTTTCAATGTTTCTATTAGCGGAATGAGAAATTCTGTTTTTTTGATATACACGGCTTTAGAAGCTTCCGGTCTCATTAGAATTATAGGTTTTTCGCTTTCTACACCTATTTCTTCTAAATATCTTTTGTTCGGTTTGAAATCCCAAAGATATACTTCTTCTTTTAGCCCCGGATACTGGATGATTTTTTCTTCTCTTGTTCCCATCTCTACATAATTCTTCTTTGGAACTATTTCAGGTATTACTACTTTATTCGCAAATCTAACGCTTGGAACGATAACATCTTTTGCCTTATCTCCATCTAAAGTCCACAAGTTATAAACTCCTGCAAAATTTGAAGCAATGCTACAATAAGGTGAACCGTGACTAATAGAAAATGATATTCGGTTTTTTTGTTTCATTACCTCTTTCCAAAGAAGGAAAGACCTAAAAAAAAGACCAAAAGCTTTCCTAAACTTACTTTTTCCATAATGTTTTCCAACAATTTTATAGTTTAATTTTTTTTGTTTTAACAACCCAATTGTTTGCTGATAAGGTCTGGCAGTAATCAAGAATTCTACTCCTTGTTTTTCTAACATTTTCATTAATGGTTCAAAAAACAGGACATGGGGGCTATTGGTGATGTCTATCCAAATTTTTTTCGACATCTTTCAACACTTTTTACAATTTTTTAGTCGTGCACAGGTTCTTCGGACCCTAAGTTTCAATTAGAAAATCAACTTCCAAATTTATGTGATTTTCTCTCGCTTAAGAAATCTGCTTCAGGAACAAGAAAAGATACGGGTAGTTTTTCATGAAGAACTTTAGTTAACACGCATGCATAGCCGGTATTACTCCCACCACCCGCAAGAATCAATATACGCCATTGCACTTTGCCTCTCCTGCGATATCTCTCGTTTAAGAGGTCATATATTTGTACTTTTCATCCTGTGAGAAATGTTTAACTTGTTAGGGATATGCACGTGCTAATACTGTGGTACAGCTGCACATTTTACTCTTCCTCTACAAAATCAGCAGGACGTTCATAGAGCATATATAGCGGAATACGTTCTACGCCAATACCCTTTTGAATCATTAGATCAACGATACTTTCACCATTGAGTAGGATTATTGGAACTGCTCCCTTTTTCAAGGATGCTTCTCTAGCCTGTGGGGTGAAGTCTGAGGTTACAAAGAAGACGCCCTGTTCAAACTCACCTTGTATGGCTCCTCTAAATTTGTCTACCTCTGGCCTCCCTATGTTTCCTTGCCACCGCTTACATTGGAACGCTACATTCATCGTTGCGAGACCTAATCGAAGTTTGCCATATCCATCGATGCCTCCGTCTGATGAAACATTGGTTACTTGGACCTCAACGAAACCGTAGACCTGAAGCAATTTCCGTGCGAATAATTCAAATTGACGTGGAGAGAGTTCATTGAGTTTATCAAGTAGTTGGGAACGGAACGACGCTTCATAATCCTCATACAACTCGACGAAGTTCACTATTGGTAATGAAGGTCCCTTTGTTTCTACACGTTCTCTACCTTTATCGGTTATAGCCCAAATTCCCCGGCTTGGACTATACATCTCGCCCTTGTCAATAAGTCTTTGTCTCACCCATTGGATGCGATTTGTCCATTTATTGCCCCCAGACGGCACAGTCTCGATTAAGTCTTCATCTTTAATCTTAGGGAATTTCTTCGTTACAAGCGGATAGATTTCCTTCGTATTTCCTTGTCCACCGAGTTCCACAAGAACCTCAAGAAGGGGAACCTCGATATCTTTCTGCTTCGGAAGCATAATTTACCACCGGTTCTCTATATTAGAAGACTAAATTGATATATTTTATCTCGTGTTGTGCAAATAGGAAGCGCTCTAACAAACGGGAGGAAATCGTGTTGGGAAAATACAATCAAACCAAATACTTGAAGAAGACTAAAGCAAGAACCGTTCATCAATGTGATATGTGTAATAGAATAATGGAACCAGGAGAGTATTACTATGCTGAAACTCAAAAAGACAAGTTTCTTCATTCCCTACATGCTAAGCATTTCTGCTCTAAATGTTATGAAAAATATGGTGATCAATTACTTTCTATAAAAAGAGAGAGAAAGCAGCGTGCACTAAACAAATCGCGTTCTTTGGAGAATTTCTTCTAAGGATTTGACTTTGTAAAGTTTTGTTGCCTGTGCGTGCATACCCCTAATAAGTTAACACTATCTTCAGTGAGAAATGTTTAAATGTTTGTGAAACACGCTTACGGATTTGGAGACCTATGTAATGTCTGAGAAACCTTCGCGTGATCTTGTTTATGAATGTGTGAAGTGCGGTGCCAAGGTTATGACCGACGAACTTGAGCTGCGCGGTGGAGGAGTGAAATGCACCTTTTGCAGTTACCGCGTCCTCAAGAAGGTAAGACCACCGGTAGTGAAACGGGTAGCCGCCAAATAGTTTCAACCGCTTTTAGTCTCTGCAGCGAATGACGAAGACTAATTGGCTAGAAAATTTCTTTCTCACCGATCTTTCGTAAAGCCTTTCCTCTAAGCTTCACCACTGGAATTGTGGCTTCTTCAGGCTCTCTTTCGATAGTTTTTCGTTTCACGGTTTCTCCACAGATGCCCCTGGGCAGTAGTCGTCTTTTTATGCATGTTGCGTAGCTGCAGTTTGCAACTTCACATTCTTCATCAGTCCATTTGCACCATACTCTGTTTCCACGGTAGAGGACAGCTTTTTTTCCGCACCGAAACAATTCGCATTTTGGGGAACAATGTTTTGGTTCAGACAACACGGGCACAACCTTAACTTTGAACAAAAATTTTATTGATTCTAGTGTCGTCAGTTAATTATGGCTTAGGCAGCGGATTTTATAAACTTTTTCTTTTTTTATTTCTCTTTTTGGGCTCTTCTAAGGCGAAGTCTTCGGTATATTAAGGCTAAAACGAATATGGCAACCATTATGCCTAGCGAAATGTATGCGATTAACTGAGTGACTTCCAGCAGGAATCCGCCGACAACCGCGAATTTTTCTAGTTTGAATGTAATCACTTTTGCATCATCCAAGTACAAGGTTCTGGTTTCACAGACCTTCCCCATTATACTCACAGATATTTGGCAGTCGCCGCCGGTGAGGTTATAAAATGAAGCTGTTCCTCCTGATTCGGTTTCTTGAGAAGATATGGTCACATTTTCTCGCTTAACCTCCACTAGAGCGTTGGAGATTAGATTCCCAAAGTAGTCTTTAACGATAACGGAAAGGTCCACGTTGAAGATTTTGCAGTGAATCTCAAACGATAATTGATCGTCAGTCAGGTCGACGACTGTTTTGTTCAGGATAATCGTGTGATCCTCGTTGTATACCCAGATTTTGTATCTTCCAAACGTCAGGTTCTCGAAAACAACACTTCCGTTTAGGGCATCTGTAGTTTTCGATTGCACAGGCTCTGCCACTCCGCTGCTCCATTCATAGACATTCACTTCAACGTTTTTGAGTGGAAGCTCCTTTGAATCCAGCACTTTAACAAACATAGTATAAGTTGGACAAATTATGTTGACCCACCGAGTAACGGTTAGATTTGCAATTTGCGTTGTATTGAACAAATTGCCATAGCGCCGAGCCTCAATGGTGTAACTAACGTTTGTGAACATGTTGCTTCTTATGGTTCCTGTGCTATTTGTTTCATACTGTAAAACCCCTGTTTTATTAGATGCTAAGGTGATGTTGATGAAGGGTAAGGGAAAACCAGCTTTATCCTTTATCGTTATTGCAAGGTAGGCAAGCTCGCATTCTAGGGGTATAATAGTACCATTTTCTAGAACATTGTAATTTATGCTACCAACTTCCACAATTTCCGCAATTCTCCAAAAAGCCTTGAAAGTATAATTGCCATGAGAAACTCGAAGGTCGATCAATCCAGTTTCGTTAGTTATTCCACTAGCCACATATGTTCCGCCAAGATAGGCTCCGACAGATACTCCGGCTAAAGGTTCGTTGTTGTACCTGTTTTGAGTTTGACAGTAAACAATGACTTCAGTAACTTTAAAGTTTTGAACGTCAGGGACGGACTTAACCTGCATTCCTGTGGCGTTGGTTAAAGCCACGGTGTAAATTCCGAGGGTAGCGTTGCTTGGAATCGTCCATGAACCGGAAACCACGCCGTCCTCGTCAGCAGCTGTTTGAATTGAATAAACAGCTTTTCCAGCAAAGGTTACACTAACATTGACGACCCAAGTAGGCTCGTATCCTGCGCCTCGGATAAGAACGCTAACCACTTCGGTTTTTGTTCTTCCATAATCTAGCCTATCAGTTAAGCCAACGGTGAAGTTTCCAGTTGCAAGGGTCTTGTTGAAGGCTACAGTGTATAAGCCAACGTAGTCTGTGTTGGCACCGAGGCTAAAGTTTACAGGATAGATTATGTTTCCTTCACCGTATCCCGTGTTTGTGGTGTTCGTGAGCTGAAGGATGTCGTTGTAGTGGACCGCGCCTGAAGGATCTGTCACGGTTATGTTTGCAGAATAAACGGTGTTTGCTTCTCCTCCGGAGACGTTCACTAATATCTCTGTTGTTTGCCCTTCTTGCAGTTGGGATGGTGGTGAAGGGGCAACAGCTTCTATATGATATTTCGTATAGAGCGTAAACGTGGTATTTACTGCATTACCTACGGTGTTGTCAATCAATTCTATGGTAACGTCCCGTCCCGAAGGAGCTCCAACGGTTTGAGGGATGACAAATGATGTAGTAACATTATATTCTGTGGCGTAGCCGGTTGTTACATTGAGCGTTTCATCCCACCTGATTGTATAACTTCCGTTAAGCGTGTCAATCGTTCCATTGACTTCCACCTCTGTTCCAACGGTTCCGCTTATCGGGCTAATACTGATTGTTAATGTTGGCGTGGCTGTTGCTTTGGGCAAGAACGTCGCTGTGAAAGTTATTACAAGCAACATCACCATGAAGGTTGTCGCGACCTTGCCCCTCTTTAGTAAATGTTCGTGCAAACGTTTTCCCTCTTTCCCTAAACTTTTCGTTACGTAAACTCGTCTTCTTAAAGATGTGAACATTTCATAGCAACGAACGTTTTAAGCTTTATCTTCTTTCAACCATTTCATGACCTTAGAAGTGTAACCATCAAGTATTTCTTTTACAAACTGGAATGATACAAGTCTAGGTGTTAGTCATGATCGACGATCTCTTGAGTTTAATTGAAAGACATGAGCGATGGCGTGGGCGGGAATGCGTCAACTTAATTCCGTCAGAAAATGTTATGAGTCCCGCAGTTCGCTCCCTTCTTTCCTCTGATTTTGGACATCGATACACCTCAAGAGAGAAATTTTACATGGGCACCCGTTTTATTGACGAAATTGAACAGCATGGGGAGGAGCTTGCCAAAAGCCTATTCGGATCTGAAACTGCAGATCTGCGTCCCCTCTCAGGTCACATAGCCGACCTCACTTTTCTCGCTTGTTTCACAAAGCCTGAAGATACTGTTGTGTGTGTTTCGCCGGATGACGGAGGATATCCGGGATTCTGGGAACAGGGGTTGTCAAGGCTATTGAAGCTTAGAATGGTTCGATTTCCCTTTTCGAACGAAAACAGGAACATCAAAGTCGAGGAGGCTATGGATTTGATTCTGCAGAAGAAACCTAAGGTGGTTATTTTCGGAGCAAGCATAATTCTGTTTCCGCATCCAACGCGGAAGGTTGCAAAGGTTGCCCATGACGTCGGTGCCCATGTTGCATATGATGGCTCTCATGTTATGGGCTTGATAGCGGGAGGAGAGTTTCAAGACCCACTTCGAGAAGGTTCTCAAGCTCTCTTCGGGTCCACTCACAAAACTTTCTTTGGCCCTCAAGGCGGAATAATTCTCGCCGACAAGGAGCATGGTGAGGCAGTTAAGAAACGAATTCATCCAGAGTTTGTGGACAATGCCCACTGGAACAGAATAGCTGCTTTGACCTTAGCCCTTGCAGAAATGAAGAGTTACGGAAAGGAATATGCTAAGCAGGTGGTTCGGAATGCGCAAGCTCTTGCTAAGGCTTTAGCTGAAGATGGCTTTCCTGTGGCGTGTCCCCAGCTTGGTTATACGCAATCTCATCAGGTTCTTCTCGATTATGGCGGTCACAAGGAAGGCGGAGTTGTAGCTAGAAAGCTTGAAAAGGCAAATATCATCGTTGACAGGGGTGTTAGACTTGGAGTTTGTGAAGTAACTCGGAGGGGAATGAAGGAGGATGAAATGCAGAGAATTGCGCTTTTCATAAAAAGGGTGATTGTCGACGATGAGGACCCGAATAGTGTTAAAGGAGACGTTACGAAATTCGTTAAAGAGTTTCAGGAAATCAAATATTGCTTCAAGTAACGTTACCTCTATGCAGTGGAGAAAGCATCGTTAGAAAAAGCTTACTAAATGCTGAAGGCATTGAGCCTCCTAGCGCAAACCAAAGCCTACCTTCATGAAAAAATTCGTCTAGTTTCTCAATAAAGCGCGCGCTTTCACTAATGATAAGAAATAAGAGAAAGATTGGTTATCTACACGTTAGGAAGCAGATTTGCTCATAAAAGACAAAATTGAGAAAGTGGATGAACTGTACGCTTCGCCTTTTGATATAGTTAGAGTTCTCCTACCTTTAATTGATGCTGAAATATCTTTTAATTATGGTGTTGCAACAGTTCTACCGAAAACAGCAGTTCTCCTACCAAGTTTTATGATCGATTTAGCTAAGGTAACTGCTACTGAAATTTGGAGGAGAATGTGGGATGGATTGGAACAAACAAAGTGTTCAAAGACCAGTGTTTTAGATGATTTTTTACTTTACGACTTTAGTATGCGACTAGAAACCCCAACCTTTTCAAGTATCGGAATAATCTCTAGGTATCCTCCGAAGAAAAGAGAGAGTAATAGAATATTATTGGCAGAAAAGATTAGAAAGCGAGAGCGCACTGCTAACCAAATTTTCAGTTACGGATTTAATAAAATGCTTCAAGTGAAAATAGGTGTAGGCATGTATTCCGATGAATGTTTCCAGAAAATCATAGCCACTAGACCTCTGATAGTTAGAGGAAGAACGTATGATGTGAAGGACCTAAGTAAAGTTATTGAAAACCTTAAATGGAGGTTTAATTTCATCAATTGGAGGCAGACTAAATTTTTAAAGGAAACACTTGCTATCGACGAAATTTTAAGCTTGGTGAAAATCCTCTCAAATCTTCGTAAGAAAGACAATTGTGTTTACGTTTCGAGAAAATCTTTGGAGAAAAAACTTGCCAAAGAGATGAACAAGAGTAAAAAAGAAGTGAAGAAGATAATAGAGAAACTATGTAACAGAAAATATACCCGATTGTATCCCACTTTCACAGATTACCTTCGAAAATTAAGGGGCGAGTCCTATGAATTAGATGAGAATCGTCTCAAAGTTTTAATAAAAATAGATAATCTAGCCGGTCCTTATACAGGTTGTAACCCCCTCCCATTCTTAGAGATTAAAGGTTTCATATTTACGTCGCTTTGGTTATTGCATCATCTAATTTTAGAAGATATATTTGAAAAAACTGAGACATTATACTTGCAGAGAGGGTATAGTTTGGATAAGTTTACAGAGAAAGTTCTTGTTGACTATGGTTTCAAGGTTACTAGGAATGTTAAATGGATTAAACTTGACCCCGTAGTCGACAAAAAATCAAGGCTTGAGATTGATGTTGTAGCATATCGAAATGAAATATTACTTCTGATTCAATGCAAAAGCTACAGAAAACAAAAACTGGAAAATAAAGAATATAGAATAAACGCGCAATCAAAATTTTGGCGGCAGATCTCAGAATTCTTATCTCAGAATTTAGATCTTCTTGAAAAATTAAAAAAACGCAATCTAGAGTTTTACAAAGAAATTAATGAAAAGGGTGTAAAAATAATATATCCTTTGCTTATAACTGAAGTCGATGATTTTGGAGTTGTGCACGAATGTAGAGTCATAAATATCCTGAAATTTCTTACGGAAATATATTACATACTAACCAGAAATATGTGGAACGATTTAATTAAGAATAAGGAAGCGATTTCTATTGAAAAGTACTTTGCAAAAAAGCAAGCGAGCGTGCAAGTATAAAAGTCTTTGATAATTCTCTAGCTCGCTTTGGTGAAAACTTGTTTCAGAAAATTCTTTAACTAGTCCTCCTTATTTTTTCATGTGTTGACTGAACAACGTTTTAACGTTGACTTGCTTTCCAGCAGCTTCGCTTGCGATATGAGTTTATCCTTTGTTGCCTGCTATTCCCTTCAACAAACTTGCAATGGTCACTTTTTGAAGTGGGGAATTATTGTTTCGCTTATGAGGTCAATGGATTTTCGTACATTAGGTCCTATAGGTGAACCTACAACGAACTGGGAGATACCGGCTTTTAGAAGTCTGTTGATCTGTTCGATACACCTGTCAGGAGTGCCGCAAACAGAGAAAGCTTTTATCATTTCAGGAGACACCGAGCCAAAGGCTTGACCAAAATCGCCCGCTTTCAAAGCCCCCCGAATCTTGTCAACCTTTTTCACATCTATTCCGTGTCTTTCCAATATCACGTTTGGACTGCCAGCAGCTATGAAGGCAACAACCGGAACCGCTGCTTGCGTGGCTTTTTCCAGATTCTTGTGCACCGAGAAAGACGTGTAGGCAGTGACATCTACGTCGGTTAACTTCTTTCCGGCTTCGCTTACTCCCTTCTTTATGCAACCCACGGCGTAGTCCACGTCTTTGGGGTGAGAGGCATTTATCAGAACTCCGTCGCCAATCTTTCCAGCGGTCTCAAGCATTTTGGGTCCTTGAGCGCCTACATAAACTGGAATCGCCCCTCTTGGTTTGAAGTTGAACCTAGTGCCCTTCGCTGAGAAAACTTGACCTTCGAAAGTAACGCTCTTTCCCTCCATCATTCTCCTAAAGATTTCAATGGTTTCCACGACTGCCGTGAGCGGTTTCTGCATTTCAATTCCTGTAGCCGCTAGAGTTGTTTTGTCTCCTGCGCCTATGCCCAGAACCACCCGTCCCGGAGCTAATTCATTTAAAGACGCAATTGACTGTGCTGTCATTACCGGGTTGACGAGATAGGGGTTGGTTACTCCTGGACCAAACACGATTTTTTTGGTGTAGATTGCCGCCTCTGCGAGGGTGACGTAAACGTTGCGGTTGTTGTAGTGATCGGTTATCCAGAGGTTGTCGAATCCTCTTTTCTCAGCTTGAATAGCATAGAATATTGTTTTCCAGTAGGCTTCGCGGGGAACAAATTCTATTCCAAACTTAACCATGCCCAACACCACCTAGATCATTCTTTTAATTGCTTTTGCAACATCTGCCAATTGCAACTCTTGTTCTAAGAACTCTATAGTTTTTTCAGATTCCAAGAGAACAGCCGCTTCAAGGATTGTTGCTAGCCCTGCTTCAGTTGTGAGGGGACCCAGTTGCCATTGGCTAAGCATTGTGTTTGCCAAGTCGCTGGGCATTTTGTTCTCTTTCTTAGCTTTTAGTATGAGGTTTAAGAGTTTGTCTAAGAGATCTTCTCGTTTTTCAACCGGAATCGTCTTAACAATTTTCTGGTAAGCCATACCAATACATCTCTCATTCAAATGTGTAGAGCATTTTATTACAAAGACTTTGTTTTTATGTCTTTAGGAAACGCATGGATGCTTGATACATTGCAACCTTTAGTTCCCAACGAAATCCTTCGCATGCTAAAGAATCAAAAATATCACTTGGTGGGAAGCCATTCGGCTGTCAAACGTTGCAGATGGCTCTACGAAGCCCTCGTCCACGATCGCGCTTGCTACAAACAGAAGTTCTATGGAATAAAAAGCCATCAATGCCTTCAGATGACCCCTGCAGTTTTCTATTGCACCCTGCGTTGTCGCTTTTGTTGGCGCGCCCAAAGCGGAGACCTTGGATTGAAATGGGAAGAAACCCAACTGCCCAACTGGGATGTTCCAGAAGACATAATCGAAGGCTGCATTAAAGAGCAACTCAGAATTTTGAGCGGATACAAAGGAAATTCTAAAGCTAATCCAGAGAAATACAAGGAGGCTTTAACGCCCAAGCATGCAGCTATAAGCCTAACAGGTGAGCCCACCCTATACTCTCATTTAGACGGTTTGATCCAAGGTTTTCATAGACGAGGCTTCACCACGTTCTTGGTCTCTAACGGAACAGTCCCAGAAGCCTTGTCTAGATTAGGCGAAGAACCCACCCAACTATACGTTTCATTATCCGCCTTTAATCAGAAAATGTTCTCACAAGTTTGTCGCCCGCACGTTCCAGAAGCTTGGAAAAAACTTAACGAAACCCTATCCTTACTACCTAGCTTCAAATGCCCCACAGTAATCAGGTTGACTTTGGCGCGGCACCTAAACCTGAAATATCCCGAACTATACGCTCGGCTGATTGAGAAGGCTAACCCAACCTATGTGGAGCCTAAAGCTTACATGCACGTGGGATTTTCGCGATTACGTTTAGGTTTCAAAAACATGCCAACCCATCGGGAGATTCAAGACTTTGCAACTCAGTTAGCCGAAGAAATGGGCTACAACATTCTCGATGAAGCACCCGAAAGCCGAGTGGTTTTGTTGAGTCGTTTGGAAAAAGCTATTAAGCTCGCCTAAAGCTTCATTTTTGGAGTATTTCTGGCTGTGAGCAAAATGTCGTTAAAATCAATTCTCGAAAAGATTCAGGAAGAATTGAGTAAAAGCGAGGAAGTTAGAGAGGAAATTAAAAAAGACATGCGCAAAGCAACCCGTTTGTCTAAGCAAGCCATACTTTTTACTCATCAAGAAAGATTTGGAGATGCAAAAAATTTGCTTAAGGAAGTAGACAAGCTTTTCGCCAAGCTCCGAGAGGTATCGAAGAATCACCCGGACTTATTTCATATTGGTTTAGTTCATGCCGCCTTCGAAGAATACAGTGAAGCCCAAACTTTACTCGTGTTAGTTGAAAAAGACGAGTTTATCGGTCCTGAAGAACTCGGTGCCCCGGTGATTTCATACGTGCTAAGTTTAGGCGACGTAGTTGGGGAACTCAGGCGTAGAGCACTCGACTCCATTCGGAAAGGAAAGGTAGACGCGGCGGAGAAATGCCTAGAACGAATGGAGCATATTTACTCTGAACTAACGGCTATGGACGACGCCTATCTCATTGTTTCAGGGCTTCGGAGAAAATGCGACGTTGCAAGGCATCTCATCGAAATTACTAGAGGAGACGTTACCATCGAGGCTCGAAGAAGCGCCCTAGAACATTCTATTCAGAAGTTAGAAGAAACGATTGGTAAGAAAAAGAAGGCTAAAAAAACTTAAGCCTAAATAAAATTGAGGTTCAAGCAGAAGTTGCCGATCAAGCTTAGCCCAAGATTTTCTACAAAAAAGGCTCATGCGATGCAGTTGCGTTTGTCTAAACAAGTTATACATGAAGATACGCTACCCGAAACCATTAACTACGTAGCTGGGGTAGACATTGCGTATACGGAAGGAACATCTATTGGCGCAGTAGCTGTCCTCGATTTCGCCTCCCTATCCCTCGCAGAATCTAAGGTAGTGCACCTAAAAACACGGTTCCCCTACATACCCACCCTTCTGTCGTTTAGAGAAATCCCTCCAGCTTACTCAGCTATAAAAAAACTGCAAACGCAGCCAGATGTTTTTCTTGTTGACGGACAAGGATTCGCCCATCCCTACCGTCTGGGATTCGCAACTCATCTAGGCTTGGCAATAGACAAACCAACTATCGGTGTCGCAAAAAGTCTATTGTGCGGTAAGGTGGAGCCAGTTTTCGAGTATGGATGGGCACCTCTTATGGATGGA
>JGI2172J19969_10000747_pt1 | contig 14381 bp, 10 predicted proteins | sample DeeMarSWOR230_32_FD_19969 | JGI IMG/M metagenome (IMG submission 19969)
TGGTCAAAGCGTTAAAAATAGTTGTTTTTCCGCTTTTGGGTAAGCCTGTAATGGCAATTTTCATGTGCACATTTTACCACAAGTTTGAATTTGAACTTGATGACAAAGGTAATCAATGCCATGATAAAATACAAAACATGTTCTACATCCTTTATGGGGAAGACGATTTCTCTATTTACCAAGCTTTGGGTGAGATCAAGGAAGGATTGGGAGATGCAGGAACGCTGGCAGTTAACACTGTGAGCTTGGATGGTGAACATTTGACTTTAGACGAGCTCAGGCATAATTGCAACACTGTTCCTTTCCTGGCGCCATATCGGTTGGTGGTGGTTAAGGGTTTGCTCAAGCATTTCGAGCCAAGAAAAGGCGAGCTGCGCTCTGGCGGCCGTGCTGTTACCAAAACTGATGATAAGTTGAGGGAATGGAAAGATCTGACTTCTTATACTAAGCAAATAGCGCCAACCACGGTGTTAGTGTTAATCGATGGTAAATTAAGCAAACAGAACCCCTTATTGAAGGAGCTTTCACCACTGACTGAATTAAGGAATTACCCCCTGCTGCGTCGTGGGAAGTTAACGACCTGGATACAGCAATGGGTGACTAGAAAGAACGGCGCTATTACACCTGAAGCAACAGACTTGCTTACTCAGCTTATCGGTGGGAACCTGTGGGCGATGAGCAACGAAATCGATAAACTTCTCCTTTATGCTCAGGGACGCAACATTGAGGAGAATGATGTCAGACAGTTGGTAAGCTATGCGCAGGAAGCCAATATCTTTGCTTTAGTGGATGCCGTGCTTGAAAAACAACCCAAAATAGCTCACAGGATACTTCATCGATTGTATCAAGAAGGAGCTTCGTCCGCTTATGTCTTGGTCATGATTACCAGGCAACTTCGCTTGATAGTACAAACTAAGGAATTGAGTTCACGATTGTCACCAAGTCAAATCCAGGCTAAATTAAGCTTGAAAAGTTACGCTTTGAATAAGACGCTTGCCCAGGCCAAATCGTATGACTTCGAGCATATAAAGCAAGCATACGACAGGCTGTTAGAGGCTGATGTGCATATTAAGACGGGTAGATATGATGACCGGATTGCACTCGAGCTATTAATAGCTGAGCTGTGCTATGGCAAAAGGACACACTCTAACAACGTTGTGGAAAGATATTAAGATGTCTTCTTACTCTTCTTGGTAGCTGTGGATTTCTTGGATGGCTGCTTAGCTGCTTCCATTTCAGGGATAGCATTGCCAAAGTAAACTTTGGTATGAGGCCAGGGAATCTCAATTCCTTCAGCGTCGAATGTTCTCTTAAGCCGCAGTCTTAACTCGCCCGTCACAGCCCATTGCCTTATTGGTTTGGTATCCCCCAGTATCTTAATGTCAATGCCGGAATCCCCAAGATCATTTACTCTGAGCACCTGCGGCGTGGTAATAAAGTCTGCGTTCCACTCAGGGTCTCCAGCCATTTCCGTGCACACTCTATTTATGACCTTGATAACACGGTCAAGGTCTTCTCCATAAGCCACCGAGATATTCAGGTTTACTCTGGAATACCCCTTGGTGAAATTACTGGCTGTTTTAATTTCACCGTTAGAAATGGAATGAACGATACCGTCCAGGTCTCTAAGAACAGTGCGGCGTAGACCTACTTCCTCAACCAGGCCAGCGATACCGGCGACTCTAACCACATCACCGACATCATATTGGTCCTCCAGCAGGATAAAAATGCCACTGAGATAATCTCTGATTAAAGTCTGCGCCCCGAAGCCGACAGCGATACCTATGACGCCAAGCCCGGCTAACAGCGCAGTGATATTTATTCCGAACTCGGGAAGAATAGTGACTAAAGCGAGGATGACAATTATGCCCAGGCATATTTTTGTTAACAGCGAAGACATGGTATCACTTCTCTGTTTTATCTCTTCTTCCAACTCCCCTTTCATGCGTTGTGTTACTGTCCTCTTGATTAGCCTTGGGATAAGATGACGCAGCACAAAATATAAAGCGACAGCAATGGCAATAATGACCAGAATCCTGACACCGCTCTCTTCAAGCCACGCTATGGTAAATATCTCAGCCATAACTAACCCTACATTTATCATAGAATTGTTTAAAGTGCAACTCTTCGTTAAAGTTTATAGCTTGATTGGCACTCCGATTTTAGGTATGCGCACTTGCATGGTGGAGCTGAGTTTACTGGCAAAGAATCTGGGATGTTCTGTATGTATTGGGATGACAACCTCTGGACTTATAGCCTCTATCAGTTCTAGCAACTCTGGGCCTGAAGCGTGTCCGGAACTGTGAAATCCCTGCTCACTTGCTGCCACTTTGCCTGTTTTTGCGCTGGGAATACCCACCGGTAGCAGCTTGAAATGTGCCAGCCACTGTTTCAATCTCTTAACATCGATGCGTTGTTCTTCATCGAATGCCTCGCTTGAGGAGTAAATATAGACGCCGCCTTCATCGGGGCAGATGTCAATTAGTTTGTTAATATCCCAAAAGCTGAAGCAGAGGATATAATCTCCTTGAGCTTGTCTGATATCATCGGGGTGGATACATTTCCCCTTTTTCCTGTATTGAGTGTATAAATCCTTTTCCCAATCCACAGCACTTTTTGCTTCTGTATATAAAGTAATTGTCTCATCTTCAACGGGGTCAGGAACTTCGTTCATTACCAGGTGCAGGGATTGTAACAGATAGGCATCTCTAGGCAGTATTACCAGTTTTCGATTGCATTGCCTGGCGACCTCTTTGAACGTGAGCAGCCTTTCCAGGTTTCTGGGACCAAAATCGGCTATTACCAGCTTGCCCTGGGCTTGTAATACCTTGTTGAGTGCATTGTTAAGGACCACTTCTTCTGTGATATTGCTGCCTTCTTCCTTGATGTTTGTTCCTTCGCACAGCAGCGCTATCGGATGAAGGGCTTTTGCCTCGCTGGTAAATTTCTTAGTCAGATGCCCCATTTTGCCATGGAGACGCAGGTCACCGGTATAAACTACCCAACCCTGGCTGGTCTTGACAGCAAAGGCGGTTGCTCCATATATAGAGTGGTCAACAGGAAAATTCCTCACTGGCAGATTGCCAATCGTGGTAATCGTTATCGGTTGCTTGGCCTCTATCTTCCTGCCGGTACGATCAGTAGGGCATGTGTTCCAGAATTTACTGGCTTCAGCGGTTAATGGTTTTGTGTCGGTGAAGCAAAATTGCCTTTGAATTGAGCGATATTTGCGATAGTCCTTAGGAGTCAACCGACCGCCTTGTTCCTCCCGGGGAATGGCATAGCATACCTCTTTTTCGAAATCTCCTCTGATTGAATCTTGAATTGCCTTAACCAGAAATGCTGTGGTTGTACTACAGACAATGGGAATATCATGGTGCAAAAAAGATATGTGCCCGCTATGGTCAAGGTGAGCATGGGAGAGTAGCACAGCATCTAAATGTATTTCTCTAACCCTGGTATTTGGACTTACTCTATCCCATATGTTTTTCCAGGATGGTTCAAGGTCCCGCCGATATATGCCTTTAATAGCGGGAAGGACACCAGTTTCAAATAAATCAGCTAATCCTCTAGCACTGCGAGGCTTCAGATATTCTTCGAAGTATTGTGACCAGAGGTTGTAATTGATGCCAAAATCAAAAGATATAATGGTCTCATCGGCTTCAAGTAAAATCTTGTTTCCGCCGATTGTTCCGGCACCGCCGTAAATTGTGATACTTACGGCCAAAGCTGATCCTTCTGGTATACCAACTCAGCATTTAGTTCGATGAAATCCGAGGCAGCAGCAAATTTACCTTGCATTCAAAAATAGTGATATAAGATATAAATATAGTATAGCAAAAAAAGGAAAACTACGAAGAGGCACGTAACCCTCTCCTTCTGAGCTGATAACCGTAGGGCGGAGAAAACCTCCGCCCTCTTTTAAGCAACGCTTAAATTTTCCGGTGGGATAAGTAACTTTGTTTAGCCTTTGCCGATGCGGAATACCTTTGTGCCGCACCTGGGGCAATTGCCTTGTACTGCCGGACGCTTGTTCTTGAGTGTAACGTTTTGCGGGTTCCTAATCTCGACCTTGGCTCTGCACTTCACACAATAAGCTGTTGCCATAGCTTAACCCTCCTTTTTTTTGTTACTTTACGTAGCTAGCAGAATAACAAACCCACAATTTGGATGTCAATAGTTTCAGCACAAAAACTAAATAAATTACCAAACTTAATCCCTTTTTAGCATCGTCATGAAGGCTTCCTCGGGGATTTCGACTCTCCCCACTCTCTTTAGTCGTTTTTTGCCCTCAGCTTGTTTTTCCAGGAGCTTCCGTTTGCGAGTGACATCGCCTCCATAGCACTTAGCGAGCACATTTTTTCTCAGTGCCTTAACAGTTTCTCGAGCGATTATTTTCCCCTCAACTGCTGCTTGAATGGCTACATCAAATAGCTGTCTCGGGATAAGCTGTCTAAGCTTCTTAACTAGTGCTCTCCCTTCAGCGGAGGCTTGATCAGCATGGACAATACGAGATAAGGCATCGATAGACTGGTTGTTAACTAGAATCTCCAGTTTTACTAAATGTACCGGGTGATACTCAGCGAAAGTGTAGTCTAAAGAGGCATAACCTTGTGTGCATGATTTGAGGCGATCGTGAAAGTCAACAAGAATAGCACTTAGTGGCATATTATACTTCAGTATGGCTTGCTTCCAGATGGAGTCGCCTTCCTCTTTGTTTTCTCTTAAATATTCCATTTGTTGGAATTGCCCTTTGTACAATGGTAACAACTCCATCAGAGCGCCAATATACTTGTTTGGAGTAATAATGCTGACGGATATCCAGGGTTCGTCAATCTCCTTGACTTCGTAGGATGGTGGCAGCCTTGCTGGATTATCTACCATGACTGTTGTGCCATCCGTCTTATGTAATTGATATGCTATGCTGGGTGCGGTAATCAATATCCTTAACCCATATTCTCTTTCCAGGCGCTCCCGGACAATATCCATGTGCAATAGACCTAGGAATCCGCAACGAAATCCTGAGCCCAGTGCATTACTGCTCTCTGGTTCATAGGATAGCGCAGCATCGGTTAGCCGCAGTTTATCCAGTCCGTCACGGAGATTCCGGTAGTCCTTTACCTCCATAGGATAAAGTCCGGCAAAGACCATTGGCTTTGTCGGGTGGTAGCCTGGCAGGGGTTGAGAAGCAGAATTACGGGCTGAAGTGATTGTGTCACCTACACGACAATCGCTGGCATTTTTTAGCCCTGTAGCGATATAACCAACCTCCCCGGCGTTTAAAATTGGTAGCGGAAGCATTTCGGGCTTGAAGATGCCCACTTCTAATGCTTCGGACAGCTGACCCGTGGACATTAGTTTCAATTGCTCATCCTCGGAAATATTGCCATCAACAATTCTGACAAAGGCGACAACGCCCTTATAGGGGTCATATTTAGAGTCGAAGATTAGTGCCCTTAGCGGAGCATCTTGATTTCTCTGCGGGGATGGTATCCTCTCGATGATAGCTTGCATAACTTTGTCTATTCCCTGACCTTCCTTGGCTGAAGTGAAGATAATTTCCCCTTCATCAAATCCCAAAATGTGTTTCAGTGCTTCAGCTACCTCGTTTGGTTGAGCATTGGGCAAGTCAATCTTGTTAACCACTGGAATAAGATGGAGGTTGTGCTCCATAGCAATTGACACGTTAGCCAAAGTTTGGGCTTGGATTCCTTGAGAGGCATCGACTACCAGAATAGCGCCTTCCACAGCAGCTAAACTCCGTGACACTTCATAGGTAAAATCAACGTGCCCCGGTGTATCAATCAAATTTAGTTGGTATTCTTGACCGTTAGGCGCCTTATAGTCCATACGGATCGCCTTGGCTTTGATGGTGATTTTCCTTTCCCTCTCTAGTTCCATTTGGTCTAAGAATTGTTCCTGCATTTGCCGTTCAGGTACAGTTTTGGTTACTTCCAGCAGGCGATCGACCAAGGTTGACTTGCCGTGGTCAATATGGGCGATGATGCAAAAGTCTCTGATCTGTTTTTGTTGCATACAAATGTTTATGCTAACATACCTACTGTCTAGCTTCAATTTGTGGAATTGAGGGCAATGGAAAAGTGACTAGCGACGAGATCAGGGAACTCTTTTTAGGCTTTTTTGAGCAAAGAGGACATCGGGTTATTCCCAGCTCATCTTTAATTCCCCACAAGGACACCAGTTTGCTATTGACTACGGCGGGTATGGTACAGGTTAGGCCATATTTCTTAGGATTACAAAAACCACCAGCACCGCGACTAGCCTCCTGTCAAAAGTGTTTTCGCACCACCGATATAGATTTGGTCGGCGATAGCAAGCATCTCACCTTTTTTGAGATGCTGGGGAATTTCAGTGTAGGAGATTATTTCAAGGAACAGGCTATCTCCTGGGCATGGGAATTTGTCATTGACTATCTGAAACTCCCTGGGGAGCGATTGTGGATAAGTGTTTACCTTGATGATGATGAAGCTTTTGATTATTGGCGGCAAGTTGGTGTTCCTGCTGAGAGAATATTGCGGTTTGGCGAGGAGGATAATTTCTGGGGACCAACCGGTGACTCAGGCCCTTGCGGACCTTGCAGCGAAATTCATTATGACCTCGGTGAAGAATTTGGCTGTGGCAGACCTGAATGTAAGCCTAATTGTGAATGTGGACGCTTTTCGGAAATATGGAATCTGGTATTTACTCAATATAATCAGACCACCGATGGTAAGCGTATCCCTTTGCCTAAGCCGAACATCGATACTGGCATGGGATTGGAACGGACTGTAGCCGCTGTTCAGGGCAAACCTTCGTGTTACGAAACAGACCTTTTCCTCCCCTTAATAGAACGAGTTACTCAGCTAGCGGGGAAAAGCTACGGTGAGGACAAAGATATTGACCGCGCTATAAGGATTGTTGTTGAGCATAGTCGTGGTATTGCTTTTCTCATCGCTGATGGTGTTTTGCCTTCAAACGAAGGTAGGGGATATGTGCTGCGGCGGATATTGCGGCGTGCCTCTCTGTTCGGGAGAAGGCTTGGCCTAGACAAGCCATTCCTCTCTGAAATCACCACCGCTACTGTTAGCAGGATGAACCAGGTATACCCTGAATTAATTGTCAATCGAGCTAGGATTGACCAAATTACCAGGGCGGAGGAGGAAAAATTCATCGACACTTTAGAAACCGGGCTTACCTTGGTGGAAGAGCTGACTGAAGAAACTATGAGCCGAGGAGAAAAGTCTTTGCCAAGTGAGCAAGTATTCAGGCTTTATGATACCCACGGGTTTCCTGCGGAACTAACTGCTGAGATTGCCCGGGAGAGGGGATTATCCGTTGATGTTGGTGGTTTTAAGGCTGAAATGGAAAAGCAGCGAGAGAGAGCTAAGGGGAGACAAAAGTTCAGTGTCACCGCTGATGCAACTATTGGTATAGCAGTCAGCGCTACATATGAGGTCATACCTAAAGTACAATTTGTTGGCTATGAAACTACCGTTTCCCAATCCAAACTATTGCAGCTAACCGTCAAAGGACAACCTATTAAAAGTGCTTCTCGAGGCGATGAGGTTGATATAATGCTTCGTAAAACTCCTTTCTATGGCGAGATGGGAGGGCAGGTTGGCGATACCGGTGAAATCAGCAGTCGGAAGGGGAAAGTGGCTATTACAGGTACTGCTAGAAGCCCCTCAGATGTGATAATTCATCATGGCAAGGTCATTAAAGGAAGCATATCTACGGGTGATGAAGTAGAGGCAAAGGTTGATGTAGACCGCCGTCTGGACATTGCTCGTAATCATACTGCCACTCACTTGCTTCAATACGCTTTAAGGAAAATATTAGGTCCTGATGTATATCAGAGGGGCTCTTCAGTGGAGCCAGAAGGGTTTCGGTTCGATTTCTCCCACCCGGCAACAGTGTCCGAGTCACAGCTCAGTGAAATTCAAGGTTTGGTTAACGAGAAAATACGGCAGAATTTACCGGTAAAATCCAGGCTCGTTCCTTATGACGAGGCTATTGCTGAGGGCGCTATCGCTTTGTTTGAGGAGAAATATGGTGAAACCGTTCGAGTGGTGGAAATTGGTGAGCCGGCACTAAGTATGGAACTTTGCGGTGGCACGCACGTGAAATCAACCGGCGAAATTAGTTTTTTTATCATCGCCAGCGGAGCTAGTATTGGCACTGGTCTACATCGAATTGAAGCGGTGACCGGCAGGGCAGCAGAAGCCGTGGCCGAGAGGAATTCTGCTACCCTGAAAAGTATAGCCAGGGAATTAAAAACCGTGCCTGACGAAGTTCATGACAAGGTTGGAGTTCTCGTTAACGAACTGGAGTCACAGCATAAGCATTCACTCTGGTTGGAGAGGGAGTTATCTCGAAAGATAACCGAATCATTGATTGAGCAAGTCAAACAGGCGGGTGGGGTAACATTTTTGTCAGCCAGAGTGCCACCGTTAACCAAATCTGTCCTTCGAGAGATGGGTGACATATTACGCGGCAAATTAAAGAGCGCAGTGATAGTCTTGGCTACAGTTTACAACAATAGCCCCAGCTTTCTAGCCATGGTTACCCCTGACCTGGTAGCCAGAGGTTTCCATGCCAATGACGTTATCAAAAAGGTAGCTAAGGTTGCCGGTGGCAGTGGCGGAGGCAAAGCAGATATGGCTCAGGCGGGGGGAAGAGATGCAACCAGGCTGGATGAAGCGCTAGACTCAGTTGAAAGTATCATCGCAGAGAAAACCTCCTCTCCCGTCAAGAAAGAGGATTAAGGCTTGTCCCGAGCGAAGCGAAGGATCAGGTGAACATGCGTACCCTTGGATTGGATATTGGCGATAAGAAAACCGGTGTCGCAATAAGTGACCCTGAAGGAATATTAGCAACTCCCCTCACTGTGATTGAGCGTAGAAGCCAGGAGGATGTTATAACTGAGGTTATCAAACTTGTTGAGCGGTATCAGGTGGAATGTGTTGTAGTTGGTTTACCTTATTCCTTAAACGGGCATTTGACTCAGCAAAGTAAAAAGGTAGAGGCTTTTATTGAAAAGCTCCAGGATGTCATTGCGGTGAGCCAAAGCCCTGAATGTAGCGAAGGGGAAGCGAAGCAATCTCATCTTACCGGAGTCAACATACAAGTTTGGGATGAGCGGTTATCGACTGTGATTGCTGAAAAGCTTATGGCTGAGGCAGGAACCAGGAAGGATAAACGAAAACAGCATCAGGACGCTCTGGCTGCCGCTATTATCCTTCAGGGATTTTTGGATAGCTTGAACAAAGATTGTTAGTCCTTTCTGTGTAAAGGAGCTACCGTGTGAAAAGCTTATCCAGTGTTATAAAGAGGTCTATGTCTTTCCGCTTGAACCTGCGATCACCTCTTGTCCCGAGGCGATAGGCCTGAAGCAGCCCTTTATTGGACCACTGCCTTATTGTGTTGGGATGAACATGCAATAGCCTGGCTGCCTCAGCAGTGGTCAGCATCTCTGAATCCGTTGATTCCACTTTCATGCTATCTCACCTTATTTATCCTCATATATCCTCATTTATGTTGCTTGAATTTATGCTAACTTAAACTCTCTTGTCTGTAAATCACCAAAAAGTACTATGGTTAGGCTCCATGGTTTCTGACATGATGTGAATATGCTCGGGCAGCAAGACTTCCTTCTGTAGTTTGGAGGTAAAGTGAGAATAATGATATTGACTTGAAGATAATGTGTGGTAAAACGGTACTAGTACTAAAATCTATTTGACTTCACAATTCAAGGATTTTGGCGGGGGCAGTAGCGAGCAATAAGTAGTTAAGGCTCTAAACATGAACTAGCAGCGTGTAAAGGACTATGCTATCCTTATCGTCGCTAAGCTGAGCAGCAATTAGCTCGCTGAGATGAACTAAATGCCCGATTTCATTGGTCTTATTGGTTATCCTGTTAAGCACTCTATCTCCCCATACTTTCAACAGGCGGCTTTAGATTACCATCAACTCGACATTCGCTACCAGCTCTGGGAAACAAGGCCGGAGAAACTTAGCTCCAGGGTAATTGGCTTGAGGGAACATGAAAATTTAGGAGCCAACGTAACCACGCCTTACAAGGAAGAGGTTCTGCCTTTGCTGGATGAAATTGATGAATGGGCGGCTTTGATTGGTGCTGTCAACACGATAGCCAAGAGAGATGGTAAGCTGTTGGGCTTCAACACGGATGCCCATGGATTTATGAATGCATTGCGCAGCGAGGGCAAATTCAGCCCTGAGGGCGTAGAGGCGGTAATTCTTGGTGCTGGCGGGGCTGCTAGGGCGGTCTGTTTTTCCCTGGTGCAGAACAAGGTAAGTTCACTCACTATTATGGATGGGATACTGGATAAGTCCAAAGCCCTGGCCGAGCATATGAATCGCTATGTAACTCGAGCTGGCTTCAAAACCAGAATCGCTGTCTTGCCCTGGCAAAGCGTAAATTCCGCTGATACCTTTGAGCGCTGCCGGTTAATAGTCCATTGCACTACCATAGGAATGAAATATNGCCCTCAACAGGAACAATCGCCTCTCTCAGGCGATGTAATTCCTGAAGGTATTCTGGTCTATGACCTGGTATTCAACCCCCGGCTGACACCGCTATTACAGCTAGCCCAGCAAGCAAGAGCGAATATTCTCGGTGGGTTACCTATGCTAGTATATCAGGGGGCGGCTTCCTTTGAGCTATGGACAGGTAAGAAGGCTCCAGTTGACATAATGTCCAACAAGGCTGAAGAAGCTCTTCGGGAAATGCCCTGAGTAGGAGGTATATACGATGAGAATTGCCATTGTTGTTCCACCGTGGTTCGAAGTACCGCCAAAAGGATACGGGGGCATCGAAGTTCTTGTTAGTCTATGGGCGGATGGACTCGTTGACAAAGGTCATGAGGTTACCCTGTTTACCGTAGCAGACTCGGTAACAAAGGCAGATAAATTTACTGTCTTTGATAAGGAGATGAAATCCTATCTGGATGATGCGCCATCGAACTTTCTGAACATAGCAGTTACGCATTCACTGGCGTCGTATATTGAGATATCCCGGGGTGGATACGACATAATACACGACAATACCTGGAAGGAGGGGCTTTGCTCTACCGCATTTATGGATATCCCCGTGGTTCATACCCTGCACAGTGCGTTTGACGAAGGGAACAAGGGATTTTATAGCCTGTTTAAAAATTATCCAGGAATACATTTCGTTACCATAAGCAACTATCAGCAAACTTGCTTCCCGGGCTTAAATTACAGTGCTACGGTTTACAACGGAGTAAATTTTCCCAAGTATCCCTTCTCCGAGGAAAAGGAAGACTTTTTCTTCTATATCGGGAGGTTCAATGATGGAAAAGCACCTCACCTGGCATGTGAGGTAGCAGAAAGGCTCGGGGTGAAGCTTGTCCTGGCGGGCAAACTCAATGAGAAAGCTGAGCGCAGCTACTTTGCCGAATATATAGAGCCGCATCTCAGCGATAAGATTAAATTCATCGGCGAAGTTGGACAGTGGAGTAAGGAGAAAATGGAGATGTTTTCCCGGGGGAAAGCGTATCTGTATCCCATACAGTGGGATGAGCCATTTGGAATTACCATGGCCGAAGCAATGGCATGTGGCACCCCGGTGGTGACTTTCAAAAGGGGGTCGGCGCCGGAGGTTGTTACCCATAACGAGACCGGCTTCGTGGTGGAAACGATGGACGAATTTGTAGATGCCGTAAGGCATGTTAACGAAATTAACCCCCGAAAATGCCGTGAGAGGACGGAGAGGATGTTTACAGCTCGCACTATGGTTGATGGCTACGAGAAGGTGTATACAGAGGTGCTGGGCGGTAAGTAAAAGCACAGGTGGTAGTCTATGTCTCCAAGACCATTAGCTGAAGATTGGGCTATATTTGAGGACGATATTAGCGGGGAAGAAATACGCTTTCGGGAGACCCTCTTCGCCCTGGGAAATGGCTACATTGGCGTGAGAGGCACTCTGGAGGAGGGTTATCAAGGAGGATATCCAGGCACTTATATCGCCGGTATATACGACCAGGGCAAAGGGAAAGCTGCGGAAATTGTTAACATCCCAAATCCTCTTTGCCTGGAGGTATATGTGGATGGCAAAAAGCTATCCATGGATAAGATGGAGGTTGTTGAGCATCGCAGAGTGCTGGATATGAAGAAAGCGACGCTTTCGAGGCACACTGTATTTGCCCATGCTGGAAAGAGGTATGAATATGAATCCCTGCGTTTTCTCAGCCTGAGGGACATGCATCTGGGCGTGATGAGGTTCTCTTTCAGAGCACTAGATGATGATGCTCATGTAGTTATTAAACGCCCCATAGACGGGACAACGAAGAACGAAATCCAGGCTGTGGGGGAACCAATAAAGCATTATGCTGTTACCCGGACAGCAGATGCAGGAAATGGCAGGTTATATTTAGAGGCAGGGACCGAGGATTCCGGGATATTAATTGGGATAGCCAGTGCCGACGATGTGGGGACAGGAAAACTTCAATCTATGGTGGAGACGAAATGCTATATCAATGGAGAATCTGTAGTAAGGGAATTTCGGTTCAACGCCCAGAAGGGAGAGAGGTATAGAGTTAACGAGTATATTTCCATATACACCTCCCGTGACCTCGAAGGCGATGTCCGGGCAGCCTGCCTTGATGGAGTGGAATCTGCCCGAGAGCACGGGTTTTCCCGCTTATTAAGGAGGCATGTAACAGCCTGGAATAGCAGGTGGCGGGATTGCGACATCAGCATAAAAGGCGACTCAGGGGCGCAGAGGGCAATCAGATTCAATATATATCACATGCTGATAGCGGCGCCGCCTGAAGACCTGAATGTGAGCATTGCTGCCAAGTCGCTGTCTGGCGAGTGGTATAAGGGACATATATTCTGGGATACTGAAATCTATATTCTTCCCTTCTTCATATATACCCAGCCGAAAATAGCTCGAAGTCTGTTGTCCTATAGATACCGTCGATTGAATCAGGCAAGGACTAACGCCAGGCTTGGAGGGTATAGAGGGGCATTGTTTCCCTGGGAATCGGCGGCTAGCGGTGAGGACGAAACTCCTAAGTGGTGGAGGGGGCCGGATGGAGTCCTGATCGAGGTATACACCAGGCAAATACAGCATCATATCGTAAGTGACATAGCTTATGCTGTTGCGACATATTGTAGAGCGACGGGAGACGATGAATTTATGTTGCGTTATGGCGCTGAGCTGGTATTTGAGACGGCGCGATTCTGGGCGAGCCGCGTTAGCTACAATAAGGACCTTTCGGGGTATGAGGTGAAAGAAGTGACCGGTCCCGATGAATACCATAAAGGTGTTGATAACAATTCTTACACCAATTACCTGGCACGGTGGAATTTGCGCTACGCCGCTGAGCTGTATAACGAATTTCGGGAAAGGCATCCTGTCGGGCTCAAAAAATTGTGTGAACGGATGAAACTGCGCCAGAACGAGGTAGAGAAATGGAGAGACATTGGCAATAAGACTATGTTTCTAATTGATAAAAATGGATTGATCGAGGAGTTTCAGGGTTATTTTGGGAAGAGAAACGACGTTATTGAACAATGGGATGAAAAAGGTATGCCGGTATATTCCAAAGATGAAGAAGAGCTAAAGCACACTCAATTGGTGAAACAAGCAGATGTCATATTGCTATTGCATTTATTCCCCAATGATTTCACTGCGGATATTAAAAAGATGAATTTTGATTACTATGACGCCCGGACTACCCATTTATCATCGCTTAGCCCCTGCATATATGCTATTCTCGCTACAGAGCTAAACGATATTGACAGGGCGTATAAATATTTCCGCTATGCCGTAAACGGTGACCTTAAAGACTATTTTGGTAATACTGAGTTGGGCGTACATGCTGCGTCCTTGGGAGGTATCTGGCAGCTAGTAATTAATGGCTTTGCCGGAGTGAGAGTAATGGGAGACATACTTTCCATAAATCCCAGGTTACCTCGAAACTGGCAGAGTCTGGAATTCAAGCTGGTTTGGAGGGGGAACAATATTAGCTTTCGGGTATCCGGAGATAAAGTGGAGGTACTTTTAAGCTCAAGGAATAAGAAAATCAAGCTACCGATGAGCATTTATAATAAAGCATGCTATATTGAAGCCGGTAAATTAACGACAGTGGCCAAATGAAAATGAATCTCGCAAAGGATGTTGGTTTCATCTGGGATATTGACGGCATTGTCGTAGATAGCCCTCATGAAGAGGCTTGGCGTGTCACAGCGATGAAAGAGCCATGGCACATAAAAGAACTGAGTTCAGATTTTTATTTCACTCATGTGGCTTCCAGGCCTCGATACGAGGGGGGAAACAATATATTACAGCTGTATGGTGTGTATGAACGACTTGGAGCAGTCACAGAGGAAGA
>JGI2172J19969_10000753_pt1 | contig 14327 bp, 16 predicted proteins | sample DeeMarSWOR230_32_FD_19969 | JGI IMG/M metagenome (IMG submission 19969)
TCTGAAAAAAGGAGGAAGATTGATAATGGATCTAATGGGAAAAGAGGTAATTTCCCGGGTTTTCCAGGAGCGTGATTGGAGAGAGCGGGATGGAATCATTAACCTGGCAGAGCGTAGAGTCAGTAAAGGCTGGAGCAAAATGGAAAATCGATGGATCATCATCAATGGTAAAACTAGAAAGGAGTTCAAGTTCTCTCACTGGATTTATTCAGCAAAAGAACTCTCTAATTTGCTAAAAGAGTGTGGGTTCTCGTTCTTAGAAGTGTATGGCGATTTTGAAGGAAATCTCTATGATCATACAGCCAAGCGGTTAGTGGTGGTAGCGCAGAAATGACTTTACCGAAGGCACAATACAGAGCAGTCCAGTAGTTCAGCAAAGGTATATATGCTGGTTACCACTTTTCACCTGATAAAGGTGTAACAATGGAATCGAAAAAAGAGGCACTCAAACACTATGAGGACGAAATTGAAAACGCACTCCTCTCCCTGGAGCTGTCAGGACAGCTGAACAAAGCTCTGGCAGTCTACTGCACTGTGGAAAAAGGTATAGAAGCTGTGGAAAGTTCACCAGACGATCCATTCTATGTTGAAAAACAGAGAGTACTTGCTTACTGTTTGATGCGACAGGTCAATATTCTCCTTCAACAAGGGCAGCTTGAAGAAGCTTTAGCATTGTCTGAACGGGAGCTAACTGCAGCCTGTGCCTCTGGTGATGAGGTTACTTTGGGAAGGGGCTTGATGTCTCATGGGAGCACGTGTATTGTAAATGGGAATACAAAAGAAGGCATGACCTTCATTGAAAAAGCACGTCCTTATTTTGAAAGAGGCACCACTTACGATCATGCTCAGGGGCTTGGGTGGTACTGGATTCTAAAGGCTGATCTCCAGAATGCAGAGATGATCCCTGGTAACCCCTCTGATGTTATCCATGCATGTGATACAGCGCTTGACATATTGATGCCTATTAAAAACTGGCCCGGTGTGGCCCGAGCATATGCTGCCCGTGCACACGCGTATGAAAAACTGGGAAACCACGAGAAAGCAGCTGCTGACCGTAATGCACAATCTGAATATGAAAAAATTGCATCTGAAGAAGGAATAGGCAGCCCATGAAAGATGAAGAAGAGATTATTCAGCAAATCAGAGAAGAATTAATCAAAAATGCAGACGAGGAATACCACACACGCATAAAGAGATTCTCTAGAGAGGAGATTGCCCAGCATAAGATTAGGTATTATGGATTGAGAACACCTTTTACGAGGAAGATCTCTTCAACGTATTTTAAAAATATCAAGAAAGAATGCAAAGAAAAAATATTTGAATTGTGTGAAATTCTACTACAATCTGGATACAGTGAAGAGCGGAGCATTGCTTTTGATTGGGCTTTCAGGGTTAAGAAACAGTATACTCTATCTGATTTTCAGCGATTTGAATCATGGTTAAAGACTTATGTGACAGGCTGGGGTTCTTGTGATGATTTCTGCACCCATGCCTTTGGTGAATTTGTGTACCAGTTTTCTGAGGTCATTCCTCGAGTGAAGAAATGGACTCAATCTGACAACCGATGGTTGAGACGAGCTGCTGCAGTGATTTTCATTTATTCAATCCGCAGAGATACGTCAATTGAACAGGGATTCAAAATAGCAGATTTACTATTACTGGATCAAGACGATATGGTGCAAAAGGGGTATGGATGGATGTTAAAAGAGATCAGCAACTTGTACCCACAGCGAGTATTTGAATATGTAATGGCCCGAAAAGATAGAATGCCCAGAACGTCACTACGGTACGCGATTGAGAAGTTATCACCAGAATTAAAGAAAAGAGCTATGGCACGAGAATAAAGCAATCAGTAAACATCTGGTGTTACCACCACACATCCTGCAGCCCCAGAACATACCCAATAACATTCATTAAAACATGGGCAAGAGGAGTCAACACAAAAATGAATAGTATAGTCCATCCACTCAGAGAATAAAAATGGTTCAACACATAGGGACCAATTCCGTAGTACAGCGCTAAAGCTCCCAGAATAAAATCCAGTTGATCAAAGGGTGGAAATGGGTTCCCACTTTTGATGTTTAATCTTCTCTTGAAAAAGGATTTTACAATATCGCCCAGCATGGCCCCACTTCCCATCAATAATCCAAAAATGAGAGGATTAACAGTATAATTCACAAAACTCTGCACAACAGCCACACATACTGCTGAGAAAATGGCCACACAGACTCCTCGTATTGTCTTTCCTTTTCCCAATAAAGGCCTTCCATCAACAAAGTTCCTCCCACCATCGATGGGTCTTCCTCCCCCAAAGGTGCAGGCCAACATGTTCCCTAACCATGCAGGAAGAATGAACCACACAGCATTATACATTTCCTCCAGTATCATTGCTATGACTTTTTGAATTTGCATTTAAGGTTTACGGTTCACTAATTGTACAGTTATCTGTTCTTCATTTCACTTTGATCCAATCAGTATCTATTTCTCTTTTTTTGATCATGATTTTTTGGACATATAAAAAACTTGAGTCACTACGTGAGTTGTTACCCAGTCTTCTCCACATAATCAGGTGAAAAGAATGAGAAGTGATTACTTCACATTTAGAATAGACATCTGTGATCAGACTGTATCCGAATCTGGAAGCTGCAGGCATTGAGACGATATTGGCCAATCCTTCTAAACAGGAAGTAATTGCTGGGAGTGAGACAACCCCGCCGAAGTGCTTGCTGAGTGCTTCTCCTTGTAAAATGCTGTTCAAACCAATATCAAGAAAGAGGTGATACACCCCTTCACAACGTGGGTTTTTCATAGAAGATGAATACAGCTACCAGAAAGCATTAAAAGATCCATTATTGTACAATCTCATGGAGAAGTACAGACTGCAGGGACTAACGTGCGCAGACTGCGCCCTCAACCTGGAGAAAAAATTATCTGAAATGGACTCAGTTACAGCAGTTCGGGTCAATGTTGCTACCAGCACTTTAACCATTGAGTGTGAGGATATTGATCAAGTGAAAGAGAAAATCAAAGAAATAGAACATGGAGTTACCTTTGTTGAATCAAATTCTCTTGATTTGCGCAGAAATCTTTTGATCATCATTATTTCATCATGTATTTTTGTGACTGGTCTTCTTTTCAGGCAATATCTCCATGATTTTCCCTTTTCCTGGCCAGAATATGCAGTATTTCTTTCTGCATATTTATTGGCGGGAAAAAAAGTGCTTCAAAATGCGGTGACTCATTCTATTGGCGGCCGCATCTTTGACGAGAATTTCTTAATGACCATTGCCACAGGAGGAGCTATCCTCCTCCACGAATTACCTGAAGCAGTAGGGGTGATGATCTTTTTTTCAGTGGGTGAATACCTGGAAACCTTGTCTGTTCACCGTTCCCACAAATCCATTGAAGCACTGCTAAAATTGCGACCTGATTATGCTCACCTAAAAATTGATGATACCACCCAGGAAGTGGACCCTCACCAGGTGAGAATTGGAGACCATGTTCTAGTAAAGCCAGGAGAACGAGTCCCTTTAGATGGGAAAGTTATAGAAGGGACAACTATGGTGGATACCTCTGCTTTGACTGGAGAGAGTGTTCCCACACGAGTTGAACCTGGAGATACTGTACTGGCAGGGTACATTACCAAAACAGGTGCACTCACTGTAAAAGTGACCAAAGCATTTGCAGAATCATCAATGTCCAGAATTTTAGCCCTGGTGGAATATGCAGCTTCCCGGAAAGGAGAATCCCAAAAATTCATCACCACATTTGCCCGGGTATATACTCCTCTTGTGGTGGCTGCAGCATTCAGTGTGGCAGTGATACCTCCCCTCATTTTGAATACTGGATTTAACACCTGGGTGTACCGGGCATTGGTGCTGCTGGTGATATCCTGTCCCTGTGCGCTGGTCCTGTCCATACCTGTGGCCTACTTTGGCGGTGTAGGAAAAGCATCCAGAGAAGGAATTCTGGTAAAAGGAGCCAATTTCTTAGATGCACTCACTGAATTGAAGGCAGTGGTATTTGACAAGACTGGCACCTTAACCAGAGGAGTTTTTGAGGTTGCCCAGGTGGTGGCTATGAATGGATTTACTGAACGTGAAGTCCTTACCTACGCAGCCCTGAGCGAAATCCGTTCCAATCACCCTATTGCCAAGTCCATTGTAACTGCATCTGGGAAAAGCATTGAGAGTGATCAATCGCACATTACTGCATATGAAGAAGTACCTGCCCGGGGAGTACGGGCCACCATTGATGAGAAAACAATTTTTGTGGGAAATGACCGGCAGCTGCACGAAGAAATGATCGCCCATGACACCTGTTATATAGAGGGAACAGTGGCCCACGTCACAGTGGATGGTGTGTATGCAGGATATATTGTGATCAGCGATGAGGTGAAACCTGATGCTGGGAAAACAATTGACGCATTAAGAAAGAGGGGAATTTCAGTAGTTATGCTCACTGGAGACAGTGCAGATACTGCAGTGTGTGTGGCTCAAGACCTGAATATTTTACGGTTTTATGCTGAATTACTTCCTGAGGATAAAGTGGAAAAACTGGAAGAAATAAAAAAAGAGATAGGCAATGGAACGATTGCGTTTGTGGGAGATGGAGTCAATGATGCGCCTGTGATTGCTCGAGCAGACATAGGGATAGCCATGGGTGCTTTGGGGTCTGATGCTGCTGTGGAGACTGCAGATGTGGTCATTATGACAGATAATCTGTACAAGGTGGTCAAAGCAGTTACCATTGCTCAGAAAACCAGGAACATAACCTGGGAGAACATCCTTTTTGTCCTGGCTGTAAAGGGAGGATTTATTGGGTTGGGAGTTTTAGGGATGGCAACAATGTGGCAGGCAGTATTTGCAGATGTAGGAGTAGCACTCATGGCAGTATTCAATGCTACCAGGATTTTTCGGGGATGAAACAATTGGGCCCGTAGTCTTTATCTTCCTCAAAACTCATTTTATCTGATTTCTGAATGAGGCCTGATGATTGCAGCCCGTGAGCCAGAATGGCACCCAAAAAAAGAGAAAAGGGAGGGTGAAAGACGGTCCATATCACACCACCACAGCTTCATATATATAGTTTTTCCCTATCAAAAATGCTACAAATGGGGGATTTATACAATGGGTTACTGAGTATTGATTTCTGCTACTCTTTCAGAAAAAGATGGATCAATAACAATATACAATTTCAGACACGTTGCTTCCTTGATGTCCAGTTCCATATTTGTGTAATATCTACCCTTCCCCAGGGGGAAAAATCCAATGCATATTGTTAAACCCTTTCCTGTTGAGATCGTTTAAAAGAAGGTCCATGGTATTATGGTTGCTATTCCTCCTATTTTAGCATTCGTTGGCTCACTTCTGTGAGCTCTGTGCATCACTTATTGTTTTGTACTGCTCTGGAGAGCTTTTTCTCTCTTTGCATTCCTGTACCGATCATAAAGAGCGGACAGAAACATCAGGACCAGTCCAATGAAGATAGCTGTCAAAATCAGCTCAATATACCAGGGAATCGATCCTTTAAAGATAAATCGAAGAATCGTCAATATAATTGAAACATTGATGATCAGTGCACCAAAAATAAGGAATGCAAACCCAATCTTACCCAGGATATTCATGGTCTCACCCGTACGATGTCAGGTTCAAAAAAATCGATAGAAGATGTGGGTAATGCCAAAGTCTCTACAGAGTACCATTTTCTAGACAGAAGATGCAGTTGAGATATCATGTGCCGGTTCATATGGTTATTTCTCCTTGGTTATTCCTTTTAACTCTTTCTCTAAGAGAGATGCATTCTGCAACCTGGAGATGTTCACATGGGTGGACACAACATTGGCCCTCTTTCACAACACTGTCTTTTTCTGCAAATAGCAAAATAAAAAAAGTACAAAAAAAAAATAAAATATCAAAAAAAAGAAAAGAGAAATTATTCTTTCTTGCTTTCGACTATGCCCAGTATTCTGTCCATGATCTCTGGAGCCCTTTCTTTTAGTCCGAACCCAAAGATAACAGCAATAGCTACACCCAGACCAATACCGATACCCCATGCTAAGGGTTCTAAGAACAAGTACACTATGGTCAAATCAAGTCTCAATTGTGTCAGAGCCAAGATAGCAATCACAAAGTACAGGAACATCCTCAACAACGAAATGACTGGTTTTACCAACCGTACCTCCGCTGATGCAGTGATATTCTCCACAAAATCAGCCAGAAAGTCAATCACCACAAAGCCTACCACCAGCACCAGAATGAAAGCCACAATATTGGGGATGTAGGAGACCACTTTCTCCATGAATTCGGTGACAAATTCAATATCCAAGACATTGGTGGCAGCCATGATAGCGACCAGGTATACGAACCAGCGGATCACCAGATCAAAGAAGTGAGCGACAGAAATTCCAGAACGTTCAATACCTTTTCCGAAGACTGTATTTTTGATTGCATCATCAAAGCCCATCTTGTCCAGAAACTTGGATATGTACTTTCCCAACAGTCTGCCAACGATCCACCCAATGATCAAAATGATGATGGCTCCTATCAGTTTGGGCAGAAAATCCACTGTTCTCTCTACCATGTCTGTTATGTACTCACTTACACCCTGCATTTTTTTCACCTCTCTATTTCTTTTATTCTTAAGTTTAAATATTTTTCTTTGTAGCAACTGGTATTTGCTGACTGAAAGAACTTGATTGCTGAATACTGGTAAAAAGACTTCAAGGATTGAACCATTGATTCTCAAATTCTTTCTCATATATTACTGAGAGACTATTTGCGGGAAGACGTTTCTGATCTTTAATTCTTTTTTACGCTTCAATTGTCATTTCTTTTGTCTCTTCCATTTTCAGTGATATGAAAAATCCCATAACTGCAAATAAAGAAGCAGTCAAAAACGTGTTCTTAGGTCCAAAAAAGTCTGCCAGATTTCCTCCCACAATTCCTCCTGCAAAATTTCCAAATCCGATAGATGAATTGAGTATGCCAATTCCTCTCCCTCTTTCTTTGTTAGATGTCAGATCAGAAACAGCAGAGGTGGATGCAGTTATAAAAAGGGCATAAAAGGGAAGAACCCACAAAAGAATCTTCACGTATAAATTCTCCAGCAACCCAATACCCAGCCACATACCCATGTACAGTAAGGGAGTTATCAGTAATAATGGTTTCCTTCCCCAGTTATCGCATGCTTTTCCCACTGCATCTGCCACTAGGAGGAAGGTTAAACTGGTGAGTGAGGTGACATACCCGATGAATTCCTTTGAAACTCCTAAATTACTCAAATACACGTTAAATAGAGAAGAGAGCATAGACCCACCAGTCATCAAGACGAAGGCGTACAAACATAATAAAAGTATTCTTTTTGATTCTCCGAAGATAAGGAATTCCTTGAATTTTCTGGTGTCTTTTTCTCGGGGGAGATCTTTCACAAAGAAGAATGAAATGCAAAAGAGCACTGAGAGACAGCCTGTGACTGCAAAGAAGAATCCAAATCCTACATGTGCTGCATGTCCTGATATGATTGCTCCTATGGTCCATCCAAGGCCAGTGGCCACATTGTACTTACCGAGAGCTCTCCCTTTTGAGGAGGGAAAGTATTCTGTAATAATGGCAGGTACCAAAATGTAGGAGGAATAGAAAAAGGTTTGAATGCACCGTAAAACGATCAACCAGACAATGGTGGCCTGAGCAAAGAGGAAGTACATGAGTGACGCAATAATATTGGTTGCAATGATGACTGATTTTCGTTTTCCCAGCCGGTCTGATATGGATCCCCATCCAAAGGTCATTATAACCAGGATAATAGATGGTAGAGAAAATATGTACCCTGCAGAGGCGAACTTGCCGCTTATTTCATACGCATATATGGGGAGAAAGGCAAAGAGCATCCCTTGGGTTGTAGAGAGTACCAGTGAGGAGAAAAGGATCTTCAGGTAATTGTCCATGGGGGTTACTCTTTTGATCTGTTAAAAGGATATCGTTGTACATTGTATAGGCTGTTGTAATGTGAAGAGAGATTCTTGATGCTTCTGTCAAACTCTACAGAAAGAACTTCATTCCTCTGGTGACTGCCCAGCTGCCCATGACCGCATTCTACCTGGGGACCAGCCTCTATACTTTGATTGCTTGAAAAATGGGTTCAGTCTTGAGATGAAAAAGCTGCCTGTGGTTCAAGTGGGGGTTCCCTACTTCTTCCTTCTTCCGCAAGATATATATTCTCAAAAGCACACCTGCAAAAGGTGGGAACATGAAATACCAAGTCAAAGGGACAACGCTCCAGGTTGCTGTAATCCGGCTTGAGCCTGGTGAATCTGTGTATACTGAAAGCGGCGGTATGGCCTGGATGACCTCCAACATAGATATGGAAACTAACGTCAGGGGTGGAGTCTTGAAGGGATTAGGCAGGAAACTTGCTGGCGAATCCATGTTTATGACCACCTATACGTGTAATAGTGGTACAGGGTTGATAGCGTTCACCAATGAATCCCCCGGTAATATCATTCCTCTGAATTTAGGTGCGGGAGAGACTATTATCGTGCAGAAGGATGCTTTCATGTGTGCAGAATCTTCAGTAACCCTAGAAATGCATTTCAGAAAAAAGCTAGGAGCAGGGTTATTTGGCGGGGAAGGATTCATCTTGCAGAAGCTGACTGGTCCAGGAACTGCATTTTTAGAAATGGCAGGTGAGATAACCAAATACACGCTGGAAGGAGAGCACATGTTGAAGGTGGACCCTGGGCATATTGGAGCATTTGAACCCACAGTAGACTTTGACATTGCTCGAGTAAAAGGAGTAAGAAACATCTTTTTCAGCGGAGAAGGACTATTTCTGGCCACCTTAAAAGGTCCAGGTACAGTGTGGCTTCAGTCTATGCCGCTGGCCAATTTGGCACGGAAACTGAGCAGATACATGGCAGGGAAATAGGGGTTAACCCATTTTCTGTACAATCTAAGGCAGATACAGCGCCACAGGGTAGCTTCCCATCTGGCAGTTCAATCATGCAATTCCCTTAAATGCTTGTAGTATCACCTTCCTGATTTCTATCATTCCTTCCTGTTATACAGCACGTATGGATGCCATACAAATGTTATGCATAACATTTTTGTGCCTTACACCTTTTCTGTAAAATAAACTCATAAATACAATTATTTATTCATATTCACCATTATGATAACTTTTTTTGTCGAAATGTTTATATATAAACCTTTAAATCACTGTACAGGCGAAGAAAGCCTTAATCAATACAAGGAGGTATCAAGAATGAAAAATGTAACTGTAAGGAATCTCAACATTCAGGTTCCCAAGAGAATGAAGATCATGAGGACCGGCACTGACAGCACGGTCAATCACACTGCCCAGGCAAACACTGTTAATATAGGGCGCCTGGCTATTGATAATGAACTGGCCCGTATAAAGTACTGCGTGTAGGCTCCTCATGCTCATCCTTTCTCCTTTCTCTTTTTTTGTTTTGATTTACTTAACTTTTGTATTCACGGCTGCAGTTTTATCAGGTAATTTCTTCTTGAATTCTCTTTCAAGGATGGACATCATAATACAGTTGCAATACTTTCCATCTATCAAATATTTTTCCCGTATTACTCCATCCTGGACAAATCCAACTTTTTTGTATGCTTTTATTGCTCTTTCATTAATATCAATCACCCCCAAGTACACCATGTTGAGGTTCAGCCGGTTAAATCCATAATTGAGAAGTGCTTTTATAGTTTCTGTTCCATATCCTCTGGACCAATAGGCTTCTTCTCCAATAATAATTGCCAGCTCTGCTCTCCTGTGGACAGTGTCTATGTTGATTAATCCTGCAGCCCCAATGAGTTTGTCATCTGCTTTGGTCACCACGGATAAAGAGAGAGAATTCTTGTCTTTTGTCCACGCTTCTATCCGTTCTTTTGCTTCCTCTCTTGAAAGCGGGTACACCTCGCCAGTGAGTCTGGTTATCTTTACATTGTTGAACCAGGTATACATTTTGTCTGCATCGTCTGGCTCATGGGGGCGTAAGTAAACGCGTTCTGATTCCAAAAATACACTCATAGTATTACCTCACAAAGCAGGCGGGGTCTGCTTCTTTGAAATCGCAATGTACGCACATGCACTGGCTCTGCACCCTCCCCGCACTATTTTGTAATCACAGGCTGCGCACTCCCCCTTGAGGTACTGATTGGTCCTCAATTTCTCCAGCACAGGGGAGGGGGAAGTTTTCCAGATCTCGGGGAACGACTGCTCGTGCACATTCCCCACAGATACAGGCAGAAAGGGGCAGGCATGGACATCACCTTCAAAAAGTATCTTGCACACATCTAGTCCTCCATTACAGCCAGTAAAACCCTTTTCCAGGTTTAATAGGAGAGATTCGTAAGGAAGGTGGTCCAATTGGATGCGCATGATATCAGACAGCTCCTCCTGCTTTTTGACACCTTCTATGACATGATTACTTATAACAGTTTCGGTTTTGAGATAATCTGAAACCAACGATTTCTGAGGTATAAAATGCAAAGGGCTGAGTGCTGATTGAGCAGGGTGGTTGAGAATCTCAAGAAAAACCTGATTGTGGGCCAGCTGTATTCTAACAGAACAGTTAACTTTTTATTGAGGTCCTCCTAGAAGTCATGAGGGTCACTGTATTGGCCCAAGAGCAACAACCTAACTGCTCCTCAGAGAGCGTTTTGGTCAGTAAGCTGACTTTGGTCCAAGGAGACCCTTTTTTAGGATGCTCAGAAGCCAATACACCCCTCTCATACCGGTGTCATCTGTGACTAACCAGAGTCACTTTCCAGTTTTTCTTTTATTTTTTCTCTGTATACATGGTATGGGTATTCCAATCTCTGGGTATCAACATCAAAATAGTCAAAGTTAGAAGGCAATGTAAATGTGGAACTCTTGGATAAGGAGCGAAGCGGATACAATTCCTTTCCTCTAATCTCAACAATCTGATCAAGATTGTGCATTAAATCTGTCAGAAAGGAAGGGTGACACACGCAGGTGAGTGTTGCCCAGTCTTCACAGAGCACATAGTGTTTGTATACCCGTGCACCTGCAGCAAAGTTACAGAGTATTCTTTGAGTTAAAAGAGTATTATTAGTTCTGAAGAATAAGATGAAAATGGTACATAATGTGCGAGGGAATGGATAGATCATATATATTTTTTTGATCAATTTATTGGCAATCATTTTTTGGTGAGAATACTTTATTTGTTCATACGTCCATGTCCTGCCTGATTTTCTTTCTGCTCTAAGTATCTCAATGAGCTTTCCCCCTTTGTATCCTGTCTCCAAATAAGGGAGAACATGAATATCACACTCGTTCCATGCAGTATCACAGTGTCCCAGAGACAAATCAGGAAGTTCACATGGGTCTAACAATCCATCTAGAGAGGGGTTAATATCTCCAAAGAAATTGGGATTTTCTACCACTTTTACATGGTGGTGAACCCGCATAATAAAATCTGAAATAATATTATTATCTTTGAGCAACTGGAAGAGATCTCTCATTTCTGCATTGTTTGACGAGAGGAATCCCACATTTAGCAGCTTCTTATAGGGGGATTGCACGAGGAATGTCCAGCTGAGGGGCTGGATAATCTGCAAGTATGACATAACTGTTTCGTAGCTCCTTTCCGTTTCAAAAATGCAGAACAATCGGTGGAGGCTATTTCTGCATAACTTGTTGTGATCAACAACATAGAATGGTCCAAACAACACCCTCTTCTCTCTCAGCTGGCGAAATTTTCTCGCAATTGAAGTTATCCTTTTGTATGATGTATGAGCGAGCAGTTCCTTTAAAGGCATTTCTGGAAATCTACCCAATGTATTCAGCAGTTCCTTTTCCCTTTCAGCCATGTCATGGATTTTCACCATAACGTGTGTGACTTTCGAATATTTAAAAGGGTTTACATGGCATCTGCATACACATGAGAGATAATATGTCTGGATAAACTTCTCGTAAATTGTGACTGATACATATCCTGTAACCTATAAAAAGCTAAACTTCCCCTTGTATACTATCAATATGAAACTTACAGCTGCAGCCTGAATCGTAATTCCTTAAGATCAATAGTTTTGGGTATGCTGATCCTAATTATCCACCGAGTTTAGAACACATATTTTGGGTTTACTCAGCAGTTCCGAATGTCAAAAATTATTGCACACTTTTTGTGATCTTCGCAATTCCATGACTTTACGAGGTTTAACTTTTAAATTAAAGGATTAGGCATCCATTTTCTTTTTGATTTATTTGAAAATAAAGATTTTCTTTCAGTTATCAGAGGTGAAGTGGCCAAAAAGCTTATATAGCATAAATTTATCTATATTAACATGAAACCAGTAAAAGTTTCAATAGAAAAATATGTCAAAGGTACGCTTCGTACTCCTCCTATCCCATGTCCTATATGTGGTAAGAAAACAAAAGCAATATATAAAACTAAATGTCAATGGTGCAGATCAGAATGGAATGAAGAACAATTGAAAGAAAGAGAAAGGCTTAGGATAAAACAGATTGAGACTTATCGGAAAGAAGGATTACTGGACTAGATTATCTCCGTGTTGAAAAAAGAGAAGACAATTCATTTGTGTAATTCATTTGTGTCTTCTTCTTTCATTGATATCACCTCCATTCCCATTTTTTAGATATGAAATACTCTCTCTCAAATAGGGGGTATAATAGAATTCAAGAAAGGATATTTATCCTCTCAATTAGTTTATGATTTCTTCTATTTCTTCAATGAACTTCAAAATTCTTTCTCCTTTCTCAGAGAGCGTATAAAATTCCTCCCTCTTTGTAGTTCTCTTTAAATGATGCTCTATAAATCCATTTTTCAGCAAAGCGTTGATCCTATTGTTTAAAGTGGCTATACCAATATTTATAGTTAATAAGTCTTTGTATTGTGCCTTATTTTTGTCTTTCAACATCTTTAGTATATCTATGGTTCCCTTTTTGCTTAGCAATCTGAATAATTGTTTTATTTCTATTTTATCACTTCCAAAAGATTTGTGCGGGAGTCTGCTGTTTTCTTTTCAGAAGGTGAAAGATATGAAAGGTAGTGCAGACTCACCGCTTTGTGCATTTACTATACGAAGGGGGCGAAAAGATGTTTTTTGAGCACCTATTCTGTGTTTATTGTGTTTCGGGCTGAAATCAGAGCCGGAAGACTTTAATAATCGTGATATTAACCTGGTATGCCATTGTATTCCTTTTTTTCCTTGATTTCTTTTTCAGCTTCTCCCTCTTTTTCTGCCTGCTCTCCTTCCATGGTTGTACCTCCTTTCTGTAGCGGTTTCTCATTGAGACAGACATCTGGAATCTCAACGATACATTTATAAGCACATTTATTCTATAAGAACTTACTGGTGAAAGAAATGTGCATTTTCACACAGGAGAAAGAGTATAGGCTCCGGCATTGTATACACCATGTATTTTTAGAAGAACCCAGACTGCATTTCCACAATGCAGCGAAAAAATGCGGTTCATGCCGGAATACTGTTTCGACATATTGGAGAGATGGATTGAAGGAAGAAATCTTTTTTCCTCCCCAGATACGGTTGAAAATGTATGAAAACAGAAAAGAGTACATTTATTTGATACAGAATGATTCTGCTAACAAATTATACGAGCATTATAAGAAACATCCTAATACAGTCTATATAACATATACGTCAGGAAAATTTGATATTTTGCTGCAAACAGAAAAGCCATTAGATGTTTTACCAGATAGAACAATATTTCATGGTGCAAGAGGAAATTATATCTATCCTGAAACACCTAATTGCAGTTATGCGTATGCATTGACCTGCATGGAACGATTGTTAGAACAAGATCATTCTCCATCTAAGATACCAGTGGAATATTCGAAAGAACCTCTTGAAATAGGAAGTCCATATTATGGATGGATGATATTTCCTTATGTTAAACGTAATTTAAGAACTGGATATACAAGGATTGTGAAGAAGTTGCACATCTCTTCTGTATCTTTTTATAAAGGATTGGAATATTTATTGAACGTATCTACGAAACTGCTCCCGTATTATCCTTTAGGATTCCGATTATATTCACAGCAATTCTTTGTCTTTTGGTCAGATTATGAAGAATTATTGTGTAAATCTTTCAGCCATCTTCCGTGTCATACCTCAATTACGAAGGTTAGTGATGCTTTGCTCATGTACGTGAGTATAGAGAAAGGGCTGCTTGAGAAACGATTGCTTCAACTTTGTTTCAAAATGAATGATCTTGGGTATATTAATCGTTTCTGGAGCTCTATTCCAATTTATCACTGGACTCCTGATGAACCTCAGTCAACCGGGGCTTCCCCCGCCTGA
>JGI2172J19969_10000757_pt1 | contig 14313 bp, 15 predicted proteins | sample DeeMarSWOR230_32_FD_19969 | JGI IMG/M metagenome (IMG submission 19969)
GGCGAGCCAGGACTCTACGGTGAAGCCAACCCGCCGACTGGTCTACGTAGGGGTATGAACACATTTCTCAAAGACATGGGGATAACCTTCAGAAGAGATCCAGCTACAAAGAGGCCCAGAGTGAACAAGGAAAATTCTAAACTCGACCGACATCAGAAGAAGATCGGCGAACACTACTACGTGCCTCTCTCAGGAAAAGAGAGCTGAATCTCAACCGGAATAGAAAGGGCAGATCATTTTCACTTGCATGCGCCGCTGCATTGACACGTACTTGCCCAGCACTTTCCCAAATCGTTTTAACTGTCAACGACCGCTGTAACACCTGATCACCATGACAGAACTACGTACCCCGATCATTCTCATCAATTTCAAAACCTACCAAGAAGCTACCGGCAAAAAAGCCCTGAAACTCGCGGAAACAGCCGAAAAGGTGACCCTGAAGACGGAGGTCTGCATTGGTTTGGCCCCACAAATAGCAGATCTTGCATCAATAGCTCGTCTCGTGACTATTCCGGTCTTTGCACAGCATATCGACGCTATCATCCCAGGAAGCCACACTGGCCACATATTGCCCGAATCTGTAAAAGAGGCCGGCGCCACTGGAACCTTGATCAACCATTCTGAGAGACGTTTGAAACTCGCGGATATCGACGCTGCGATTAGGAGAGGTCACGAAGCTGGGTTGATCTCTGTAGTCTGCGCCAACAATCCGGAGGTTAGCGCGGCTGTGGCTGCGCTCAAACCAGAGATGCTGGCTGTGGAGCCACCTGAGCTGATTGGAACCGGGATTCCTGTGTCCAAGGCAAAGCCTGAGGTGGTTTCCGGGACTGTTAAGCTTGTGAAGGAGATAAATTCTGAGGTGGTTGTTCTCTGTGGTGCGGGGATAACTCGAGGGGAGGATGTGGCTGCTGCTTTGAGGCTTGGCACTGAGGGGGTTCTAGTCGCGAGTGGGGTGGTCAAGGCGAAAGATCCGTACAAGATATTGATGGAGTTTGCTGACGCCGTGACTGGTGCGCGAGGGACTATTGCTTGAAGGTTGATGTTGAATGTGCTGGATGTCTGCTTCATCGCGGCTTATGGGAGATTGCAGAGGCGACAGACGACCGTTCTCTCCGATTCCAAGTGACATCAGCCTTGTTTCGTCTTCTGGCGAAGGAATTCAGGTCAACCGCAGTCCCCGCCTACCTAGGTACAGAAAGAGATAGACTGATAAAGCGGATGACGGGCAATTGCGATCCCTACGCAGAGATAAAGCAGAGAAGTAATAGGGAGGCCATGGAGTTCCTCCCGCTTGCGAGGAAACTGGTTTTGAATGAGGCATCGTCCAAGCTTAGATTCAGAAAGGCGTGCCTTTGCTCAATTGTGGGCAACGTTATGGAATTCGACATTCCTGGTCACGCCTTCAAGTATGAGGACATTGGAAGGTTGGTTCAAGGAGCGGAGGACGATTTGGCTGTTGACGAGATCGCTGAGATCTTTCACGCCGTTAGGGAGGCAAGGAGGATCCTTTTTCTTACAGATAACGCTGGGGAGATAGCCCTTGACACGCTGCTGGTTGGCGAGTTGAAGAGACTTGGGGCGCACGTTACAGTAGCGGTGAAAGGGGGACCAATCATTAATGACGCTACTATGGAAGACGCTACGTTTGTTGGACTGGACAAAGTTGCGGATGACGTGATCACGACGGGCACAGACGGCGTCGGACTGATGCCTGAGCAGTGTTCCCGTGAGTTTCTGGATGTTTATGAGTCTGTTGATTTGGTGATGGCGAAGGGTATGGGCTACGTTGAAACTCTGACAGAGCTCGATTTGAGTTTTCCTCATTCGTTGCTTTTGAGAACGAAGTGCCAGCCAGTCGCTGACTTCCTCAGAGTCGAAAGGGGGAAGAACATTGCTATGTTGATGGCTTGATCCACATAGGCTCTAGCGCTCCTAGAAGCGAAAATTAATTCATTTTTGGTATATAAAGGGAGAAAGGAGAACATTTGATACGTATTATCTCCAAAGAAGTACGTTTTGGTCTTCTTTTGCGAATAAAAAACATATATGTGAGTTATTGCGCAAAAAGTGAAAATTGGAGATAACAGCATGCGCTGTAGATGCACAGAGGAAGAGTGGGACGAAGAGGAAGACTGGGAAGACGACGACGAGGAGTGATAGGAAAAATGGCAAAGAAGAAGAAGGCAAAGAAGAAAGCAAAGAAAGAATGAGAACTGAGTATAGAGAATCCTCCAGTCTCCTCTTTTTTTGGTGTAGCTTTTCCTCAAACCCTTGCTGCCTATTCCCATGCGGGTCTGGATGGGCTCGTTTTGCCACTGTCTTTCTAGAAGCCACGTGATCTGCGGCAGTTCTTCATTCAGATTCCCGAAAGCTAGAGTCTATTGACAAAAAAGCCTTTAAGAAGGTACTGCGTGAAGTTTTGAGCCAAGGAGCTACAGAANGTAGTGTTAGCTTCAACGAAGTGCACCGATCCAGAGATGGATCAAGGAACCAGCATGATCATTTGCGTGCTCCGAACGTGNNGCGAGGGTGCAATGCCCNAAGAGTGGAGGCGATGCTGGATGGATGGAGGTGACGACGATGAAGGAGACCGTTGCGGCGGTGACTCCTACAACGAAATTCATCGCAAGCCTAGGTCAATCTCTGCTCTCGCTTTCCTTCAACTTAGGAGGAATACTAGCTGGAACGCTACTCGCCCTGTTTTTGGACATATTTTCTCTTGCTCCGTGGACATTTGTCCTGTTTCCAGGTATACTTAGTGTGAGAGGGGCAATTGGGGGTCTTTTTAGCGGCAGACTGGGTACGGGTCTGCATTTGGGAACAGTGAGATACAGTTACACTAAGAACACGAGCTACTTCTACTTGCTTCAACACGCTGTTGTCACGTTGACATTTGTGAGCGGCATCGCNATAGGATTGACAACGTGGGTTTTCGGTCTGTTTCTTTGGAAAGCAGCCGTACTGGATCTAGTGAGTATCATGGCTGTGGTTGTCGCGACTATGGGNCTATCGGTCGTATTCATATCCCCCCTTACAATCGTGGTTTCTGTCTTCTCTTTTAAGCGTGGTCTGGACCCCGACGTTACTGTGTATCCAGTGGTATCAACGATTGCTGACATTGTTGTTACAGCTTGCTATATTTTGTGTCTTCACATCTTCTTTTCTTCAACAGCACTTGGATACTTTTTGATCGGCATGCTCAGCTTCGTCTTCTTATCTGTTGTGCTCTACACCTTAGCAAGGAACATTGCGGAAGAGGAGTTCGTAAAGACAATTAGAGAGTTTCTTTTCACGCTCATATTTGTCGTTTTCATAGTCAATGTTACTGGCGCTTTGCTCAACCAGATAAGACGAGTGATTGACGTTAGACCGGAAGTATACGTGGTTTACCCTGCATTAATCGATACTACTGGAGACGTTGGGTCTATCGTGGGTTCAACCGCCACTACCAAACTTGCTTTGGGTTCCATCAAGCCATCTTTTTCATCAATTAGGCAGCATGAGACAGAGATCGGAACTGCATGGGTAGCTTCGATTCTGATGTTTGGTTTATACTCTGTGATATCGTTGCTCGGTTGCGGAATGTTCACTCTGAACAGCATGTCGGTACATACGGTTAGGCTCTTGACTACAAACGCCATCGCCATCCCCATTATGGTAGTCATTTCTTACCTCGTGGCCATCGCCACTTACAGAAAAGGGTTAGACCCTGACAATTTTGTGATACCGATTGAAAGCTCGTTGGCTGACAGCGTAACGACAATCGCTCTTCTTATAGCAGTCATTGTGATTGCATAATTCGCACAGCCCGTTATTCGGATTCACTGCTGCCAGAGACCAACCTCTTCAGGTCCTCAACACCTTCAGCGTAACCCGACGCAATCAGGACATCACCTGCTTTGATGACTGTATTAGGGCGAGGTCTCAGCCACCTCTTTCCCCTTCTAATCACCAACACCCACATTCCCGTTTCCTCTGCGATTTCAGCATCTCGCAATCTCTTCCTTACAAGTGAAGAGTTCCGTGGAACACGCACCCTAGCTACAGTTTCTTCCGCCTCTCTTATGACCTGCTTCAAAATGGGGTGAGGTTCTGAGACTTTCAGAATCACGTCGGCGATCTCCGCTGCGGCATCTGCAATCTCCTCAGCAACAATTCCTAGCCGTATCAAGCCGAGAAAATCCTTGGAGTCCTCTGGTTTGAAGCCGCTAGACAGGACGAGGAGTTCGAATTCTGTGTGCAGTTTGTCAACGTGTTTCTCGAGTTCCTGCACCTCTTCTGCAAGTTCCCGACTGTTGAGAAGGAGCGAGGAGTAGGAGAGGTCTATCATGAGCTCCGAGGTGTCTTTCAAAGATGCCAGTTTGCTCGCAATCTGCTTGAAAGGCTTTTGGACCTGCATCAGACTCTAGCCCTCCTCAGTGCTTCTTCCGCAGGAACCTTCTGCGAGTTCCTTCAGTTCGTCGATGCCTTGGGCTGCTCCCCTGGCGAAGAGAACATCGCCTTCTCTAATCACTTCTTCTTCGTCGGGATTGATGATCCAGCGCTTGCCACGGCGTATTGCTATTAGGTCGACTCCTATTCTTGCTGCTAGTTCCAGCTCTCCCAGGCTTTTCTTGACAAACATCGAGTCAGATTTAACCTCGGCTCGAGCCAAATGCTCTTCAACTTTTTGGAAGGCTTCGCGGACTACAGGGTGAACTCCGATTTCTTGAAGTACAATGGTTGCGATGTCGGCAGCTGCGTCCGAAATCTTGTCAGTGGCAGCAGCAACCTTCGTTACTCCGATGAGTGATTCCGCATCGTCAGCGTCTCTCGCCGCAAGCATCGCGTTCATGTCAAGTATGTAAGCGAGGTAGTCCACGCGCTTCTCCAGTTCCAGTACCTCTTCAGCAAGGTCGCGATTATTGAAGAGGGCTGCGGAATATGCTAGATCTATCATTATTTCTGATAGATCCTTCATTTCGGTGAGTACTTCGCGAACGGAGACAGGCGTGTACTCGATCTTGTCTAGTTCAGTCAAACAGGAAGAAGCTCCTTCAGAATAACTTACTGTAGCCTATCATCTTATGTTTGATATTTACGTGAGGGTCTGCTATCTTTTAATTTTATCTGTGAGAGTAGGTTCGGCGTAACGTTGGCTGCGGCTGTTAGGGGCTTGTGTATGTTTTTCTCTTCTGTTGCGAGAAGAGACATAGCTCATATAATGACTCGCATTACTATTTAGGCTGGATGCCCAGAATGAAAGTCGACTTGCCGAAAATTCACATCGGATCAGAGGGTCTTTCAGAGTTTGACGATGCGATCCAAAGAGAGTGGATTGTGGCAAATGGGCTTGGTGGGTATGCTTCGTCCACTATTTTCGGGATAAACACTCGGAAGTACCATGGGCTCTTAGTGGCTGCTTTTAACCCCCCCACTGATCGTAGAGTGCTCCTTACTAAACTCGATGAGGAGATACAGGTAGAGGACAAGACGTACTCTGTAGGATCGAATGAGTACAGAAACGTAATCCACCCGAAGGGATATCAGTTCCTGTCAAGTTTCGTCTTAGAGCCCTTCCCAACTTTCAGATATTCTGTAGATGGCGTTCAGCTGTGGAAGACCGTGTTCCTGCCACACAGAAGAAACGCTACCATAGTGCTCTACGAGGTTTCTAATCCATGTGAGACTGAGGTATCAATTCGTATTTCGCCTCTCGTCAACGCAAGACACTTCCACTCAGTGACTGACAAAGACAAGCTGACATGGAGCTTCATTCAGAGACCCACTAAAAACAAAACGATCATCCAGCCGTCAACTCCGCTTTCAACCTTACTTCTCTTGTCAAATGAAGGACAGTATGTTCCAAGCGAAGGGGACTGGATTGAAGCGATGTATTTCAGAGTGGATGATTCTCGGAGAGAGAGTTGTTCAGATGACAGCTTCAAGCCAGGGCACTTCACACTGCGGATCGCCTCTAGGGAGAAAAAGAGATTTTATGTGCTTGCAGTGGGAGGCAGAAATGCGCAGGAAGCTGAAGCCGTTCTTTCATCACTTCCCAGCGGATTGGAAGGAATCAATGCACTTCACAAAGGAGAACTGGACCATCGAAGAGACCTGTTGGGAAGATTTCAAGAGCACTACGGAAATGCTGAGATGAAAGATTGGTTGAGGTGGACCATTCTGGCAACAGACTCTTTCCTCGTCGCTAGACAGTCCACTGGGGAGAAATCGGTGATCGCTGGATATCCTTGGTTTGAGGATTGGGGCAGAGACTCACTGATCTCTTTGCCGGGATTAACACTCGTCGCAGGCAGATTCAAGGATGCGAAAGCAATTCTGCTGACCTTCAAGCGCTACTGTCAAAGGGGAATAGTCCCGAATCGATTTCCAGACAGAGCGGGAGACAAGCCTGACTATAACACTGTTGACGCCACACTGTGGTACATCAACGCCGTGTTCCAGTACCTCAAGTACACTGGAGATTTCGGTTTTGTCCGAGAGCAACTGTGGGATACGCTGACGTCGATCATTGAACATCACCTTCAAGGGACCGTATACGGAATACGTATGGACGGTGACGGTTTGATAGCACATGGTCCACAACTGACCTGGATGGATACCACGATAGACAACAGCTTTGTAACGCCTAGAGAAGGAAAGGCCGTGGAGATTCAAGCGTTATGGTACAACTCCCTGAAAGCAATGGAACTCCTCGCAACACGCTTTGATCTAGAACGCAAGGCCGCCAAGTATCTCGACTTGGCAGAAAAGGGTAGAAGGAGCTTCGTCGAGGAATTCTGGAATCCCGAAGAAGCTTGCTTATTCGACGTGATAAACGGCGGAATGAAAGACTCGTCGGTGAGGCCCAATCAGATAGTTGCAGTGGCCTTGGATTTCTCTATGCTTCGTAGGACTGAGAATGAACGTGTTGTTGAAACCGTCAGGAGAGAGCTTTGGGACACCGTTGGGCTGAGAACCCTATCCAAGGACGATCCACGCTACATCGGGAAGTATCTGGGAGACTGGAACAACAGGAACAAAGCGTATCACAACGGAACCATCTGGCCCTGGCTCACTGGCCCCTTCACAACAGCCTTCTTGAAAACGAAGAATCATGACGAGCGCTGGCGCAACTTCGCCTTCAAAAACTTTCTGCAGCCACTGTTTCAACACGAGCTTTGTCAAGCTGGACTTGGAACGATAAGTGAAATCCTTGACGGCGATCCGCCCCACGTATCTCGTGGCTGCATAGCACAAGCCTGGAGTGTGGCAGAGCCTCTGAGGGCTTTCGTTGAGGATGTTTTGTTGAAGAGGCCTCCGTATGAGCGGAAGGTTTTGGGGGCGTTGGACGGCAGAGATTAGCTCTCTGTGTGAGCAGTGCTCGGAAAAAGCTGTTTTCTTAACCAAATACAAAAAACTTGCAGGAACTACGAAGAGATGCACGCATGCATGTTTGGAGATGCATGTCACTGTTGTGAGGATTCCGGAAGTGGACGTCGGGAAGGTGAAGGGAGATGGCGGAGAGAATGAGGGGGATTTAGAGTGAGAGAACGTGTCCCTTGCAGTTGGCAGCAGACACATTCAACGAGGTATGGCTAAAGAAAGGACTTAATTCCACAATGACGGTGACGATCAATCAGCCTCAGTTTCTACTTCTTTACAACGAGAACATCACAAGAGGATTCTGAGGTTACTTGCTTGGAGACGCTTCCGAGCAGGAATGATGCTGCGCTACCCAAACCTCTACTTCCGACTACAATTAGGTCGAAATTTTCGTGCTTGGCAGTGTTCAGTAAGGCTCTGGAAGGATTAGAGCCGAGGATAGAGGATAGACTGCAGTCAATGCGCGCCTCTTTCAAAAGCTGTTCTGCTTCCTTCAGAAGGGCTTCTACTTCTTTGTTCATACCAAGTCTGTGAACGGTTATGACTTTTATGGACCCGGCGAATTTTTTGGCAAGATTGATGGCTTCTTTGAGGGCGTTCTTGGAGTGTTCCGAACCGTCTATTCCAACGAGAATCTTCATTTTGGCCTTCATCTTCATTCACCTCCTTCTTTAGTGTCAAGCAAGTTCATTTCATTTTCCCATCCATGATCCCAGGGTTTCTACTGATTCCTCGCGCCAAAACTGGTGGAAAAGTCAGTGTGGTTATCAGACTCATTGCAACAAGGGCTGAAAAGATCTCGAGAGGGATCAAGCCGTGTTGTAAGGCGATTAGGGCAATAACTAGCTCCGCTGCGCCTCGGGAGTTCATCGCCCACCCGACGTAGTAGAGCTGTTTCAAGTGTAGGTGGGACAAGGGTTCTACCATTAGAGTGCCTACTAACTTTCCAAAGAAAGCTATCGCAACAGTAATTGCTAGCAGAGGAACGTTGGTGAAAAGTGTGCCTAAGTCGAAGTTTAGACCGACATTCGCGAAGAAGAAGGGGACGATAAAACCCAGAGCAATTAGTTTCGTCACCTTGATCATGTCTTCTCGATGTTCTCTGCGAATACGTTTCATCAAAGTCTGCAGGAAGAAGCCACCAAGGATCGCGCCGATCAAATAACCCAATTGCAGAGCTTCCGACAGAGCGGCAAGGACAAGGACAAAGATCATGACCATGGAGAAGAGCGCGGTTTCATCACCGCCATTCTTCTCCAGGTAGTGAAGTATTTTGGACATTACCTTGAGAGAGATAAAGGCAATGGCAACAAAAGCTATGAGATCAAGAGGTATTCTGGCGAGCTCTAAGAAGCTCCCCCCGTAGCCCATCACCACAACGAGGGCTAAGAATAGCACTTCGAAAATGTCGTCAATCGCCCCAGCAGCCAGCATGACCGCGCCTAGCCTGGTGTTCAAGCTGTTCATCTCCATGAGCACCTTAACCTTAGTTCCTTCTGACGTAACCATCAACGCGCCGCCAAACACTAGAGCCGTCAGGAACCCGTATTCTGGCAAGAACACCGTGACAAAGACGAAGCCCAAAATGAATGGGAGAAGAGCCGAACTGAGAGATATGAGAACCGAATCTCTCGAAGTTTCCTTAATCTTCTCGATGTCTATTTCCAAACCAGCCAAGAACAGAAGAAACACGATTCCAAGCTTGGCTAGAAAATCAACTACAACGAGAGAGGATCCATCACTGAAAAACAGATTCTTAAAAAAGGGGACACCCAGTAGAATTCCAGCCAAGATTTGCCCAACAACAGACGGCAAGCCAACCTTCCTGAAAAGCTCACCCAAAACAAAAGCCGCAATCAAGATTATGGGCACTATGACAAGTGTCTCCACTACTCATCCCACCACAAAAAGAGACTACTGTGTCTATTCTCCGCCGCGCTACATGCCGTAGTTTTCGTTTCCAAGTGCCTTCTATTGAAGAACTCGTGAAGGCACAGCGCCTACTATAAGCTTTTCGCTTGCATGCATTTCTAGGGGTGTGTGGTTGGTTGGCTTAAATTTCGACCCCAACACACTTCTACCCCCTCTTTTTTCTGCCTGTTCACCTGCACCAAGATCCGTCGAAAGGCATGCATGCCTGAAATAACGCTCCCACTTTGGAAGACTCAGGACATGGACCGAAGCCCCACTCCTGTTCGTCCTCCGCGTCTATTTGAAGCTCATTTGCATCATGTAGTAGGTCTAGATCTCTCCCTGTGTGTGAGTGTGTGATCTGGCAGAACCCTAGCCTTCTGATTGGAGGAGAAGTATAGCCTTCGCCAGATCACCTTCGGTCTCTTCAAGAGCCCTCTGCGCTTCTTCCACGCTCTTTCCCGTCTGGTCTGCAACCAACCTAACATCCTCCTCAGGAAGCGTCACCCTCCCTTCAGGCTTCTCAAGCGCTCTCTCGGTAATCTTCTCTCCAGTCACCTGAAAGATCTTCTGTCCATGCATATCAAGCACTGCGACTTCTGGACTTTCCACGGTGATCTCCTTTCTACGCGTCCTCAGGATAACTTCTTGAACCTCAGGCATTGGATTCATGCTTAGACCCATGCGTTCCATCATTCTCTTGGCTTGTCTCGGGTTCACTCTCCGCCTCAACTTTTCCTTCCCTCATCTACAGTAGCCTAAGTGCCCTCTTAACTCTCTTCCGCCACACCTCTGCGCACCTTCACCGCCACCCCTCTCTTAAACACCTTCATCTCCTTTCCCGTGAGAATGGCCACTCCTACAGCAATGACCTCTCCCTCATTATCTAGTACGATCACCTCTTCCTGAGGACGTATCTCCTCATCAGCATCCGTCACGTGTTTCGCGAAGACACTTCGGCCCTTCATGACGAAAGGGGCTGCCTCTTTCTCAACCTTGACCCACATCGGCGCAGTCCTCAGGCCGTCAATTAGCCTTCTGGCCCCTTCGATGCTCAACGAAAAAGAACCGTCAGTTGGTCTCAGAGTCGCCAGCCGCTTGCCATCCAGATAAACATACCTTATTCTTCCAGTTCGCCTTGAACAGGCGATTTCAACGCTCTCTGGAAACAGGACCTTCCCAACATCCTTCCCGAACTGATAGTCCGCTACGCTCCTGATCTTCAGCAGTGCGGCTGTCCTATCCATGCTTCCACCGTCAAATTCGACAAGTATAAAGAACAGCTCATGATAAAACAGTTTAGGGTGAGGGTTTTGGTGACGTGCGAAGTGTGTGGTCACGAAATCTTTGGAAGACCCATCAAGGCGATCATCGGAAAAGCCAAAATGATCGTCTGCAGAGAATGCGCTGATCTAGGCTCCGCCTCGTGGGAGGTCCAGCCTAAGAGTCAACGTGGTCCTAGAAAACCAGTCATGTTGCCGTCCAAGGCTTCCACGACAAAGGCGTCCGCACCTTCTATCTCCGAAGACTTGGAACTTGCGGAGAACTTCGGTTCACGGGTTAGAGCAGCCCGGCGTGAAGCAGGGCTCAGCCATGAAGATCTTGGAAGAAAGGTTAAAGAGAAGATCTCAGTTCTCAGAAAAATCGAGACTGGAAAGATGACTCCTAACCATCTGCTGGCGCGAAAACTGGAGCACGTGCTCAAGGTGAAGTTGCTCGTCCAGCCCTCTGAACCCAAGGTTTCACGAACCCACTTATCCACGCCTCATGAAGTCACTTTGGGCGACATCGTTCGTCTGAAGAAGGAAAAATCGGAGGACACTGAAAAACGAGAGCGGTCATAGTCCAGCGCAGGCCACAGTCTCAACCATCCAGCCTAGATGAACTTCAGAGCCTCGCTGAATCCGCAGGTTACACCGTTGTTGGCTCTCTTGAGCAGACCAGAGCGCCTGATCCGCGATACCAGATTGGTAGCGGCAAAGTGAATGAACTGGCTGAGTTTGTTACTGATAATGGTGTGGAGATAGCGATCTTTGACAATGAGCTGAAGCCCGTGCAAGCTTTTAACCTTGCCAAGGCAACTGGCGTGGAAGCTATAGACCGTTTTCAGCTCATCCTCCAGATTTTCGCCAAGAGAGCCTCAACCTCTGAAGCCAAGCTCCAGATTCAACTGGCGGGGTTACAGTACGAGCTTCCCCGTGCCAAAGAGAAGGTGAAACTGGCTAGACTAGCCGAGCAGCCAGGGTTCATGGGCTTGGGAAAGTATGAGGTTGACCTCTACTATGAGAACGTGAGACAGCGGATCCAGAGCATACGGGAGAAGCTGAAAAAGAAGAGGAAGAGGAGACGCCTACATCGTGCACGTAGGACAGAGCTGGGCTTTCCCACCATTTCCCTCGCCGGATACACTAATGCGGGCAAGAGCTCACTGTTCAATGCTCTCACTCAGAAGAACGCTCCAGTAGATCCAGGTCTGTTCACTACACTTTCCACAACAACGCGGATGGTTAACCTTCTAGGAAGAGGAGCTCTACTAACAGACACCGTCGGGTTCATCGATCAGCTGCCCCTGACGCTCATAGAAGCGTTTCACTCAACACTTGAAGAGACAATTTTCTCAGATCTGATTCTGCTGGTTGTGGATGTGAGCGAGCCTCAGGATGAGATTGAGAAGAAGCTGCGCTGTTGCCTCGACACGATCAGAAAAATCGGTGCAACGGGCATCCCGCTTATTACAGCCCTTAACAAGGTAGACCTTCTTTCAGAGGACGAGCTAAAATCCAGGACTGATGCTGTTGAGGGCATAGCAGCCGATGCTGTGCCTGTCTCAGCTCTGTTCGAAACAAACATTGACTTGCTTAGGCAAGCGGTAGCAGATCGCCTTGAGAAATGTATCAAGGGGTCTTTCTCGATTCCAGTTACAGATGAATCAATGTCCTTTCTGTCGTGGCTATATGAACACGCTGATGTGCTTCGTGCGAAGTATGAAGGCAAGAGCGTGAACGTCATTTTCGAAGCTGTTCCTTGGTTCGCGGACAGAGTCAGAGGTCACGTGGAAAAGCTCGGGGGGATCTTCAACGGTGAAACTGAACGGGAGCTGATTGGCTCTTCTTAGGCGGTGGCGTCGCAGACGCCGACGCCTTACTATCAAGCACCCGAGAAGCTTCGGCGTTCGAAGAGCGAGCAGAGATAAGATAAATAAGAGTCTGCCTGGCCTATTTACTCTCTTTACAAGCCTCTTGATGAGGAAACTAAAATGCCCATGAAGCTGCTGAAAACTGACACGGACAAAATGCAATTGATAGAGAGAGTCCTGCACGCTAAACGGTACGCTCTCACTGTGGATAAGGAGCTCTGCATGGGCTGTGGAATATGCGTGGAAATCTGTCCAAGAGAGGCCATTGAAATCAGAAAGCCTCCCAAGGCTGAAGGGGGCAAAGCTGGGCGTCCAACCATAGAGATAGACGAACAGAAGTGCCACTACTGTGGAATTTGTGACCCCATCTGCCCCTTCGGAGCTATTGAGGTGAAGATCGATGGCAATCACATCATCTCAGTCCTTGAGTCCGAGAGTTTTCCTCAGCTAATCCGTGAGATAACCGTGGACACAACTAAATGCGATTTGGACTGTGTAGACTGCGAAAAAGCGTGTCCACTGGAGCTGATCAAAGTCCGTGTGCAGGATGCAAATGGCAAAGAAGTGAGAAACATTGAATCGCGACCTGACAAGGAGAATCTGAGAGTTGTCGTGGATATTGAGAAAGATCGTTGTCCATGCTGTCGCCTCTGCGTGGTGAAGTGTCCCAACGATGCCATTCGTGTGCGCAGGATACTTCAAGGCTTCATCAGGATACACCCTGAAAGGTGCCCTGACAAGTGCCGGGACTGCCTTGATGTGTGTCCAATAACTGGAGCCCTATATCTTTCAGACGATGGGAAAGTGCACGTCAACGAGTTGTACTGCGTCTATTGCGGTGCGTGCAAGATCGTTTGCCCCCAGGAAGACGCCCTTACGCTCCAAAGAACCTCTATACGGCACACGCCAGTTCGTTCTGGAGCCTGGAACAAGGCTCTCGAAAAGTTGACCTCAACGAAAGAGATGACAAAGGAATTGCAGGCCAAGAGCGTCATGAAGACAAAAGAGACCGTGAAGAAGCGGCTTGCCTGGAGGGGCTAGAATGCCTGAAGAACCACGAATCGGAGTGTTCGTCTGCCACTGTGGTCTCAACATCGCTGGTGTAATCGACGTAGAAGCACTCACAGAATACGCACGTACCCTCCCAAATGTCGTCTTCGCAAAGCGGAATCGATACACATGTGCTGATCCGGGACAGGATGAGATAAGAAAGGCGATAAAGGAACACAAGCTGAATCGAGTTGTTGTTGCAGCGTGTTCTCCACGAATGCATGAGCCAACCTTCCGCAGATGCGTAGCCGAAGCAGGATTGAATCCCTACCTTTTCGAGATGGCAAACATACGGGAATTCTCTTCATGGTGTCACCCAAGCACGCCAAAAGAAGCCACCGAGAAAGCGAAGGAGATCATCAAGATGGCTGTGGCAAAAGTGAGACTGCTCAGAGAACTCGAGACGATGAAGGTTCCCGTGACCAACAAGGCTCTGCTCGTAGGAGGAGGAATCGCGGGCATAAGTGCAGCCCTAGACCTTGCAGACATGGGATTCAAGGTGTACATGCTTGAGAGAGGAGAGAGCATAGGCGGGCACATGGCACAACTGGACAAGACCTTCCCCACCCTAGACTGCAGCATATGCATCGAAGGACCAAAAATGGTCGATGTCTCGCGCCATCCCAACATCGAAATAATATCTTACGCCGACCTCCTCAGTGTGGAAGGCTTCGTGGGCAACTTCAAAGTCAGAATTCGGAAGAACCCGAGGTATGTGATTGCGGACAATTGCACTGGTTGCGGCGAATGTCGAGATGTTTGTCCCATAGAGATTCCCAACGAGTGGGACATGAACATGGGTGTGAGAAAAGCGATCTCGGTTCCGTTCGACCAGGCCGTCCCGCTTGTCT
>JGI2172J19969_10000759_pt1 | contig 14299 bp, 15 predicted proteins | sample DeeMarSWOR230_32_FD_19969 | JGI IMG/M metagenome (IMG submission 19969)
GGAAGCNTCAAATCCAGGTCCTTCCCATTGAATTGGAAGTAGTGCTTTAGGGCATGCAGAATGTTCCTCACTGTGGAAGCTTTCTTTTTCTCCTTCAATAGTCTGTCAACGTACTTCACTGCATCCTTTCTATCTGGGTTTGGCGTATCTATCCATCTCAAAAATCGCCTCACGGAATAGCAATAGTTTTTGACTACTCCTTCAGAAATTCCTTTTTCGACTCTCAGATAAAGAGAGAAGTCTTCCAGAATATCGTCTACTACACAAATCAAGTTACCACCCTTGTGTTGCTTTGCGAACAACGAACCTTGNAAAAAACAGTGACAAGATAAANTCTTGTTCTGTTAANCGGAATTTTTCTCCTTGAAAAAGAAGCAACATTTNCCNTTGAATCTCTGAAAAAACTTATATAGAGTGCTGAAAGGGGTACTTTATACCCCCTTCCGACACAGAACAAGAATAGGAGNCTTGTCTTGAAGTCCACAGAAGAAGGAATAACTCATGACGATTAGGTTCAGAAATTCTCTACTTGTGGTTCAAATAGTTTACAAAGCCAAACCTTTTTAAAAGCAGCCTTCAACATCATCTGATGGCCAAGGACGGACCGAAACTGATTCCAGATTCACTAATTCAAAGAGCCAAAGAGCTAAAAACCAGAGTGGAACATACAAAGAAAGAATTATTGGGATACAGAAATTTAGTCTTGAATGTCATTAGTGTTTCCTCGTCAGCACATTTGTCGGTTTTTTTGGCCTTTGCCATCGATCGACCTACAAAAACCTATTGGATTTTCCTTTTTGGTGTAGTCTCTGTAGCATATGTTTCAGCGGTTTACTTTCTTGATATTTATCTCAGCAGGAAATCCATCCCATCCTAATATATTTTGAGCTAAAAATGGGTGAATTCATTTCATCATGGGATTTCCTTTTAAATCATCTGTCACTGACAATTTTCCCGTCACGCAGCCTCACAATTCTGCTGGCATACTCCATGATGAGTGGATCATGGGTGGAAAAAACGAAGGTGGTTCCCACTTTATTCAGCTCTTTGAACAGCTGGATAACTTTGCCACCCATCACTGAGTCCAAATCACCAGTAGGTTCATCAGCTAACACAATATCCGGAGCACCCGCCAAAGCCCGGGCTGTTGCTACCCGCTGCTGTTCACCGCCTGAAAGTTCGAAGGGGTTCCTTCCCATCTTATCTTCCAGTCCAACTTTCTGCAAGGCAGATATAACCATTTCTTGTCGTTCATTCTTACCCAGATCTCTCAGAAATAGAGGAAATTCTACATTCTCAAACGCAGTCAACACTGGTATCAAATTAAAGTGCTGGAATACAAATCCAATCTTTGCATTTCGTATATCTGCCAGTTGATTCTTGGTCAGCAGAGAGACATCTTCTCCTTCAAACAGTACCACCCCACTGGTGGGTCTATCTAGACAGCCAATCAGGTTTAACAAAGTGGTCTTGCCAGAACCTGAAGGACCCACAATAGCTATGAAATCTCCCCGGTTAATTTCCAGGGTTATCCCGCGAAGTGCTCTCACTGCAGTTTCTCCCAGTGAATAAGTCTTGGTCACTTCATCCAGGGCTACCATTTTAGTGTCAATTTCAGACATGCCGCAACGCCTCCACTGGTTCTAATTGGGACGCTTTGTACGCAGGATATACTGCTGCCAGCAAGGTAACAAGTACTGCAAACACAAAGGGGTACACCACATCAGATACTGACAGTCTTGGATAAATATGGGTCTCCATGAATTCTACCACATCAGCTCCTGCAAAGTCAATACCCACCTGAGAAAAATAATAATTTATACCCAATCCCAGAATGCAGCCAATTGCTGCTCCCATAACTCCTATGATTAATCCTTCTAGGACAAACAATCCCAGAATGGTGCGTGGTTTATACCCGAAGGCAGCCATAACCCCCACCTCTTTCACTCGCTCGTAGACAGCCATCAACATGGTATTCAATATGCCAATCGCTGCCACAATGATCACGATAGACAAAAAGAGGAACGACATACTTTTTTCCATTTCCGCAAATTGGGCAAGTTCTGGGGATAACTGTTCCCAGTGCAACGCCTCTAAGGGAAGTCCATTACTATGGAGTGTTTCTCTAATGTCTGCAGTTACTGTTTTTACGTCCTCTGGATTATCAACTATAACCACGATTTCGGTCACTCCATCTGTAGTAAGCAATTTTTGTGCGTGCTGCAATGGGAGAAAGACCATGGTCCCATCATATGATGAAAACCCTGTACAAAACAATGCGTTCACAGTGAACAGATTTGACACAGGTGCACCATCAGCAGCCACAGAACTGAGCACCACTTCATCATGTAATTTGATATTCAACCTGTTGGCAAGTGGTTCACCAATTACGATATTTTCATCATTTGCAAGATATTCACCTTTTACTATATGTTTTCTCAGATCTCTCACCTTTGAATCCTGTTCAGGATCAATACCATTAATGATCACCCGGGTTGTTTCCTTGTTTTGCAGCATTCCTCCTGCTCGAATTCGTGGAACAGCAGTTGTGACTCCTTTTACGTCCTGCACAAGGTCAATCACGTGTGTATATGAACTGATAGACATGGTTGTGGGCAGCAAATCAGCTTTCTCGTGATATCCTTGGGGGTACACTTTGATGTGTCCAGTCTCCAGTTCCACACTGTTGGTGATAGTGCGGTCAAGCATCCCGGTTATTAATCCATTAACTATGATCATCATGGTGACTCCTACCACAATGGCTGAGGCAGTGATAATAGTCCTTCTTCTGTTTCGCTGGATGTTTCTCCAGGCTAACGTAACATGTGACATGATCACCATCTGTTATACTCTTTAGGTTTTCGAGTTAAGAGATTTGTGCCATTCATGTAGGGTAGGTTAAATGCTCAGAATATTTTCTAGAAAATAAACTTCAGTGATAAAATAAATAGTACAGCAATAGTTATATTGTGCAGGAATTAAAATTTTGCATGGATCGGATATATGTTTCTGAACTGCAGAGGGATGATCTCCCATTTCTTTTTGAACTCTGGCATATCCCTGAGGTCATGAAATATGCTGATGAGTTTCCCTCCTTTAGAAAATGGTCAAAATCTGATGATCTTGATACTGCATGGACGAAATATCAGGAAAATCGTCGCTTTTTAGGAAATAGATACACTCAATTGGTAATCCGATTAACTGATGGCACCAATATTGGAGAATCATTTTTTGTTACTCTAGATAGGAAATTCATCGGCAGGTGGAGAATCCCAGAATGTACATGCTTTGCTGGGGATATAAAATTATTGCCCAGACACTGGGGACAAGGGCTGGGAACAGAGGGAATGCGTGAGGTAGTCACCTTCGTTTTTGACAAAACAGACTGCGATATATTTGTTGTACCTCCCCATAAGAACAATCCAGCTGCAAAAAGAGTGTATGAAAAAGCAGGGTTCATCCCCATAACTGGAAAAAAGGGAAACCAGATGATGTGGGCCAGCCATCTGCTTATGAACCTGACAAGAGAGCGATACAGCAAGCTGTATAAACTTGACAAATAGTATTTTCTCTACAGGTTCACCAGATATTTTCCGAAATCTTCTACTTTCGGTGGCTTTTTACCTTCTTCTGGAGTGATAGTATGGCCTTCTTTTTCTAATCGAGCAGCCTGCGCCTGTGGGCCACCTGGAAATTTTGGTTTTAGACATCCTTCTTTGTTGACCACTCTCCAGTAAGGAGTTATATCAGCTATTCCGTCCTGGGCGTCTTCTTCTGCTGCTTCAGCAGCAATCCTCAAAAAAATTCCTGTTACCTTGCTGCACGTCGAATCAGCCTGGTAATCCTCTGCTAATTTTTCTCTTTATCTGCTTATCGGTGACTAATTTTCCTTCTGGAACTGTCCGGATGATTGCATCCACGTCAAGAGGTTTTGGTATGAGTATTTTTATTATTTTGCCGTGACTGGGATGTTCCTCAGTTAATTTTTCCCGCCACGACTTCTTGTTCTTTTTCTTGCTCATGAATTTATCTTTTCACCTCGCTTTAAAATCCTTTCTGTAACAGTCTATACTGCCAGGGGTTCTCATTAGTGTGCCAGCGGATTACTACTACTTGAGTGGAAATGTATTTAACACTGGATGGAGAGAGTATCCTGGTGTACTGAATGGATATTGGTGATATAGTTGGAGTGCTGAACCCCTTTGATGCAGTTCACAGTATCATTTTGTTCGGCTCTTCTGTAAAAGGAGAAGCCACCGAAGAGAGTGATATTGATATTTGCATTATTGAAGAACCTGATTACACTCTCACGTTAAAGGATAAACTAAGAATAATGAGGGATTTGCCAGAGAAAGTTGATCTCTCTTTTTTCCATGATTTGCCGCTTAATGTACGGCAGAGAGTACTACAGGAAGGTGAAATCATTTATACCAAAGATGAATATTACGTTTATACACTGATAAAAGAAACTGATTTTGAAATGTCGAAATACAGCAAAATGCAGGAAGAATACCACAAAGAAGTAATGAAGAGAGTGGAAAGAAGACTTGCAGAGGGATAGTGAGTCTATCTACAAATAGATATTACGCATTTCTTCTTCGAATATATCGTACAATCCCCAGCAAAAAATTGATTCTGGGCACTTTTCTCATATACTGCTTGTATTCATCACCGAACTTTTCAATGCATCGCTGCTCTTCCTTCAGCAAATCTAAATACCCGAACCCCATGGATACAGCACCCACAACCAGTACTAACCAGTGTTGGGAAACCAGCATCAATCCCATATTGATCAGTACCCAGGCCACTCCATTTTGAGGATGCCGGGCAATAGCATAAATCCCTGTATCCACCAGAGTTGTGGTATGAAGGTAGGATTTTCCCTTGGGAACTTTACCCTTCCGGCGAAAGGTGATAATAGGCATTAACCCAAAGAATCCGGCAGTCCACAAAATAATCCATCCTGTATTGGCCAGCACTGACCAATCTTTATAATTGTAAAAAAAACAAGTTAATACAATCTGTAGCAAGAGTAAAATGCTGCCTATCGATACCAGTAAATAGGGATGCATCTCATAAAAGAATTTTCTCCATTGTTTCATGTATTTCCCTCCTATTTGCTTGTTTTCCAGTTCTTCACCAGGACAGCCAAAGCGTACACTCCTGACCAGAATAGAATACAGTCCTCATACAGATCGAGAGCGCCCAAACACTTTCCAAAGGCAGGCAGTGCCCACACTAAGAGAACGGCATACACTTTTTTGTCCACTCTAGGGACAGCAGCAGCTAAGAGAGCCAGCGCAAACACTGTGGTGGGGCAGGGCATGGTCCCGAATGTGCACGCTTGTGGATAGATGTGACCTATGGCATACCCAATGANAGGATACAGGAACGCACATAAAATGAGTAATGCTGTTACATACTTCTGCCAGGGCGCTTCAGGGGCTTTGAACTGAATCTTTCCAGCTTTTATATCCCAGGCAAACAGAACTGCTGCCAGAACAAATAAAGGAGCTCCCAGCACTGTACCGGAGAGTTCTCTTCCATAAATGAGGAAGAACACCACTGCATTCCAGCCACACACAAAAGAAAGGTAACCCTTCATCAGCTTGTTGGTTCTCTCAGGATTAGTTAATAAAAAGTAGGTTAGTATCACTGCTGCAGCCAGAAAAACGATTTGTAAGGGAAAAACAGCTTCATTGTACTGTCCAACCTGGTTCCACCATGAGTGTGTATCCATTTTTTTCCTCCTGTAACGAGTATTATGGGGGTCTCAAAAGAGAGTATAAAAAGCTTTCTGTTGGCAAAAATCTTTCATCACTGAATGTTTACCATGTACACTATTATATTAGCCTTAAAACAGAATTTCAAAAGATATACTTTGCTGAACTTAGAATGTATTTCCCTATAGCTTATATCTGAATTGAATTCAGGGGATTTGTAACCTTTTGTTGAAGGAATGTTTAAATATTTCCTTTTGTACCTTTCAGCATGCGGAGAATCATCATAGAAATGAACCCTAGTGTTGCATCCAAATTTGTACAGAAATCCTTTTTTGAAACACTGGAGTATATTGAAGGAAAAGCACTGCTCAGGTTTGATCTTAGAAAAGGAGTCAAGATAGGAATATGTGACATAAAAATGAAGGACGGATTCACCTTAGAGGATTTAACAGCACCTGAGGGATTTGAAATACTAAACATTTTGCAGGAAAATAACAGTATATATACCTGTTTGATCAAATTAGAGTACAAAAAGAGTTTGATGAAAGTTTTGAAGCTGTTTCGTGTTGAAAACATTATTTATGATTTGCCATTNATTGTTTCAGAACAAAAGGTGGTGTTTGCCTTTATTGCAGAGAGTGAACCCCTTAAGAAACTACTAAGTGTTATTAAGCCTTTAGGATTTATCAAGAATATCTCTTTTCAAAAAGTTTCTTCACCTGAGTACAGTGCATTATCCTGTTTGACTGAACGGCAGAAACAGATTATTTTAGCTGCAAAAAAGAATGGGTACTACGAGTATCCGCGGAAGATTTCTGCAGAAGAACTCTCAGAAAGATTGGGAATCAGTAAAGCAACCGCCATTGAACATTTGAGAAAGGCTGAGAATCGTATTATCTCATACATTACGGCTGGATATTAGTAATGGGCTTTTATGTGGACTACCTCATTTATGGATTTCCTTCACATAACTTCACCCTCGAAGTCATGAATGTAAAAAATCACAGTGCTCAGTACACCATCACTGTCCATGATTGTGATGGCAGCCAGAGTTGGCAGGGTGTCCGTTCCTTGGCCCCCTATCAGACAGAGCGCATCAATATAGATCATGTCCTTCCACCAGAAAAAAGGAGGGAAGGACTTATCATTGTTGAACCTACCGAATTCAACAAAAATGAATATCCATTATGCTGAAAATGTGATAAATGTACGAAGAAGGAATTTCGTAATTCTTTGCTATTTTCTATTTTCTATTTTATTTTATTATTGTGGAGGTCACAGAATGGGTTTTTATGATGCCGTTTTGCACAGGAGAAAAGCAGAGCATCCCTTAACTTGCACAGACCTTACTGTGACAGTACTATTGTGCAGGTGCAGATGGACAACTATAAATACAGTGCATCCCACTGATACCTATCCAAGCACAACCTAAGAAAGGGATTACCATGGAACCTGTAGTCAAAACAGAATCGCTGACAAAGATCTTCAATCAGAAAACCATTGCAGTTAACGATTTGTATATGGAAGTTCCCCCAAATTCGATCTATGGATTCTTAGGACCGAACGGTTCTGGGAAAACTACCACCATCAAATTAGTCCTCGGGTTGCTCCGCCCTTCAGCAGGCGCTGTATACGTCTTTGGTAACTCCATGGGGATGGATTCTGCTGATGTGAGACGGAGGATCGGATACCTGCCGACACAACCTGTCTTTCCAGAAAAAATGACTCCCATCACCTATCTGGACTTCATAGGAAAGATCTTTGGATTACCAAAAGAGGTACGCATACCGCGGATTACAGAACTGATCAGAAGTGTGGATTTACTCCCCTTATCTTCATCAGAAATTAGAAAATTTTCAACTGGAGAAATCACCCGGGTGGGAATTGCTGCATGCTTGATAAATGATCCAGAACTCCTCCTCATGGATGAGCCAACCTTAGGGTTAGATCCTGTGGGACGGAGCTCAACTGCAAAATTGATTTCAGAACTTGGCAGCAGAGAAGAAAAGACCATATTTGTTTCTTCCCACATACTAACAGATATTGACAGGTTTTGTACGCACATTGGTATCATAAACAATGGCAAACTGGTATTTAACGGTACCATACCCGATGTGAAGAAACTGATTAGGACGAATACAGTGGAACTCCAAATAGAGGGTGAAGCTGCCTCATTTATCGCAGCAGTGAAGGCACTTCCCCATGCGGTGGATGTACATTCCTACAAACACATCATTAGAATAGGGGTTGATGACCCTGAAAACTATACTGGAGCGCTCCTTGCCATCTTCAAGATCTTGTCTGAACAAGAGGTAGAACTGGTTTCATTCAATTCAGGATCAGAAAACCTTGAGGAAGCATTTCTCAATTTGCTGGAGGAGGAGAAGTCGTATGGATTTCTACGCGCAATTTCGAAAAAAGTTTAAAGTTTTCAAGTATTATGTGGACAGAAATGTACTTCTTACCCTGTTCTTTCACGAAATAAGATTAGCTTTTGGGAGTCTTCTGCAGAGAGCGTGGATTATTATCATTTTATTTTTCGCATTCCTTTTTGTTATTGGAGACAGAAATCTGACAGCTGTTACCAGTTTACTGGTATTCTTTGTCTTTTTTGGCACTATTATTGCAATAGTAGTTTCTTCCTCTTCAATATCAGGAGAATTAGGTGGAATTGCAGATTCGCTCCTCAGTAAATCTGTCAGACGGTGGGAATATCTGCTGTCGAAATTTCTATCACACATAGCAGTAGTTCTCATAGTGTATTGTTCTGTTCTTGTGGTAATGGTGGGCATACTATGGAATTTTAAGTATCTCTCTGATGAGTTGAGCTACAGGAATCTTTTTTTTATTATCGGATTAGTGGGATTGGGGCTCGTCTTTTTTTCATCCATTGGAGTGATGTTTTCCTCAATTTTTTCTAAGACAGTTTTTTCCCTTTTAGCGAGCATTACTGTGTGGTTTCTTTTGATTTTCTTATTTGCAGTGACAGAATGGGAATTTTTGTACTCTCCCGTTGAAATACTGGACAAATTCGCACTTATTTTGGAGGGTTCGTGGGATGTTGATTACTGGAAGATACTGCTGTTTTATACAGGGTCTCCCTGTGTGTTCTTTGTTGTTTCACTGATTGGTTTCTATCAGAGAGATTTGTGAAACAGGTTAATGTGAATTGGAGTTGCTGTCAGAAATATCTCCCCGCTGATGATTCCCTCTTGTTTCATGGTGTGTGTTTCCTTTCTTTACTGAGGGTTACTCCTGCTGCCTATCAGTTTCACCAGATGACCCGTACTGGTTCGGTATTCCCTTTTTATTTTATAATCCCACTGGAAAATCATGGACATCCACTACAGAATCATAGACAGGAAAAAAGAACTGGAAAAATCCAGAGAATTACGATACAGCGTTTTTGTCAAGGAGCAATGTGTCCCAGAAGATTTAGAAAGAGATAACTTCGATGATATGTCAATCCATGTCATCCCAGCACATAACGAAACCACTGTGGGTACAGGCAGAATCACCATATGCAATGGTAAAGCGAAAAATTCATCTAAGCTCCAATTTTCAATCAGTTTCATTTTACATCTTACAGAAAGCTCGGTTATACAAAAGAAGGACGTCCCTTCATAGAATGTGGGGAAAGTCCAAAAAATGGTGAAATCTGTATTTCTGGGTGCTCCTTCTCAGAGCGAGTAATCACAGCATTTGTTGCTATTCTCAATTTGAATGGAAAATGAATAGTATAGAAAGAAAAACTGTCCACTGGGATGGTGATAGACTGTTTATGTTTCTGGATTTGCGTGAGAGCTGCAAAATCTTCAGCATTTGGACCTACTGGACCTGATCTATAGAAAAGTTTAAATAGAAAGCCTTCCAATAGGTGCCAGAGGAGGGAAGAGTATGAACCATATGGGAAAGGCTGTAGTTGTATGTCTGCTTTGCGCGTTGGTAGTGTGTCCTGCTATTTATTCTCAGGCATGTCCACGAAAAGGAATAGTGATCAAGATTTCTCTAGATTTAGACACAGCTGAGCATTCTCTGGACCTGGAGGGAAAACACTACATTTCTGGGGTCAGAGAGTATCTTAGCGGTTCCAGGTTTAGAGGGATTCTTTACAGATCACGCTATGATCCTGCCATAGGAGTATTGCTCACGGAGAGCTATCTTCTTGTTTCGATGGATGAAAATGATGGACGGAATATCTTTGAAATAGACTGGGAAACAATAGTTGAAAGAGAATTAACCTGGCTATCTTCTAGTGGGAGTACTGATGTGACTTCCAAAGACATTGAGTCAATTGTAGCAGTAACAAAATGCTGTGGAGGTATAGAAAAAACACAGACCACCTGGAAATGGTTCGGAAGACGATGCACAGGTGAGGGGCTAGATCTTTCAGACCTTCCAATCGATTCTGATGCGTCACCTAAAGATGAGACACATGCTTTCAATCTTTGGCTTGTAGTCCCTTTGGCATTTCTCGGATTATTCCTCCTCTTTTTGAACCGAAAAATTTCGAGGTGAGAAGATGATGAAAAAAGCAGTTGCAATTGTTATTGCCTGTATAATTGGCATGAATTGCATTTCCATAGCCTTTTTAGCCATCATGGGAGAAGAGGGTCACTCAAAGACAGATGAGCCGTTATTTGTCGTCAGAATCACTTTCCAGAGCCAGGAAGAACTGGGGCAACTCCAGAACTCTGGTTTTGGTATTCTGGAAATAGGTGAAGACTATGTTCTAGCAATGGTTTCTCTTTTTCAATTTGACATGCTCTTAGAAAGTGGTTTTCAGATGAAAGTGGTGTCTATTAAATGCGATACTGAGGAGATACCGCCTTCTGGAGAAATTCGGGAACAAGAAGTCAGTGAACAGGATGTTAGACCAGGTGGAGAGGAAGGCAGAATCGGTGGGTATCAGCAGATTAAAGGAAATCAGTACTATGAATGTGGTGGAGATGTCAAGCCCAGCCCAATATACACAGATGGAGTCATGCTCAGTGAAGGAAATTCCAGTGGATGGACAAAGTACAGGTTCTTCCTTCCGCTCAACAGTTGCTTTATTTTTGCAGATGTGGGTATTTTTGGTCAGGACACAGCACCACTTGGGACTGGCGCAGATGTGTATGTGTACAACTGGGTTGATGATACCTGGGATTACGTTGGAAATTCAGGTAAAGAAGAGAAACTATCAACGTGGGCAATCAATATTGAGACCCATATATCACCAGCGTACAAGAACCTGTGTATATGGGTCTTTGCAGATGCTCTTGATTGTTATCATATAGACCATTTGGACACATACCACACTTATGAAACACCAGAATGGACCATCATGGCCTACATGAATGGCGATAACGACCTTGATTGTGCGCTTGTGGATGACATCAATGAGATGGAATCTGCTGGATCCAAGATTACATATCCGGGTATCAACATCGTTGTCCAAATTGACAGGTACAGCACTGGAGACTGGACCACAACCAGGAGGTATTTCATCTGCAAGGACAAGGGCGGCTACAACGACACCATTGTGTCAACCATGATCTCAGATAAAGGGGAACTGAATATGGGAGACCCCAACACACTGATCGATTTTGTGAACTGGGCAAAAAGCATGTACCCTGCAAAGAATTACATGTTAATCATCGTAGATCACGGAAATGGATGGCGCATGAGAGGTGACCTTCCTCCAGCCATCAGGGCAGTGAGCTTTGATGAGACAAATCAGGATGCAATAACAATGCCGGAGCTCAGGCAAGCTTTGGACGTTGTCACATACGGCGGATCAAATAAATTTGAGATTATCGGCTTTGATGCGTGCCTAATGGCAACAATAGAAGTTGATTATGATATCTGTCCCTATGGAGACTATCGAGTTGCCTCAGAAGAAACTGAACCTTTTGATGGATGGGACTATGAAGCAAGCATGGGAGCGCTGGTTGCCAATCCTATAATGAGTCCCTCTGAATTAGCCTCTCAGATTGCCAATGATTATGTTCTTTTCTACATACTTCAAGGAATACATGACAAAACCATGGCTGCTGTTGATCTTAGTATGACTCCTGCCCTGGTTTCTGCAGTAGACACCCTCGCGGGAAACTTGGAGAGCAAAGTCAGTCTTTACAAAAGTCAATTGAGAACAATCAAAGACAATGTAGAACATTATGACAGCAACGGTGACCTCTCCAGTAATCAGTACGACTACTACGTTGATCTGTACCACTTCTGTGAGCTTGTCAGGACCCATATCAGTGATCCTACCATTCGAAATGATGCACTCTGCGTCATGAACACCCTCTCCAATACGGTCATTAACAGCAAGTCGGGCACTCAGAAGCCGCATGCACATGGAATTTCCATATACTATGTTGACAAAAGGTACAATGTGTACACCCATGATTACGAAAAGCTGGTTTTCTTCCCTGCAGCCACCCGATGGGATGAATTCTTGAAAGGGTTTGCGTATCCACAATTCAGTGAGCTCCCTTCGCTGTTTGCTTATAACAGCTTTCATGTTGTGGGTGATGGAGCATACTCCACAGATGTTCTGGGCACTGCCAATTTGTCATGGATATTCGGCAGAAGGAACATGGGAAGGCCAGAAGGAAGAACACATACCATTCTGCAGGATATTGAGCACGACTCAGGGAATCTCCTCGTTACGGGGGGTCCAGCTATCAACCCTGTGGCTGATGAGTTTGATGTGGAATTTGGAATCTCTTATGACTACCAACCAGGTACAAGCTTTACTATTTTCTGTGAAGAACAATCAATCACTCTGTCCTTATCTGAATATCCACAGAAAGACATTGCCATTGTCTATTTAGGCGTACATTCTGATAGGCACATACTCTTAAGCTGGGGCTTCGGATGGCAGGGAACTTATGCAGCCACTGTACTCATGAGCCATCCTGATCTCTGGACATTTTATGAAGATGAACACTTCCTGTTTGTCCAGTGGGAAGATGCGCATCCTTACGAGGGAATAGTAGATTGGGATGAGATCCAGGTAACTTATCCGTACCCACATACGCTGCCTGCTCCCCCTCCGGGAGACTGGTTTTTGTATGACCCGACCTTTGGATATATGAGCTATCTCTTTGGCGGAAATGGTTTTCACGTAGTAGGTGATCAGGCATACTGTACTGATGTTCTGGGCACTGCCAACGTTTCATGGGTATTCGGAAAGTACTACATGGAGAGACCAGAAGGAAGAACACATACCATTCTGCAGGATATTGAGCACAACTCAGGGAATCTCCTCATTACGGGGGGTCCAGCTGTCAATCCTGTGGCTGATGAGTTTGATCAGTATTTTAATATTTCATATGTATACCAGCCAAACCAGCCAGATCCCTTTTTTGAGATTTCCAGTGACGGGTATACCCTGCGTCTCGACCTTGATGATTATCCTTACAAGGATATCTGCATTATCCACTTAGGCAGGCAGAGCAGTCGAAATGTCTTACTAGTCTGGGGTTTTGGCTGGGAAGGAACCTATGCAGGAACCCTGGTGGTGGCTGATTCTTCATTCTGGAGTACATATTCTGGATATCACATGCTGCTGCTGGAATGGATAGACACGAATTTGGATGGATTGGTCCAGTTATCTGAAGTCTCAGTGAAGTATGCAGCCTATGGTCCGCATATTGTATAACACCATGTTGGGCTGTCAGGAAATCAGTAATCTCCGTGAGAGTCATGTCTAGTGCTGAAATAGGAAGGTTAGCTGGATATTGTGGTAACATGTAATATATAGAAAGAAGAACTGAAGGATACAGAGAAAGTGCTTCGATGTGATGAATGGACAGCCAAATGCAGTGAAACTAGTGGACTGGAAATAGTATTAAGACCCTCTTATCGTTGATTCTGTTGCCATCCTGAAGGGCTTGTTCTCCAGGAATGCTGGAGTCAGGCCCCTTTCTTTCCAAGAGTGCTTGATATGGTATTACAGAACATATCCTTTCCTTTTCAGGGAAAGGTGGGCTGCTCTGTCCAATACCTTTCTAATATAAAACCTGGAAGAGGCTGGTAATTTTGTCTGTGCCAAAAACTAACGCACAAAATGAAAACTTCTTCCAATATTAAACCTACCTTTTTTGTACCCAGCGCTGATGGCTGACAGCTACCCTATATATAACCAAAAAATCTCCCTCATGCATAAGATTTAAAAGGGAAAACCTGTAAGGTTTCTCGAATGAAAGCCCTATACTTTGATTCGGAGCGATGTGTGGCGTGCCGAAACTGCGAGGTGGCATGTGCCATGGCGTGGAACAACGCAGACACCATGTACCAGGCGTTAACAGCACCACTTCTTCCGAGAACACGGATCTTTTTGCTGAAAGAAAATGGAGTCAATATTGTGCTAAGTTGTCGTCACTGCGAGGTGCCTCCCTGCAAAGAGGCCTGTCCTGTGGATGCTATCGAGAAACTGGAAGATGGTACTGTGGTAGTCCATGATGGTATGTGTATTGGATGCGGATCGTGCACAGTCGCATGTCCTATTGGTGTGATTCAGCCAGACAGGAGGGGGCAGATCATGATAAAATGTGACCTCTGCAAGAATGGAGATGGCCCTGCCT
>JGI2172J19969_10000760_pt1 | contig 14298 bp, 12 predicted proteins | sample DeeMarSWOR230_32_FD_19969 | JGI IMG/M metagenome (IMG submission 19969)
TTCCCCTTTGGGAGACGCAGAACGAAAGGCGCAAATAAGAAAACCGTCAGGATATGATACGAGAGTGCCGTGGCAAACAGGGCGGTAGGCGAGTCGTACGGCAATCTGGTCAATACAAAGACCACAATACCCGTTAGAATACTTAACAATACTGTGGTTAAAATAACGGCCAGAAGTGATAGCCAGGGATGCTCGCAGAACCGGAATTTTCTCTTTTCCTTCTGAATATTGTTGTTCCGGGATTCCATTATTCTTCCTCCATGAGTGCGTGTGTGTGATACATATCTCTCTATATAAAATGTCTAGGGTAAAATAGAATAAGAGTAAGTATGAAAGTAGAAGTAAACAAGTAAATTTCAAATGGTATATCTTCCCTAGATATGCAATATGTCCGGCGGATTATGTGACAAGTCTTTTTAAAATCTAGGGCTTGCGGGAGATATCTCCTTTTGTCCGGGGGTTCAAGTCTCTCCCAGCCGCAAAATCCACTACGTTCTGCCTAGTTCACAGGCTCATTCCAACTGTTGAATAGCTACGGTCCAGTGATTGGCTGACGAAGAATTAGAACACTTGAACTGTGTGCATGTCACAATTTCAGGTGGATCTCTTCTGGACTCACATGTAGAATCTGAAGAGTCATCTCTTCTAGTGTAATTTCTTGATGGTCTTTCGGAAAGTACAGATTGGGACTCTCACGTTGAAAACCTCAAATTCTGTATTCTCTCATAACAAGAGAGAAGGTTTCCTGATTTGGCATACCTGCGTATAGAACGTCAACACAACGTGGATGCTCTTCAAAGAGTTTCACCCATTCCTCAACCTTCACTGTGACGTAACTCATTTTCCCCAAAATCCTTTACGGTTCAGTATTTTGCCTATGTAAACAAGACTGAGCATTACTGGGACTTCCCAGAACAGCCCCATTGTTGTCCCCAGTGCAGCTTGTGAACCCAATCCATAAAGGCTGATAGCTGTTGCGATTGCGATCTCGAAATGACTGGAAGAGCCTATTATGACAGAGATAATTGCCTCTCTATATCGCAGCCTTGCAAACTTGGTAACAAACAAGTTGAGTCCAACAACTATAGCGAATCCTAACAGCAACGGAACAGAAACAAGCACCATCTCCTCAGGGTGCTCAATCAGTACATTTCCATTCAGAGAGAATAATACAACAAGTGTGGTTAAGAGGGCGAGAATCGCCATTTTCCCAACCACCGGTTGATAGACATCACGAAACCAATTCTTCCCCTTTCTACTCGTTATATACTTCTTAGAGACATAGCCCAAAACCAGGGGAATCCCGATAAAAACAAATACGGACACTAGGAGAACAAGTCTGTCAATCTGAATATTCTGAATTCCCGTCAATAGCATAACAATCGGAGTGTAAAGGAACATTATTGTTATTGTGTTTAAACTGGTGTTAACAATATTCTGTTCCTGGTTTCCTTCCGCAAGAGCACCCCACACTAAGACCATGGCTGTGCATGGACTTGAACCTAGCAATATTAGGGACACTATCAACTGATCATGCTGTGCCAAAAAGGTGTATGCCAGAAACGCAGTTACTAATGGCGCCCAAATCCAATTAGAAAGAAGTGTCAGAATAATAGGTTTAGGGTTACGGGCTAGTTTCTTCAATTCCTCAAGCTGCAGGTTTAGGAGAGCAGGATACATCATCAAAAACAAGCAGATCCCAATAGGGATCGAGATTCCCGCAATCTGAAAGCTGTTAATTCCCGAACTTATGCCCGGAAAATACCGCGATAGAAACAATCCAAATNACATACATAGTACGACCCACACTGCAAGGTACTTCTCGAACACACTAAGCTTCCGGCTTTCTTCAACCATGCTTGTATTCTCCATGGATTCCATTTTTGGAATTACGTATTTAAGTTTGTTAATATGAACAACATATTTAAATATTTTGATACCAATACTATAGGTGGTTTTCATGGCTTTCAAACAGAAGTCAAAGGTTAGTAAAAGGCTTGCACGTTTAGTACGATCGGGGATTTGCCCCGCTGAAGATGTATCAAATTATGCGGCAGAACTGAAGCAGTTGGTTAGTGAAATTGCTGACGAAGATGAGGTTAAAAGGCGAAGTCGATTGTTTAAGGCACTCGCTGATGTAACAAGGCTGAAGATTCTGATGCTTCTTGATATTCGAGAAATGTGTGTCTGTGAGCTTATGGTTGCACTAGGTGTGACTCAACCGACTGCTTCTCATCATTTAGGCATACTTGAATCGGTAGGATTGGTGAAAGATAGACGTGATGGAAAATGGGTTTTCTACAGTCTAAAAGACAAGGCTCTATCGGAATCTCTGAAACCCATAGTTAATGGAGCGTATGCATGCTAAGAAAGGGGAGTTGCGGGAGATATCTCTATTTGTCCGGGGTTCAAATTCCCGCGATCCTACCATGAGAAACCGGGGATATTTACTTTGGGTGTAACAGATTCGGAACCGTAAGGCTAGTATTGTATCACTTAACACGTTCACAACTTAGTAATTTCATAGCCTGCGCTTTTCCAAGCAATAATACCGCCCAACACATTATAGACTTGCTTAAACCTTGCTTGACGTAGAATACTCGCTCCCAAACTAGCACGATTTCCTACTTTACAGATTACCACAATTGGTCGGTCTTTGGGCAATTCTTTAATCCGGTTCTTGAGGTAGCCCGAAAAAATGTTGACTGATCCAGGAATGTGACCTTGCTCCCAATTGTTCTCTTCCCTAACATCTAGTAGAAAGAATCTATCTTTTTGGTTTAACCATTTTTTCAATTCATGTGCCGACAATAAACCAAAATGCTCCAAAGGAAGGGACTGCTTATACCAACTTTCTATCCCTCTAGCAAGATATCCAGTTATGTTGTCATAGCCTAGCCTGTAAAGTAAACGAACAGCATTTTCTAAATAATTTTCATCCTCCAGAATCAACAAAATTGGTTTATCATAGGGCAAAATCCAACCTGCATATGATGGGATCCTCTCCAGCCAAATACTGATGGACCCTTCTATGTGAGCACCCCCAAATGCGGGGGGTCTACGGGTATCAACCACAATAGCTCCATGGTTAATCTGTTTCAAGAAAGATTCTGGCTTAAGAGGACCAGGAATTGGCAAATTATTCAATACCGGTGGTCCTTCTAGATTATACCGTTCCATCTTTAAAAAGTAAGGAGGCCTGCTGTGGTGTTCAGTAACTTTGTGTTTTATGAATTCTTCTCGTTTTTTCTGTAAAACAGGATTTAACGTTCTTTCTATTCCTAAGGTGCTTTCTTCTCTTTGGCTAATATCTCCTCCGCAAACCGATCCAGCACCATGCGCCGGATAAATAATTACTTCATCTCCCAAAGGTAAGAGTTTGTTGAAAATGCTGTCAAAAAGTTCTTCAGCTAATCGTGGAGCCTCAGTTGGTCCATATAAATCTGTTCGCCCAACATCTCCAATAAATAATGTGTCACCAGTAAAAACCATTATCGGCTTTTCACTTGTATCCATGTCCGCTAAAGAATAAGACATGCTTTCATCTGTGTGGCCAGGCGTCTCAATGGCGATTAGTTTCAGTTTTCCAAAGAGAAACTCTTGTCCATCTTCTAGTGGTTGTCCATATTTGAAGTCTAGTTTTGATCCGTGATAGATTTTTGCGCCTGTGCGTTGAGCAAGTTCAATAGAGCCAATTACGTAATCCTCGTTTCTATGTGTCTCAAAAACAGCCTTGATGATTATCTCTTCCTGCTGGGCCATATCTATAAAGACTTGGCAATCTCGCCGGGGGTCAATAACCACCGCCTCATTTTCTGAGCCTATGAAGTATGAATTGTGAGATAGCCCTTCTGACTTGATTTTTTTTAGGAACATGCCAAACACCCGTTTGTAAATCAATTAATCGAGTTTATATTAGCATCATCTCTTTTTTGCATTAGACCTATAAATAATCATACTAACCGCCTAATTCACTGTTGATCATAACCATGGTGTGCAAAAGCTTATCTGAGCAGTAACTTGATAAGTAATTTTATGTTTCCATTAGGTTTTTTTCCATACATTATAGGTGGAATACTGATAGGAATAGGTGTTAGCTTAATTTACATATTAACAGGATTTCATGCAACCCAAAGCAGCTTCTTTGACACTACAATATCCTTTTTTTCAAAAAGAGCATACTTTCTTCAAAAACAGTACCTCGATTCTAGAGGATGGCGCCTTACTTTTGCTCTAGGAGTTATTTTAGGGGCATTGATTTACACTCTAACTTTAGCTGCAGAAGGATTCTTCACGACATCCGTAGAATGGTGGCGACTTGCAATAGGCGGATTTCTTGTAGGGTTTGGAACTAGGCTTTCGAAAGGCTGTACATCTGGGCATGGTATAAGTGGTTTGGCATCACTGTCAACGACTTCTGCTGTTGCTGTGCTCACCTTTATTGTCGTTGGAATATTAACTGCGCTCGCTATCCAAAGTCTGGGGGTGTTACCATAAACTTAAAACATGTTTTTGTGTTTATAGGCGGCCTATTCTTTGGCTTTGGATTAGCATTCGGTGGCATGTCAAAACAAGAAATTGTTCTCAGCTTCCTACAATTGAAAGACCTAGGGTTGATATTACTGCTCGGCGGATCAGCTCTAGTAACTGCAATAACAATAAATCTTATTCCCAGACTCATGAAAAAACCAATATTGGGTGGCGAATTCAAGAAGCGAAAGCGGACATTAAATAAAAGAACCGTTATTGGTGCAGTAATTTTTGGTGTAGGCTGGGGAATCTCGGGTCTGTGTCCTGGGTCAGCCATGGCAAGCCTTGGAGTAGGAAACCTTCCAGTGTTAATCGGCATTGCTGGCATGTTCGTCGGTGCATACATAATGGGCAGATTCTTCACATAACCAAAAAACCAATCAATCAATTTGGGGTCTGCTTCGATAATGAGTAATGTAGTAGATATCCAAGCTAAGGACTTTGATAGCGAAATCGCTGGACCCAAAAAGCCCGTAGTAGTCGAGTTCTGGATAAAATCGTGTGGTGACTGCAAAAAATTCAAACCAGTCTATGATAAGCTTGCCGAGGTTTTCGACGACAGGCTAAGGTTTGTGCGAGTTAACATATTCGAAAGTGTTGAGAATCTCAGACTGGCTGAAGGCCTTGGAGTAGAAGAAACGCCAACAGTAAAGTTGTTTTACAAAAGCAAAGAAATTGGACAAATGACCGGATTTAAGCAACTGGAAACTGCAACCGAAGAGCTTGAAACAATAATAAAACAAATCTAACTGCTACAATGAATAGAACGCTCTGGTCCTAAACTGCAGGGCGCGCTCTTATGTCCAAGAATATAGATTTAACTATTTTACAAATCAATGACACACATGGCTACCTTGAATTGCACAATGAACTATTTTGGTTTGGCGATAAGGCAGTCTACACGAAAGCGCGCGCGAATGTGATTGTGTTATAGACCAAACAGTATCCATGCAAGGATCAAAGTTAGAATAATGTTGAGTGCCTGACCCACAATGTACAAATGTACTGGTTTGCCTCCCGCAACCTGACTTCTGAGATTTTTAAAGTCTGTTTCCAATCCGATGCTCAAAAATGCGATCGCAAAAAGGAATGTTCGAAAACTGCCTGTCACTTTTAGTATATCATTTGTCATCGTTTCTCCGATTAATGGAAGAATCACAAAAGAAGAGACCATTGAAAGCAATGCAAATCCTATTATAAACTTTGGAAATCTGTGCCAAATTTGAATTAGACCTGGTTTATCATTTGTTGTTTTGTCAATCCTTGTGACCCAAAGAAATGCAATTACGAATGCGATAACGCCAATCATAACATTTTGAATAAGCTTGATAACTGTGGCTACTTCCATTGCTTGTTCATTGAGCAGTTCCCCAGCAGCAACAACGGCGCCAGTTGAATCAACAGTTCCTCCGATCCAAGCGCCACCCACTATGTAGTCGATCCCAATTATCCTAATGAGCGCAGGTAAACCAACCAGTAATATTACAGTAGATAACAGGGAAATAGAGATTGTTAACGTTAAAAGTTCCTTTCGGGCTTTGGTTGCTGCTGCAACCGCAATAGCCGCGGAAACCCCGCAAACGGAGGTTGCAGCTGCCATAATGACTGTGAGTGTTTTGTCCAGTTTTAGGACGGATGTGCCGTATTTGTACATTATGAATAGAACAATTGGGGTGACTCCCCATGCGAGAAATAAACCTTGTATTCCCAGATTTAATATTCTTGCAAACAAGATTTCAGCTCCTAATAAAACCAAACCTGTTTTTATGTACATTTCTGTTTTTATGGCAGGTTTTAGAAACTTGGGTACACCAATTGTATTACTGATTATTAAGCCAATAATTAATGCCCAAAGAACGTATTCTAAACCATAAGTGCCTATGTAGTGTTGTTTTGATATGACCTGGGCAGCCAATCCTACTATTGAAAGTAGGAAAAACGCGGGAATAAACGACGACAACTTACCCTGAATAAGTTTTATGCTTATTGAAAAAATAACTGCTGCAATAACCATCAATACCAGATAAGAGACAAAGCCGTCCACAGAAAAAGAATCAAAAGGATTCACGTCCCAAAGGCTTGGCTTAGGCACGGTAGTAATAATTCCGGAAAGACCAATCACGAAAAGGGATATTCCTAACCAACACGCCCACCAATCTTCAGTTTTTGTGAGCGCCATTAATATAGTCTCTAGAGAGATGTTTGTCACCTAAACTATTAATATCCTAATGGCAATTTATCATTTATTGGTGTGCTTATTTCAGATCATTGATTTTCACAATAAACGTTTGTATGACTTGCGCGCGCGCAATAAAAAAGGGGGAGTTTGCGGGAAAATAAACGGGTGATGTCTCCATTTGTCCCCGGGGCAAATCCCCGCGGCCCCATTTTCGTTACCCCCCGGATACCCAAGAGATAATTTTTGGGGTCACTTTCGTTTTCTGGAAAAATTTTTACTGTCCATGTCTGTGACGAATTCAAATCCTGTTTCAATTAGTTCCCTTGTCTCATTAATGGTCTGAGCAACTTCACAGGTGAACTAATCATCCTCGTACTCGCTCTACCTAGGTTTAGCTTTCAATTACCCCGTCTCTTATTTTAATCTGCTTTTGGGCATAACCAGCGATATCTTGTTCGTGGGTAATAATTATTATCGTGGTTTTAGTTTCTTCATGGAATTTTTTGATCAATTCCATCACTTGCTTTCCAGTTTTCGAATCCAAGTCGCCTGTGGGTTCATCCGCAAATAGAACTTTAGGCCGGTTTGTTAATGCCCGCGCTATGGCTACACGTTGCAGTTGTCCTCCGCTCAGTTGGGCTGGGTATTGTTTAGCTTGTTTGCTAATTCCGACGCCGTCAAGGAGCTCTTCTATTCTGTTTTTCATGTCTTTACTAAACCCTGCGAGATCAGCAGGTAGAGCTACGTTCTCACGAGTGTTGAAGTGTGGTATTAACGCATAGCTTTGGAAGATGAAACCCATCTCCAACAGCCTGGCTCTCGATTTTTCTGAATCGCCTGAATGATGAAGATCTTTTCCTTTAAAAAGAACGACCCCCTGATCGGGTTCATCTAGTCCAGCCATACAATTTAGAAGAGTAGTTTTTCCAGCTCCAGAATTGCCAACTATTGCTACAAATTCTCCATCTTTAATATCAAGGTCTACCCCTCTAAGGGCATAAACTGTAGTTTGTCCTAAACTGTAGTCCTTAACCAAGCCCCGAACTGAGATAATGTATTCAGCGGAAGTCTCAAAGGCTTGTGGAGTTTGGAGGCTGAAGAGGCTAGATTGGAATGTGAAAAATGGAAGGTCTGAACCAAAAAAGTCCAACCACAGCTTCAAAAGTTCTGCTTCAACAAACAAGTCAGAACTCAATTCAGCCATAGTCATGATAGCAAGTTTAAATTCATCCATGGACTTGGTGGTTTTCACCCCGTTCTTTGTCTCATCCAGGTAATCTTCAAGTTTTATCTGGCATCCTTCCAGTTTTTCTTGAACCTCAATCAAAAGACTTTCGCCTTGATTTATTTTCCAAGATATCTGTCTAACTGCTGTCCGAAGGTCTCTAGAGAATTCTGCAAAATCATGCTTATTGAAGAAGGTCTTGGGTTCATTGAATAACTTGAAGATGCTAAAGATTGTTTTGTCCAGGTTTTGGAGTGAACTGAGTTTCGCTGATAGGATCCGCAGGAACATTTCCAGTTTTTCTTGAATCTCAAAGTTGCTGCTTCTAAAGTGTGTTCCGTGAAGACCTAACTTCAACCTTTCCAACACTTTATTCATCTCTCGCAGACGAAGTAATGTAGGCTCTAGAAATATGTAAAAGAAGTTGAGAAATGCTAGCTTGTCAACCATCTCTTCCAAATTAGCATCTTGATTAACTTCTGATACTTTGAAAACCGGAGATGGCCATCCTAAAAGATAGAACTGAACTTTCTGCTCTTCGGTTAAGTTCCAAATGGTCGTCATGCTATTGGTCTGTAGTTCACAAAATTTGGTTGGCAACTCTGAAATTGATTTTTTTAGTCGAAGATCGAATACTTTCTCAAGCTTGGGATCTATCTCCTTCAGGAAGTTTTTGACGATCTGCGATGTTTCCTTCAGTTCCCGTTTGCATTTTAGGTGTTTTTGGAGTTTAGATTTGTTTTTGATGTAATATTTCTGGAGGCGAAGGTGGATTCTGTTCTGGATTTCCTTCAGGATGTTGAGGTCAAATGGTTTTTCTAAGGGTTTGTCTGCAGCCAAAAAGACAAAGGCGTTGTGTTCCTTGAAATTTATGCTTGATTTGGGTGTCTTTAGGGATTTCTTTAAGTCCCTTATTAAATTTTTAGCCAGTCTTAAGTTTTCTGAAGGAACGGATTTATCTATTAGAGCAGAAAAATAGGCTTTCATCGTTTCTTCTCCTCCCTGATTGAAGGATTATCTTCTCTCCCTGAGATCTTACCGTCAGTCATATGAACTATATAATCGCATTTTTCTGCAATCCACCGGTTGTGAGTTACAAGAACTAGAGTTTGTTGATTGATCGTGTTTATGCGGCGGAAGAGATCCATGACGTCAGAACTTGTTGTGGAGTCTAAGTCGCCTGTGGGTTCATCTCCTAAGATGATTGCGGGCTGGTTAATTAGAGCTCGGGCTACAGCAACTCTTTGTTGTTGGCCTCCAGAGAGTTCTGTTGATAGATGATAGAGTCGATCTCCCATTCCTAACTCGCGCAGCATCATTTTGGCTTGTTCTCTAGCTAAACCCGAATTCATTCCCCTTAGTAATAACGGAGTTTCTGTATTTTCCACAGCAGTCAAGAACGGAAAAAGATTGAATAACTGAAATATAAAGCCTATATTATCTCTGCGAAAGGCTGTCATTTGTCCATCCGATAGGGTTGATGTGTCTACTCCATCGATTATTATTTCTCCAGCTGAACGGCGATCCAAGTGACCTATCATATTGAGTAAAGTAGTTTTTCCACATCCTGAAGACCCCATAATCGCCATCATATCTCCCTTTTTCACTGTCAACTCTACTCCTTTTAGGGCGTGGACCTCGTTTGATTTGCCCTCATTGTAACGTTTATGTAGATTTGAAATTCTGAGGATTTGATTTTGGGCGACTTGATCTTTCTTGTCCTTAGTTTTTTTCAACCAACATACCTCAATGCTTCTGCCGGAGGAATTCTTGAAGCGGCAAACGCGGGGAGTGAACCTGACCCTAAGGCTATAAGCACAATAATGGAAAGATACAATCCAATTTCTTCCCAAGGAACAATTAGGGTCGCATTCTGCATGTTTGCAAAACCCATGCTTATGAGTAACCCGTTAATGACCCCTATAATTAAACCGATTATTCCAAGCACCACCAGTTCAAGAAGAACTGAAAGAATCACTTGTGTCCTGGGAAATCCTATGGCTCTCATCATCCCAATCTCCCGTTTTCTTTCGGAAACATTTCGAACTGAGATTACACCCATGCCTACTGCTCCTATTACGAGGCCGAAGGTAACGTAGATTTGGAGGAAAGAGGTTATTCGATCCATAAATTCCAAGGTGGACTCAATTCTAGAATAGGTTAGAGTGGAACTTCCAACAAAGAAGTTATCCGTTGCCAGAAGGCGGTATCCCTCGTCGTTTGTATTTGTGAATTCTTCAATTGCTTGAGCTATATCCTCAAGTTGAGGATCATCAATTTGGAGATTGGTTTTAATCAGATAAGAGTCATACTGGTCTTTTCCTCTAGACGTTAAGGTTTGACCATTAGCTTCACCTAGGAAATCTGTTTGAATTGCCCAATGTTCTGGCAAATATAAGGTTCCAAGAATTGCACTAAAATCGGATTCTTCTGCCCCAAAGTCCAATCCTGCCCCCAGAGGGAAACCTCCAGCACGTTGGCTGCCAAGACTTCCTCCGATTGTAAAGGCCTGGTAATTGGGAAAGCCCATGGATGAAGCATTCATTGGTATCCAAATTTGTAGCCCAACAGGCAGTAGAAATGAATCAGTGAAGACTATTGGATTTTTGATGATGTTTCCGTCAACATTCCTTAAGGGTTCAACTCCTTCAAGAGAATCTCTGCCAGAAGCCAGCGATCCTTCAGTCCCTGAACCCCCTATTTGTAAGTCAGAAAGTTCAGTCTCTCCAGTGAGAATAGCTAGTAGAACAGATGAAACATTGTAAGCAGCCATTTTGTATCCGGGGTCAAAGAATTGGTCCCAAGCTTTCTTGGATAGTTCTAGCATTTCGTTATCAGATAGGTCTGAAGAAAGAGATTCGCGAACCCCATCAGGAAAGGCATCTAGATAAAAGGCGTAACGCCAGTTGGGGTCTGAATAGTCTGAAGCATTGCCCCGGATCTGTTCTGGCTTAAATTCTCCAGTTCCGATTGGAAGCAGATCAGTTCTAGAGTCAAACCGCGAAGAAAGGGGGTTTTCCAAAGCTATGAACTTCGTAAAATCCTGATTCGGTCGAAAAGTTTTGAAACCAATTACATCTGTTATGCGATTATCAATCTTGTAAAGCTCATTAGAATATGATGTACCAGGAATGATTGCCTCAGGTTTGCTTAAAAAGACTGCAATATCTACACCTCTCGAGTCTTCTTCAATCTGAGTTACAGTTCCTAAGCTTGTAGGAATTAACGCAGCCACAAGAACATTAAGAGTCAATATTATCGCAAAAATGGCAAAGGTTAGAGTGGAACGAGTGATGTGTGAGGATATTAATGAGGGTGATATTTGGCCAACACCCTTTACACCGCGAATTTTTATCAATACATTCCTTAAGCCAAGCATCACAATCGGTAGGTTGAGGGCAACGAACAATATGGAACCAATCACTATTTCAATAATCCCCAGAATCAAGATTTCAATGGATAATCCAGTAATGTCTGTCACCCAGTTACCCATAGCTACAGCAAACAGGATTGAAGGAATGGCCCAGAGGATGATAGCTGTTATGTTGAAAGCTTTAACCCTATCCATGAACCGGGAGAGGACAAATCCTAGGCCTCCTGCGAATAAGCCAAATCCCATCATGAGACTTCTCCATTCCTTTAGGCTGTCCCATCCTTCGCTACTCCAAAAAACTTGAAGTGTCTCCTCAAATACTCCGTTGTACAGAAGAAGAATGATGCCCGCTATAATCATTAAAACACCAAAGGCTGCTAAGTTGCGACTAGATTTTGCTTTAAATTTCACTTTTATTCCACGAAGAGCTTCTACAATGTTAACTCGAGAAGCCCTTAGAGCTGGAAGAATCCCAGTTATTATGCTCAAGACTACGCCTATAATGACGGATAAGATAACTGCTTCTTGAGAAATAACTGGCTGAACACTTAGTTCACCAGTTCCGAATAATCCTACAAGATACAAGGCTACAGCTTGACCAAAGGCCAATCCTCCGATAAGCCCTAAAATTCCTCCGATTATTCCTTGGAATAAGTTTTCAATCATTATAGACTGGAAAATCCCCCCGCGATTGGCACCTACAGCACGTAAAACCCCTGTTTGAAATTCCCGGTCTTCTACACTCATAAGCTGAACGTTGGTGATCAGCAAAACACCAGTCAAAGTGATAAGAAAACCCAAAGAGGTCAACATTGTGCTCATTAGTGTGATGAAGAATGCTGCAAAACCAAAAAAATCTAACCGAGCCGAAGTGACCTGATAGATTTTTTGCGCTTTACCTGTTTGAGGGTCTACCTCTTCGGGAACTGCTTCTTCAACCAATTCTACTTTCGTTCTCAAATAATCTTCATCTATTTCTAGGACAAAATGGTCTGATTTATAGGCCACCAAAAAAGCACTAACTATATCTGTTTCCCTTTTAGGGTCTTGTAAACTAATCCATTCCTGCAGATGCTCTAACCTAAACACAGCTCCGGAATACTGGGAGCCAATTCCTGGACGTTTAGAATCGAAGAAGCTAACAACTTGCAGCTCCACCCTCAGGATTTCTTGTATAGGTGTGATGATTGGTAGGCCAGATGTGATGTTGATAGTGACAGCTATTGTAAAGTTAGTGAATTCTGTAGTTAATGGAACTGGTAATGGTGTGTCTTGGTTCAAGCCTAGTTTTTCAGCTTGATTACTAGATAGCAGGATACTTCTGTTATCATCTAGGAGAACGTTTATGTCCATTTGTTCTCCGCTTTTCCAATCATAGAACTTGCCGAATGCTTCTGGATAATCTAGGGGTACTCCAGCAGCTCTTATTGTAGGATCAAACTGGGTATATACTAGTGCCGGGATCTGTGTGGAAAGCTCGGGCATAACTCCTACTGCGTCGGGAACCAGATTTTTTATAGATTCTTGGTCCGCTGCTTCAAGGTAGCCGCCTCCAGTGCTATTCACAACTCTAAGGTCCACTTCTCCCTCGCGTTGAAGAAGACTAGTTAAAAAAGCATTCCCTAAGGTATCCGTTGTTATTTGAATGCCAACAAGCAATGTGACCCCTAATGTTACAGCTAAAACTGCACTAAGGTTCTTTGTCTTTCTTCTGGACAACGACCTCCATGCAATCATAAAACTAGCTTTCAATCCCATATGAAAAACCAAATTTGACCTTTTTGATTAGAGAATTCAGGCGGGTTCTTTCTCTTTGATTCTTCGGGCAATTTTCTCCAGCTGTTTGCCACAATTATTCAGAATTTCGGCCATTTCTTTTGCATCCTGCTTTGTCAAGTTGTCTTTTACGGCAGTTCGGAGGTCTATAAATATCTTCGCAACTCTTTTCGCGGATTCTCCGACCACACGCAAGTTTTCATGTTTAGTATTAAAATGAAAACCTCCAAAGAGTATTGGTGCAAGATATTCCAATTTTTTCAAGAATTTTTGTCCAAACTTCACTTGTTTTTCAAAGAATATCTTTCCATCATCTGTAAGAACATAACGTTTCATTCCACTTTCTCCAAAGGGTGACTCGTTGGTGTAGCCTTTTTCCTGTAGCCTAGCTAGAAGTGGATAGATTGATCCTGGACTTGGTTTCCACCTTCCATCTGTTTCCTGTTCAATTTCCGCGACAATCTCTACACCTGACATAACCTTCTCCGCTAGCAATTTTAAAACTATGAATTGTAGAAGGCCTCTTGGAACACCTAATGTTTTCTTCATTCTTCTCTCGATCATTCCACCACCATGAATATCGCTAGCAATATCTCTAGCGAGATTTAAACCTTTTGATTTAAACATATTTATTGGATCTTAACATTGAACTTGCGTGCGCTAGAAAGTGGAAAAAGTTGGAGGTTTGCGGGTGATGTCTCCTTTTGTCCGGGGTTCAAACCCGGCCCTCGGCACTATAGATGGATCCTAGATAGACTCAAAAGCACATCGTGTAAGAAAATAAAAAAAAGGAAAGTTAGAGGTCGCTTACTCCGTTCATTCGCCTTTCTTAAACAGTAGGTAATGATTGGCGTTGTATGCCATTGGTCCTGCACCCATGCCAGCTGTTTGATAAGTGTAGAGATGCCAACCCTTCCTCTGGTACTCCTCAATTGGTTTACCAATATCCTTATGGTGCTTGATTTCTACACATTTCCATTCTTTCAAATTGACCTCACCTTAGTAACACCTTAGAAAACCAACCCATAAGAAAGTCTCTTTTGCCAAAAAAAGGGAAAAGTTGTGGGAGATCTCTCCATTTGTCCGGATTTCAAATCCTAACCAACCACCACCAGAAGGATTTTAACGTGCTCTTTCTTGTTGGGTGGTTGGGTAGAATTTCCACCCTGCCCTGTCAATGGCCTTTTTTTGGTGGTGGTCGGTTGGGTTCAAATC
>JGI2172J19969_10000765_pt1 | contig 14235 bp, 13 predicted proteins | sample DeeMarSWOR230_32_FD_19969 | JGI IMG/M metagenome (IMG submission 19969)
CATGGATCTGGCCAACGAGCAGGGTGTAACCTTTGCTTTTGAGCTGCATCCGGGCTCGGATGTTTACGATGGCGCCACTTTTGAGCTGTTTCTCGACGTCTCCAACAACCATCCGGCCGCCTGTCTGAGCTACGACCCCAGCCATTTCGTCCTGCAGCAGCTGGATTATTTGCAGTTTATCCAGCTCTATGGCGAACGGATCACCGCATTTCACGTCAAGGATGCCGAGTTCAATCCGACGGGCCGGGTGGGCGTTTACAGTGGCTATCAATCCTGGGTCAATCGTGCCGGCCGCTTCCGGTCTCTTGGCGATGGTCAGGTGGATTTCAAACGCGTGTTTACCCTGCTAGCAGAGGACGGCTATGACGGCTGGGCCGTTCTGGAATGGGAGTGTTGCATCAAGAGCCCGGAACAGGGAGCCAGAGAGGGTGCACCCTTCATCGCAAAGCACATCATCGAAACCACCGAAGTGGCCTTTGATGATTATGCCGGCGGCAAGGCAGACGTGGAAACCAATCGCAAGATTCTGGGATTGAGCTAAGAAAGGAGCGCAATATGAGCAAGCAAATCAATCTGGCGATCATCGGCACACAGTTCATGGGCCGGGCGCACAGCAACGCCTTTGTGGATGTGCCTTACTTTTTTGATTTACCCGGCCGGCCGGTACTGCGCGTGGCCTGTGGTCGCAATGCCTCGACCCTGGACGCCTTTGCCAGGCGCTTTGGCTGGCAGGAGCAGGAAACGTCGTGGGCAAAGGTGGTACAACGGGAAGATGTGGATGTGGTTGACATCTGTACCTCCAATTTGACCCACAAGGACATTGCCGTGACCGCCGCCAGGACCGGCAAGCACATCATCTGTGAAAAGCCCCTCGCTATGCATGCGGCTGAAGCACAGGAGATGTTGGACGCGGTGCAGGAAGCCGGGGTGCGCCATATGGTGGCGTTTAACTACCGGCGCGTGCCTGCCATCGCCTTTGCCAAGCAGCTCATCGACCGGGGAAAAATCGGCCAGATCCGCCATTTTAATGCCGTGTATTATCAGGATTGGCTGGTCGATCCGCAGTTTCCCATTGTCTGGCGTCATGATATTAAAGTGGCTGGTTCCGGAGCACATGGCGATATGAACGCGCACACGGTCGATCTCGCACGCTTTCTGGTTGGTGAAATCGAAGCCGTCAGCGGCACGCAAGAAATATTCGTGAAGGAGCGTCCTTTGGGCAATGGCCAGGGTAAGGCTCCGGTCACCGCGGATGATTCCACCTACTTCATCGCCCGTTTTCAAAATGGCGCATTGGGCGCGTTCCTATCGAGCCGGTTTGCCACCGGACGCAAGAATTTTCTACGTCTGGAAATTTTTGGAAGCAAGGGAAGTCTATTTTTCAATCTTGAGCGACTCAACGAATTGGATTATTACTCGCTCGATGATCCCTGCGAGGAGCAGGGATTCCGCAACATCATCGTCACCGAATCGAATCACCCGTATCTCAAACCCTGGTGGCCTCCCGGACATATCCTGGGTTGGGAGCATACTTTCATTCATGAGATCGGCGATTTTCTGCTGGCAGTGGCCAAAAAGCAATCGGTGACGCCCGATTTCTATGATGGACTGCGATGCCAGCAGGTGCTCGATGCGGTGCAACAATCCGCCGATGAGCACAAATGGGTGGACATTCCGGAAGAATAGCTTCGTTACCTCAATTCGGAGACGGTTTTTTTAAACGCATCTTATGAAATGATGCTATTTTGTAAAGTGTATCGAGGCGGATATCTGGATGATAAAGGAAACATGATATATGCAAGTCATCATCCTTAACGCGAGAAGCCAACCATGAGCAAACATCCCTTCGTCCGGAATAAATGCTAATTGAACAGAAGGCAGTTTATTCAGCGCACCGGTTCAAGACAGCATCCCTTCAAACACAATCTCGATCCGGGTCAAGTTTCGCTTGGCGATTCTCCAGCCGGACTTGGTTCCTGCTCAGCAAGCTCCTCGGCCTGGTAGCCGCCTTTCGACCGGAAATACAAAATCAGGGCCACATAACAGACCAGCATGAACGCCGGGAAGATGGCGACGGTCATCAGGGCATTCTGCTTGGCTTTGGCGGTGATGTTCTCGATGATCGATTTATCCTGCGTAGCTAACTGTCCGACTTTGTCCTGGTCCAACGAGCGATAGGAACCAAACACACTTACTTTTTCCTCAACGACCACCCGTGCATGCAGAGCCGGATTGCGCGTTTGCAGCCCCTGATCGATCTCTTTGTCCTGGATGTTGCCCAGGAAGGCAGCGCCGATGACACCCACGCTCAACATGCCCACGGCGCTAATGGTGTTGAGGGTGAGTGCCCCGCCTTTCGGAAACCGCTCCGACACCACACCGAGCATCGTCGGCCAGAAGAAAGTTTTGCCAAAACCGTAAACGGTGGCAGCTAGGAAGATCAGGATTCCCGCCGCCTTTGACAGGGCGATGAGACCCACGATGGCGACAGCACTGCTGACTGCAAGCAAACCCAGAGGCTGCAACCGCTCGACGATGGGACCCGCCAGGAATCGCAGCACCACCATGATAAACGCAGTATAGACCAGCACCCAACCGGCCTGCAATCCGAGATCAGCCATGATCGGCGTCACCAGCTCGGTGATCCAGCTGTCGGTGCCCAGCTCGGTGGTGGCAAGGGGAATCATGATCAACACCAGGAAGATGAACATGGGCCGGCCAATGGCGCGCACATAGGCGCCATAGCCGCCAATAAGCACGATGGCGATGATAAACTGGGCTGTCAGCGACCATTCAAACACGCGGCCGAGCTCGCGCACCATCAACACCACGACGATCAGAGTACCCAGAATGCCGGCCTCCTGCAGCATGGCCTTGTAAGTGATACCCGCCTTGACACGCTCTTGCACCGGGAACTTGCGGCGGAGCATCATAAATCCGTAGGTGAGAGCCGGGATCAAAACCAGTCCCACTTTCCAGCGCCAATCCACGTTTGGTCCCATGGCCAGGGCGAGCAAACCGCCAATGACCATGCCGCCAGGCCAGCCAGCGTGCAGAATGTTCAGCCATTTGGTTTTCTGCTTTGGAAACATGGTGGCGACCACCGGATTGATCACCGCCTCCACAGTGCCATTGCCCAGAGCGAGGATAAAAGTTCCCCAATACAGCATGGCGTAGCCTGTAGCAAAGATGGTAATAATAGCCGAGCCCACGTGACAGACAAACGCGAACACCATGGCCCGTCCATAACCAATCTTATCGATGACCAGGCTGAAGAGCACGATGCTGATGGCAAACGGCCACAATCCAACCCCCAGGATCTCTCCTTTTTGGGTTTCGCTCAGGTTGAACTGCGTTCCCCAGTCGCCGATGATCTGGGCCCGGACGATAAACCCGAACGAGGTCGCCACCAGCGCAATAAAGCATGCCCAGAATAGCCACTTCGAACCGCTGTCGTTTGCATTACTCATCTTTCCCTCCTGATGTTTATGATTTTTTGGATTAATTTGCCAGCATAAACGCCGTTCTCCGGGAGGCCCATCATCCCGGAAGGATTTTACACCAACTCAGACAGAACATACGGATACCGGTAATCGCGGGTGAGATAGGTCTTGGCATCATCATATTCACTAATTATTTCATTCTCGGAGGGTACTTTCATCCCGGGTTGAAGCTCGCCGTTCTGGATGGTTGAGATGATTTCGTGACTGATCTTGTAATACTTCGGTATGTGTTGCATATCCTCTTTGCTGTTATTTTCTAATAAGTTATCTTTATGCGTTAACTAATTTAATGAAAAATATGTGTTTTGTCCATGATTAATTTACCTATCAGATTTTGGTCTCATATTTCTTGAAATCCCTTAATGGCTTCTTTGTGAGCTGACTCCGTTTGTATTGCTTCTTGCATGGATAAATCACCTATAGTTATCTATTTCTATAGGCAATATTATCCATTTTACCAATAATAGTCAGTCAGACAAGTTCAGACAGCTTAACCGATCTTCCTTCTTGTGCCGAAAGATCCGCCGCAAACACCACGCGATGGGTTTCGAATGCGGTGGCAAAGTCGGTCAGGGGCATGTCTGCATCCTTGCTCAGGCTGTCGATAAACGCCTGGAACTGACTTTCGTAGGGATGGTCGCTGACGTCCCCACTGTCGAGAAAGGGTACGGATAGGGTGCTCCACTGGCTCTCCTCAAGCCCGGCCAATTTCGATGAATAAAATCTATTGTCAAGAAGACTGCCATGGCTGCCAACGAGGTGCACATGAAATAGGAGATGGGCTTTTCTACATACACGTCTTTGCCCGCCTGGCAGGCCCAGATGGTCTGCAGTGCGTGCCAGTGGTCCGGCGTGGCGAGCGCGACCGTTATCGATATGTTCCCGTTCGCATCCGGTTTCTGACGATTGGAAAGACCCCTTTCCGTCTCGTCATGAGGGCAGTTGCCCGGCGATTACTTGACTTCCCGGATGCAATCGCGCATCAGCCGGGACATGGCGGGCCCGTCGGTTCCTTTTGCACGCAGGTCTTTGGCGCCTTTTTTGTTCATCAATTCCACCACCTCCTGTGCCAGTCGCAGATTTTCCACGGACAACTTCATAAAATCCACCGAATCGTCGCGATACGGGAACAAGTCCAGGCCATACCAGCCGTCAAACTCCATCTGGTCCAGCACATAGACAATGCTGACCAGACGGATAAAGTTCACCGCACCCGGTGGCACATCGGCATCGGCCTGCTGGTCGTTGTCGTCGAAATGCATGTGGAACAGTTTTTTGTAGCGACCCACCAGCGAAACCTGATCCTCGATATTCTCCCTGGCGATAAGACTGTGTCCCACATCCAGGTTGATGCCAAAATTGGGATCATCGATCTCGTTGACGATGCACAAGGCCTGGGCGGTGGTACCCATCATGATCCAGGAACGGGGCTCAAACGGCTTTGGCTCGATGCAAATTTTGGTGCTATAGTTGTTTTGATGCAGATAATCGAGGATCTGATGAACCGAATCCACATAGCGATCGTACAGGGCCATGTAATCGGTCTGCAACGGGAAATCGTTGCCATCGGTGGCCGGCCAAAGGACACTGATCGGCACGTTGAAACGCGCACCCATATCCAGAGCCCACTTAACCCGGTCGACGGCGGCTGTACGGACTTTTGGATCCGAATCGCCTAGGGCACCAAATTTATACTTCTTTTCCGTCCAGGTATGCCCGCATAGTTGAACCATCTGCAGATTGTAATCGTTGAGCACTTTTTCAATCTCATCCGCATTGGAGTCGTCGATCTCGGTGGGGACATGCAGTTCGATACCATCCACACCATCGGTCTCGCCCACTTTTTTGATGCGTTCGATTACTGTAACTTCTTCACCGAATCCATTGACGTTAAACCGATCGCGCAGATTGGTCATGCCCCAAATACCCATGCATATTTTGTTCATAGAACCCTCCATAAAGTATGATTTATGATTATTTTGACAGCAGAGTTTTAAAGCGTCTGCGGAGAAGTGGTGAATTGGAAACCAATTTATCGCGGCCCTGGACCGGCTCAGCTGAGCAATTTACCGAGCTCAGGGTGGAACCGTCGCTGCATATCCTGTTTCAGAAAAGCATCAATTTCCTTGGTGGAAATGGCCGCGGTTGCTCCTTCTGTGGTAACAACCAGCGCCCCCAGAGCATTGCCATATTCTACAGCCTCGCCTGTGGAGCGATCTCGCAAAATTTTGTGTACAAAGCCTGCTGAAAACGCATCTCCCGAGCCAAGAGAATCGACCGAATCGACGCGGTATCCAGGACTGTATATTTGTTCGTTTCTATGGGAAAAGGCAAACGCGCCGTAGTCGGCAAGCGTGACCAGGCAATATTTCAATGGCCACTTGCTAAACAACGCTTCACAGAATTGCGGTATGGTTGCATGCGCGAGATCCAGCATCTGTGTCAGTTCATGCGCTTCATCTTCATTCAATTTCAGCACATCCGCCTTACGCAATGACGAAAGCACGGTATCTTTGCCGTAACAATCCTTTCTGAGGTTAATATCCAAAAATTTCAGGCTATTGCTCGCGTGGGAGATGAGCCGCTCAAGTGTTTGACGCGATTTTGGTGAACGCTGGGCCAGCGTACCAAAACAGAGACAATCGACTTTCGCTACCATATCGAGCAATGCATCGCTGCTCTCCATGAAATCGTAAGCGACCCCGGGAATGATCACGAAATCGGGATTGTTATCGGCGTCGAAGCTGATCTTGACCGTCCCGGTCGGATAGCGTTCATCCCATTGCAGGTAGGTGGTTTCCACACCGAGGGCGACCACTTTATCAAAGGCCTGCTTGCCGAGCTCGTCCCGTCCCAGCCGGCTCACCATCAATCCCCTATCCCCCAGCGCATTGACCCGGTAAACAAAATTGAAGGGAGCCCCGCCGAGAATGGTCGCGGTTGGCAACAGGTCCCACAACAGTTCGCCAAATGCCAGAACGGTTTTGGCCATGCTTACTTTCTCACCTTTGCCCAGTCGATGTCAAACTGCGCCAGGGCCGCATCGGTGAGCGGATGTTGATACATCTGAAAAAACAGTGAATCCGGTACGGTAATGATGTCGACACCTGCGCGCAGGGCTGCCAGAACGTGGTTCTGCGTCTTCAGACTCGCAGCCAGCACTTCTGATTCAAATCCAAAATTCTTTTTGATGGTCACTGCATCCTGCAACAACACGATGCTCTCACTGGCGATGGCATCCAGCCGGCTGAGCACGATGCTGACGAAGGTGGTTCCCGCTTTCATAGCCAGAAAAACCTGGGTCGAGGAGAAGGTCATGGTGAGGTTGGTTCTGATCTTGTGCTCTTTTGTCAGGACCGGCACCGCCTTCAGTCCCTCGATGCCCATCGGTATCTTGACCACGATATTTGGTGCCAGCGCGGAAATTTTTTGCGCTTCTTTGATCAGATCTTCGGCATTATCGCCGACCGCCTCCACGCTGATGGCACCCCTGGGGAGAATCTCGCAAATTTCCAGGACCACATCCTGGAAGCGTCGACCTGTTTTCGAAATGTGGCTTGGATTGGTTGTGACGCCATCCACCAACCCGGTTGCGGCTGCCCTGCGAATGCCATCGACATCAGCCGTATCTAAAAAGATCTTCATCTGGTGCTCCTTAAATTCATCTATTTTGTGCTTTCGATCATGACGCATTCGTAAAAAGTCGGAACAATCGATTGTTAAGCCAAACTAGTTATTAGTTGTAATTAGATTATGATATATATTTAATAAGTTCAAAATTTTATGATACTTACCTTGCTTTTGTTTCAATCTTTTAGACTTTTCACGAGACTATCAATCATATCATATTTTTTTTTCGAAAAGTGCAACAATGGCAACGCAACCCTGTTTTCCTGCTGGTCACAAATGAAATGCCTCCAGACCGGTTTTTATCGCTTTTAAAAATTGTGCGGCATAGGTGCCATCAACGGCTCGGTGATCGCAAACCAGGCTCAATGTCATCATGTCGCGAATGGCAATGCTGTTGTTTTCCAGGGGCACCACCCGCTTCTCAATGTTGCCGACACCGAGAATTGCACACTCTGGTGGATTGATGATGGGTAATAAGCAATTGATATCGAACATACCGAGGTTGCTGATTGTAAAGGTTCCCACACTTTGCGCTTTTAACCGGCCTTTTTGCGCCCCTTCCGCGTTGGCGCGGGCAATCCGACTGATCTCCTGGATTTCTTTTTGATCAGCATTTTCGATCACCGGCACCAACAAACCACTTTCCACCGACACCGCCACTCCGATGTTGATCTGATGCTTTTGAATGAGCTTGTTATCGCTAACGTGGGCATTCATGCGCGGAAAACGGACCAGGGCCGCTGCCACCGCTTTGACAATGATGTCGTTCACCGTAATTTTGGTCTGTGCTGTCTGGTTGTAGGCGGTGCGCCAGGCCTGGGCCCCGGTCATGTCCACATCGCGGAACAGATAAAAATGGGGGATGGTCTGTTTGCTGACCAGGAGCCGCTCAGCGATCTTCTGCCGCCTCCGGGTGAAGGGAAATTCCTGATCTGCTTCTGCAACCGGTACCTGAGGTACAGCAACCGGTTGCTGCACGGCTATCGCAGGTTCCTCCTTTGGACCGTTGCCGGTGGGAATTGCGGCCATCACGTCCCGCTTCATGATCCGCCCCCCGGGACCGCTACCGGCAATGTGCTGCAGATCGATATTGTATTTTCCGGCGATACGTCTTGCCAGGGGCGAGGCAAATATCTTCACTCTCTGTGCAATATTTTCAGTCGCTTCCTTCAGGCTGACCGCTTCCCGTTCGCCCGTCTGCACGGTTTTGCGCGCTTCTTTGCCTATAACCGGCTCCGTCGCTTCTCCAGGTACACCGATGTAAGCAATGGGCTCCAATACCCTAGCCTCATCCCCTTCCTGAAACAGTAGCTTGAGGACGGTGCCGGATTCGAATGCCTCCACTTCAAAGCTGGCCTTATCCGAATCGACGATGGCGACGATGTCGCCTTTTTTGACCTTGCCCTTTTCCTTGATGCGCCATTCGGTAATGACGGCTGTTTCGATACCCTGCCCAACCTGCGGCATCATGATTGGTTTTGCCATCTCTCCCCTAGTCTCTATGAATGAATGTTTCTTGCCAACAGCATACGTTACGACTTTTCGCGCAAAGCCTCCGATCTCCTGTCGAAGGACCGCTCAGCATGAAGCCTGCCACAATGTCTTGATGGAAACGTCATTTTCGGGATGATAGAATCTCCCGAGCTCCTGAAACTGCCGGGCGACAAAATCGACGGTTTTGCGCGTCGCTGCAGAGAATTCCGCCATGGTGGCGATGAGCGGCGCAAAACGATTGAACTGTTCCAACACCATGCCTTCGGGCTCGTATGCCTGAATAAAATAGGGAATGCGCAGGAGTTTGTCCATGGCAGCTTTTGGCGGTGGTTCATGAATCGCTTCCGGATCAAAGGGACGGAACCGGTCCTGTACCTGCATGATCTGCTCCAGATAAGGCGGCGGACAGGTATAGACCCCACCCCCGCCTGCGGTCTTTTCGATGTGCCAGCTAGCAGCGGTGCCGTCATCCACCTGCGGGCTCACCCGCATGCTGCGCATCAGCATCTTGCTCGGATGCCCGTCTCTGGCATTGATTTGATATGCCCGTTTGAAGATGGCAAGCTCGGCCCAGCGAATGTCTCTATCGCTGAGTTCGATGCCGCGTTCCGATGCCTGGTGCTTGAGATCGCCGAGATTGCTGAAACGGTCCGACATATGGGTGATCACCGAGCGCCAGCGAAACAGGTCGACTCGGCAGGGCACATCGACTTATTTTAACTCACCAATTCCATTTTTTGCGGTTTCTCAGCCGGTGTGGTTTCGGCGTATACGGCGCGTTTGACTGCCCGGATGATGTCTTCCTCCTGTGGCACGCTGCCCCTCTCGAGATCGAGATTAAAGGGAACGGGCGTGTTCATACCGGCGACGATTTCGATGGGCGCATCCAGATAATCAAACGCTTCCTCCTGGATGATCGAAGCGATGTCCGACGCAACCCCACCCCGGCGTACCGCTTCCTGAACGATCACGACATGCTCGGTCTTTTTTACGGATTCGAGAATGATCCCCCGGTCCAGCGGTACCAGCGTCCGGGGATCGACCACTTCCACGTCGATACCTTCTGCAGCCAGTTTCTCAGCGGCGGCCAGAGAACGTTGAATCATGTTGGACCAGGCGACCAGAGTCACATCGTTGCCGGATCGTTTGATGTCCCCTTTGCCAAACTCAATCAGATACTCTGCCTGCGGCACCTCGCCTTTGGTCATATAAAGCAGTTTATGTTCCAGAAAGATCACCGGGTCATCGCAGCGAATGGCCGTTTTAAGCAGGCCTTTGGCGTCATATGGGGTGGAGGGCAGGACCAGTTTTAATCCCGGTATGTGGTAGAATATTCCTTCCAGGCTCTGCGAGTGCTGGGCCGCCAGACCGTTGCCCACCCCTCCCTGGCTTCTAAGCACAAAAGGCACCTTGCCGATGCCACCGGTCATCAGTTTGTATTTTGCTGCCTGATTGACGATCTGATCCAGAATGAGCATGGCAAAATCCACAAACAGAATCTCGACCACAGGTCGCATGCCGGTGATGGCCGCACCGATGCCAACGCCGGTAAAACTGGCTTCCGCAATGGGGGTATCGATCACCCGGCCCGGTCCGAACTGGTCGACCAAGCCAACCGTCACTTTGTAGGATCCGCCGCGTTCTGCGATGCCCTCACCCATGATGAAAACGGTACGGTCGCGCTCCATCTCCTCGCGCAAGCCTTCGTTTAACGCCTCGCGATACATGAGGATGCGCGACCCGTAGCTGTTGGAATTCCCCTTGTCAGTCATGTCAAAACGCCTCTACCATTTCTAAGAATTCTGCCATGGAAGGGTCAGGACTTTCAGTTGCAAATGCGATTGCTTCGGCCATTTCCTTTTCAACTGCGGCATGAATGGCCTCCACCTCTTTCTTGCTCGCTTTGCCTTTTTGCATGAGATATTTTCGGCCGATGAGAATGGGATCATGGGATTTGTAGTGCTCCAACTTGTCCTTTGGCAGATACAGTCCGGGATCGTTCACATGGTGACCGCCGTGACGGTAGGTCTTGGCCTCGATCAGGATGGGACCCTTGCCATCACGACAGCGCTGCGCCGATTCCCTGGTTTTTTCGTATACCTGCAGAACATCGTTGCCATCGACGGCATAGCTCTCCACGCCGATGCCCAGGCCACGTTTGTAGAGATCGGGTTCACGTGTGGCCTGTTCGATGGGCGTCGACACGGCATACTGGTTGTTTTCCACCACCAGAATCATCGGCACATTCCAGATGGCGGCCAGATTCAACGATTCCATAAAGACGCCGTTGTTGGTGGCACCATCGGTGGTGAACACCGCGGTAACGCGGTCTTCTCCCCGCAAGGTCACCCCGAGGGCCGCGCCCACGCCCATGGGGATGTTGGCGCCAACGATGGCATTGGCGCCCAAGTTGCCTTTGGATAAATTGGCAATGTGCATCGAGCCGCCATAACCCGCGCAATACCCGGTTTTCTTGCCGAGCAATTCCGCCACCATTCTATCCAGCCGCGCCCCTTTGGCGATACAGTGGCCATGCCCCCGGTGGGTGCTGGTGATGTAATCCCGATCATTCAGTGCCGTGCAAACGCCAACCGCAATGGCTTCTTCACCCGTATAGGGATGAAAATAGCCCCGGATGTGACCCTGGCGGTAGAGCTTGATGCATTCGCTCTCAAACACGCGAATGGTATAAAGCGTTTTGTACAGCTTTGCCAAAAACTTTTTGGAAATCATTGATGTTGCTCCACGCAATTGTGAATCGAGGCAAAACCACCCTGTTGCCGTGCTGCTCTATTTTGATGACGCGCGCACGGCAAAATGATACTTGTCCCCGCGATAGATGGATTCTTCCATCTCCAGAATCATCTCACGGCCACAAAAGGTGACGCCGTCTACCAGAAAAGCCGGGATCGATTTTTCAACCTCAAACAATCTCATGGTGGGCGCATCGGTGATGTTGATGGTGCGGAGCATTTGATTCACTTCGGTCAATTTCAGGCCATATTCATTCTCATAGATGTCGTAGAGCGATCCTTCAAAACTTCTGGTTGCGATGTCCGGACACATCTGCAAAGAGATGTATCTCTTTTCGAGCATCATGGGAATGTCATCGGCAAATCGCAGCCGGTATATTTGATACACCGGACCGTGCAGAGAATATTTACGGCCGTTGATAAACGCGCCATAACCGTCTTTGAACAGTTTCGCGCCCAACAGCTTTGTGGCCGGGGTAAAACCCCCTTCGATCATGTTTTTGGTAAAACCGAGAATGCGCGTGACCGTCCGCTCAACATTTTTGGTGCGAACAAACGTGCCCTTGCCCTTGATCTTGATGGCCCAACCCGCTGCCTCGATCTCGTGCAAAATTTTGCGAGCAGTGGTGTTACTAACTTTATATTTACTAATTATTTCATTCTCGGAGGGTACTTTCATCCCGGGTTGAAGCTCGCCGTTCTGGATGGTTGAGATGATTTCCTGACTGATCTTATAATACTTCGGTATGTGCTGCATATCCTCTTTGCTGTTATTTTTTAATAAGTTATCTTTACGCGTTAACTAACTTAATAAAAAATATCTATCTTGTCAATGATTAATTTAGTGGAGTTTCCTGAGTTTTGATTTCAGCGATTGTCACCAGAAGCTGAAGCAGAGCTGAAAATCCTCTGTTTTACCCCTTTTGGCCTTGAGCCCCGTTTTATCGGGGAAAAGTAGATTATAGAGGCCATCAGCTATGGCATAATTGAAAAACGATGGAACTCCGAAAAACCTCTTGGAGACCAAAAATATCCGCTCCACCAGGAGCTTCAGCTTCAGGTTCTGTCCCAGGTATACAGCGGCAAAATAACTCACGGCAAACACTAAAACCACCATGTTCCTGATCCCGATGTAACTTCGTACCCTCAGACCCTCAAGATTGTAGCTCTGCTTGATATATCGAAAAGATTCGTCACACTTCCAGCGAGTCAGATAGATCTCCACGATCCGCCAGATACTCTCCTTGACCCTCAGATTGATCCGACAGTTGGTCAAAAGCATCATAGGCTCCTCGCCAAACCCCTTTACCACCACCATGAAAAGCCTCTCATCCCTGCCAGGAAGCTTCACAGAGATAGCACTATACCAAACGGTCCTCAGCTTCTCCTTGCCCTCCTCATATGTGATCAGAGTGGCCTTGAAATCACACGGCAGAACCCTAGCCATCTCACAACAGTCCCTCTTCACCCCACGATGAATCAGGTCTCGCTTCCGCAGTCGAACCACAAAACGCTTGGGGGCCTCCCTGGTGAGAAATTTATCAAAAAGCCTGTCCCAATCCCCTCCCCGATCAATGGCCCAAATCCCCCTGGTCCCAACATGGCGACCCACCACCTCGATGACACGAAATAATTGTTCATTCTCACTCAGAAACCCCCGAGACTCCTGAAAATAAGCCTCACAGTAAAGGGGAATTACCCGAGTGTGCTCACTATCTGCCGCCACACACTTACAGAGCCAATAGCCATTGCCCACCTCCCTTTCGCTGCCATCATGAATGCCGGCAATGTACTGCATCTTGCGAGCAAACTTCTTGCGAATATCTCCCAGATCTATGGCTATCACCATCTCCTCTAACACCTTAGAAGCACCCAAACGACAGATCTCGCGGTTGATCCCATCGGTAAAATCCACATCATCTAAATTGCGCGACAGCCGATCCTCGGTCTTGATCAACCTCCTTTTGCCCCTGGGAAAACCCTTGGAAATGATTCCTGAGAATTCTGCAAGCTGGGCCTTGATTTTGGCCACCACTATGGTATTCTCGTCCATGGGCGTTCTCCTTTCTGCTATAGAAGGGATCTTCAACCGATCCCTGTTAAAAAACTCAGCAATCTTTTATAGCAGAAAAGAACGCCCTTTTCACTTCTGAAATTTTTCTTCCCATTTTATTTCAACAAGTTACACCATTTCTAAGGAAAAAATTGAGGAAACTCCAGTTAAGTTACTTATCAGATTTTTGGTCTCATATTTTTTGAAATCCCTTAATGGCTTCTTTGTGAGCCGACTCCGTTTGTATTGCTTCTTGCATGGATAAATCACCTATACTTATCTATTTCTATAGGCAATATTATCCATTTTACAGAATAGTCAATCAGACAAGTTCATACAGCTTAACCGATCTTCCTTCTTGTGCCGAAAGATCCGCCCCACACCACGCGATTGGTTTCTCAATGATCAGATGTTTTCCCGCCTGTGCGGCTTTGATCGCCTTCTCCGGGTGAAAAGGATGCGCCGTGCAGATGTCGATGATATCCAGCTCGGGATCTGCCAGCATCCTGGCATAGTCATGATACACCTTGAGGGACAAACCAAACTGCCGTTCGAGGTCTGCCGTGGGAGACGGCAAAGGGAAAACCAGGATGGGGTGATACCTTATATTATTGAACAAGAAGAGAATTCAAAAGAATATCGGAAGAACTGGCAAGACTGATTCAGAGGATTTATGAGGTAGATCCCCTTGCCTGCCCCAAATGTCAGGGGAAAATGGGTATTATCAGTTTCATTGAAAATGAGGAGGTCATTAGAAAGATATTGGAACATTTGGGGCTCTGGCTGGTTAAAAGAATACCCC
>JGI2172J19969_10000766_pt1 | contig 14226 bp, 9 predicted proteins | sample DeeMarSWOR230_32_FD_19969 | JGI IMG/M metagenome (IMG submission 19969)
AACAATACTGCCACTGAAGGGATTATACGCCCACCCATGGCCCGCCGGAACGACATCGTAGTGGCAGTGAAAATGAAGGTCAGTTTTCCTGGTACTGGTCCAGGCCAGAACATTGTAACGATCTGTAGCTTCCACCTGCACAATTTCAGTTTCCAATCCTAGTGTTTCACACTCTTTCTTGAGAAACTCAGCACAATTGTGGTAGTCTCTTCCTGGAGGATTTTCAGTAGGAAATTGGATCAATTGCTGGGCCAGGCCCACAGCATACGGTTTGAGATCATCTATTGCAGAAAGGTTCATACTCTGCAGCTGCGCCACACCCATATCACTTTTGCGCTTTCAGTTTTCAGTTTTGATTTTTCATTCTTGTACCACACGGCCAGAAATCCAGGCATCTTTCTGTATCTACCACTGGAGTGCATCCAGTATTACCTTGCCATCAAAGCAGTGTTTGTACTGACGAATGGCTGCAATCAGGTAATCCTTATCTATGCAAAATCGTGCTTTCAATTCACGTGCAAAGGCAGTTTTTTTCAGGAAAAGTTCAGAAATTAGAGAACTCACGTTGCGAGGTGTTCTGTAGCCGGCTTTTTCAAAATCGATGATCCAGCACTTCTCACCAACGATGAGATGTTTCCCTCCCTGTATCTGGCTGTGATCAATTTTCAATAAATCCAGTACATTACATTGTTCAAAAAAAGAGATTATATGCTTTTTTTCAATTANAGTTTCCCTTATGGGGATTCCTTCTAGGTATTCCATTATCAAGAAATTCTCTCCTTCATGGTACAATACAGGTCCAATTTCGTGTTCATTGACAATTCTCAGAAAAGAAGCTTCTCTTTTCAAGGATATGCGGTGTGAATCTGCTCTCTGTATCTTTACAGCCGCCTTCTTACCACGGAACATCCCGTAAATGACGATGGAAGACCATCCTTTTCCCAGCACCGGCACTCCAAAAATCTTTTTTTCTCCAAAAGGGATCAGTTCAACACCCAGATTGTCAAACACGTGTTCCAGCTCTTTGCTCTTCTTTCTCTGTGGATAATTGAGAACATCGTAGATGTCTGGAGTCATAGATAGGTAAGAGATGGAATCCTTTTAAGGATTCTGAGCTGTACAGAAGCGAGAAAAATGCCTGCACTGTCAACAAGATATTATATATAAAAATATCTCCTTCTCCTACCAAATTGATTTCTATAATCTTTCTACAAAAAATGTTCTATTTCTCCATACCTTTATATAAAAGATATAATTGTCCTAAAAATACAAAAAAAGAAGAAAGTCCCTCCCTTTTGGGGGACATTCTTCACCTCCCTTCGGGACCGGTACTCTTTCATTCTCCCATTCTCTATGTTCAATAGAAGGGGATATATATAAATCTTTCGGTTACAGACTTACTGAATGTTATAAAATTTGTCCAATGCACACAATTTTTCCGATAAATGGTGGATAATTAAAGAAATATCGGGAGGGTAGAGCTTTTCCAGGTGTATGAGAAATTTCCTAATAAGGCGTCCCAGTGTTAAGTTTTCTCAATATTCTGTTATTGATTTATGAATGAAAAACAAATGAAAGGTTCGAATGAAGAAAGCGCAGTGGACAAAATTACATAAAATGTTCCAGGCTCATTTGTTTCTGTCCAGTTATCACATCAGTAAAACTCTTGTTGTAGAAATGCAGTATAGAGTTAGCAATCGGTTTCAACTGCTTTTCTATGTAGTGCTCATAGTCAATTCGCCTGGGCTTTCCATCCAGTGGTTCTGGACCCCGCTTGGTCATCACGTAGGAGATAACCCGATCAGAAAAATCATCCAGTTTCCGGGCGGCCTTAATATGTGGAGGAGTGGTCTTTGTGTACTGGTCCAGGTCTTTTCTCACTCCTTTTTTGTAGATTAGTAAGTGGTCCAATTTCCCTGCTTTCAATTCTTTGACTGTTTCTCGAATGTAGTGTTCAATACTTGCTCCAGTGAACACCTTTTCTAAAAGGGTGTACTGAAATTCTTTGGCCAGTTCTGTCCAGTCTCTTCTCACGTATTCCAGTCCCACAATGTCAATGGTGTTATCATGAAAGCCTGCGTATCGTTTTTTAGCTCCTTTTGTCACATGTCTCTGCTTGGGCAGCAAAAATTTCTCATACACTTTCTCAAACTCCAGCTCCAAATGATTTTCTCTATTGTAGTGGGTCTTAACATACCCATTGTAAAAATCATTAATCGTTTTCTCCACAGTATTCCCTTTTTTTGTCGCTTCTGGTAATGAAGATGCGTCAGATACTACAAATAAAGAGTCAGTATCTCCATAGATGACTCGGTACCCCATGGCTTCCACTTTATCTGTGGTCTGCTCCAGAAAATACCTCCCAAAGGAGGTGATAGCATTGGCAATGTTTACATTGTAGAATCGGCAATTGGGATTTCCCAGAACCCCAAACAACGAATTCATGATAATCTTTATGGCATACTGTTCTTCGTAGATGTCTGCTTTCTGCCTCCTTTCCAGCAGTTCCAAGATAATTTCGGGGAGAATGCCTGGAGTTTCTTTGAAATATGCTCCATTAGGAGCCTGAATGCGGGTTTCTTCTTCTTTGTAGGTGAGAGGATCAATATTGAAGGTAGCCATAATAGAAGGATACAGGCTTCTGAAATCAAAAAGCAAGACATACTCATAGATGCCGAAGTTCGGTTCCTGAACCAACCCGCCAGTCACTCGTCTTCTGCTTCTTCCAGACACGGAAGGGCACACTACTCCTCTTTTCTGAGATTCCTTTAAATACAGTGAGTCCAGTGAGGCAATAGCTGCCTTTACCCTGTCTAATTGCAATCCAGTAATACTGGTCATTCTTTTGGATAATTCGATCAACTTTTTCTTTTTAATAATGTCATACACTAAGCGAGCATCTTTTTTATTGTACTCTACTAGCAAAGAGGGATTCTCCTTCCACACCTTGTCCATATCTTTTCCTATATCTATTTTCCCTTCACCCAAAATAGCTGTTCCTGCTGTCTCCAGTTTGTAATCATCCAGCTTTATAAAAAAGTCCCGCAATAAATGCATCGCATCCAAAACCATTCTTCCATCAATTCTTGCTCTGGATGCCCTAATAAAAGAGGATTCTGTCATGAATTTGGTTTGAGCTTCCGATCTGCCCACATCAAATGGAATGTTATGTCGTTTGAATCGTTCCTGCAAATACGCAAGATCAAAGTCCACCACATTCCACCCGGTGATAATATCTGGGTCTGTGTGCAGGAGTTCTTCTTTGAATCTGGAGAGGAGTTCCACTTCTGACATGCAGGTATGGGCATGGTTATCTTGCTGTTTTAGAAGTAAGGTGAAATAGCTGTCTCCATTGTACAGTGTTAAACAGACAATCTCTCCTGTTTTTTCATTGACCTCAATATCCAAAGAAACAGTCTTTAATGGAATATCACAGGGGTCAGCTGGTGCAATATCAGGGTCATGATAGATGCGGTCTATTCTTTTACCTTTTTCGTATTCTCCTCCAATATCTATGAATCCTCTGATGTTGTAATCAATAAGAAATCGATAAGCAAATCGGATATCTGCCTCATAGCATTCAATACTCTGTTTTTGAAGTCGTCTTCTCAGATCTGCTACATCTTTCGGGTATTGGGTCAGGATTTTTACCACTCCTTCCCCTGAAAAAGTTTCCATTTTAACATCGTTGAATTCCAACTGCTCTACATCCAGCGCTGCATTTAGATTTGATTTTCTAATGTAGAAGTAAGGGCGGAATTCCTTGATGGTGAGAAAGCTCTCTCCATTTTCTAACCGACCGTAAAGATAGACAAAGGATCTTCCATTACCTGTTCTGTAGGTGGGATGGATGATCAGACCGTTCATGAGGTTCACTAGGAGTGTTTGTTTAAATACATTGCAGTGGAAGGTGTAATACTGGAACGTTCTAAACAATTTATCCTTCGATTTTCAATCTGTTACTGGTTATCCTTCAGTATTGACTGCTTAGATATATTTCAAGGATGATTTTCACCAGCACCCAGGCGATAGGTAGGAAAACTCTTAAAATAAATTCCAATATGGAATCCCTATCAAAAGGCCATACAGGTATTTTTCATAGAATCGAACTCTAGTCATCTGGATTCATCGGATTCATCTGAAAAGTTTTTATGATCACCTCCCTATATGACATCATGAAGGCCAGCTGTTCCACCAGCTGCATTCCAAAACGGGAACCCCAGTCTGTGGAATCAGTACTGCAACACATTGACACTGATTATTTTGAGCTTTTCTTGTTCAATCACTGGGATAAAGAGGAAATTCCTCACATTTTTTCTGGCTACTCCTTTTTCTCTGTTCATGGATCGAAAAAACTTTGTTTCGTTCTGGAAGAAGATGCTGCCAAGGGGATGACTCTCTTACAAGAAGAAATTGCACTGGCTCACAAGGTAGAAGCAACCACCATTGTACTCCACAGTTACAATTCGCTGAATGAATATCCAAACCTGGAGCGAGTCGTCACAACATTATTGTCACTGAAAGAGCTCGCAGAAGACTATTCTGTCTCTCTGAGCCTCGAGTTGATCCCCCATATTAGTATTCCAATTCCGGAATTGGCTGCATTCCTTGATTCCCATCTGGATGAGACATTCTTTACAATTGATCTGGAGTACACCAGTAAATTTGAGTGTTTAGAGGATGTTCTTAGTTATGCGTCCAGGGTGAACAACATCCATGTGAGAGATTATGATGGACACTGGGTCATCCGTGGAAAAAGGAGATATTTAAAACCGTTGGATGGCAATTTGGATTTTGATACCATCTTCTCCACCATAGCTCAGTCAGGCTACACTGGTACCTATACACTGGAAGCTCCTCATAACACTGTGGAGGAGATTAATTTCTCCATGAGATGGCTTAAGACTTCTTTGAAAACCCATAGCTCCCTTTAAGTTCACCTAATGTCCAGTAGTCACCTCGAGCATACACGATGGGGGATGCTTTTCTATAGGATATGGTTTCCCCATCTAGAATTTTCTCATCTGCATTAACTGCCACCACTTCTCCGATGAACAGATCATGAGTTCCCAGGGTAATAATGTGCTGAACTTTGCACTCGATGTTGATGGGACATTCTTCAAGCAAAGGAGCGTCCACCTGAGACGCTTTCACCTTGGTAAAATTGCACTCAGAGAACTTATCTGTGTTGAGTCCTGAAACCTGTCCGCAGAAATCAGTTTCTCTCACAATTTCTTCAGAAGGGATATTTACCACGAATTCTCCACTTTTCTTGATTAACCCATAAGAATGCCGGGTATCTCTGATTGCACAGGCCACCATGGGAGGATCAAAGCAGGCTGTACACACCCAGGCCAATGTTATGATATTGTCTTTTCCCTGGTAAGAAGAGGTAACCAGCACCACACCGCTAGGGTAAAGTGCAATCATGGGGTTCTTAACCACTTTCATACACAGGAGGGTGAATCTATTCATAAATACATTTGCTCTGAACTTCTGAACCTGTGAGGCTTTGCCAGTTGAATCTTTTGCTTCGTCTGTGTTATGTGTACCATCACTTATTATTATGGTGAACCTTCTTAAACAGTTACTAGCTATAAATGTGGGATGAAAATGTAGAAGCACATCTACCTGGCAGTCCAGGTAAAAAAGGTCTGAAAGAATATAAAATTCCAAAAGGTGTACTGTAGACACAACATTCACACAGGAAAATCCCTCATCTCCTGCAAAAAGAATTCAAGATTTTCACTTTCCTTTGTGAGAACTGCGCATACACCGAAAATTTTATATATTCAGCAGTAGGAGAGGGTATGTTCAGAGTTCAGAATTTCCAGGAGGTATCCTATGGGAAAAATCGAAGAAGTTATGATAGATGGAAAAAAGAGAAAAGCAATTCGATGCACTCACTGTGGTAACCTGATGATCCTCGAAGAAGAAGAGCGGTTGAACCTGGTGGAAAGCCTGTCTGTAGATTAGCTCGGGCTGTCTCGAGGACTGGGGAACCGGTTGTATTGTACTTATTAGTAATGTTTAGTGGTGCAGATGATGAATGAATCCAATTCTGATCAGTGATAGAGCTTATGAGAGCTGATGCACCTCTGATGCGCCTAGACATATGCTATTGTAACTGAGCCAATGCCCACATCGCAGGTAATCTCGATGGTGTATGAAGCAGTGTCATAATTTGGACTTTTATATCCTCCGTCCACCTTAACCCAGTCAGGTGGCACTGAAAGAGACAGCAACCCTTCGGAGATGATTTTGACTCCCACTGATTTTGGGACGAATATTTCAATATTGGAAATTCCCAAGGTGATGACTGCTGCTGTATCCCTTTGACCAAAGGTGATTTCAACGCTGGAAATTCCTCCGTCCAGGATAACTTCCTCCACTTGAAGGTCGGAGAGGTCAAAGCTGCAGGAAGAGACACCAGTATCGATAATCAGGGACATGGGGAGGTGCTGGTTTAAAAGTACACGGTATTCATTTGAAGACCATCTGAAGGGGATAAACGCTTCTTCTCTCAAGGAAAAATCAAGGTTCGCAGTATCTCCTTTAGTGTACACCCTGGCCTCCAGCGCTTCTAACCCTGTATAGGTGTAGAGGGCATCTGGTGTGGACCCCATACTGAACGTGCCGAACAGCAAATCCATTGAGACATCCATTCGAGTAACTCCCGGAGGAACTGTTTTCTCATCCTGCATTTCAAGCAGGGGCTGTACTTGGGAAAAGGTATTATACATGGCAGCAACCAATATCACTGCCAGAACAATCACCCCTACTTTTTCCTGGTTCACATTCTTGAAAATCAGCCAGACACCTAATCCTACTAAAAGCAGAGGCCAGAAAGCAAAGAGACGGAACAGCCCTGCAAATAGTGAAACATCAAATAAGAGGGCAAACGCTCCCAGGAACAGAAGGAAGAGTGCAAACAGGATTCCTCCCGTTTCAACTCCTTTGGATTTCTTATCATTGTTCATAATGTTTCAAGGGAGATTATCTATAAAAAGGTTGCTCAGAAAAAAGGTATGTGAAAGAAAAAGATGCAAATAACCAATATCATTTGTGCTGAATAATTTCTCAATGAATTTTCAGCAGCCTTGACTGTCAGCAAATAACACGTCAAGGTCACTACAGTCTACAGCAGTGGATGAGGGCCTGTGGATCTGAGCACCGGGAGCTCACATCTTTTCATGACCAATTCTATTCCTGTGTTTGGATTTCTTTTGTGGTGAATGAGGCAGGTAGCTCCGGCCTGGATTTCTTCAATTCTTTCTCTTAGAGCTGCACCTATTTTGGGAGACAATTCACAAATTCGAGGGGTTATCAGGTTTAACCCCCATTCTGTTAACACAAAAACAGGGATACCCACACCCAGCTGTATCAAAGATCTGGGACCTGCGATTTCTCTGATGTATTTTGAGGCACATCCCCACACAATATCTGCTTTCGTAGTGTAATGCGCCTGCTGGGGAGTAATCCCAGTGGTGTGAACCACAAATAACGCAATATTCTCTGACAGATTTCTCAAGGTTTCAATGTCTTTACACGCAGTGACAGTGACTGCTATTTTCTGGTATGAGCGAAGTGCCTTTCTTGCTCCTTTCACTGCATCAATGCGGGCTGTTTCAGGATCTACAACAGCAGCACCTTCTTTTTCCAGCCTGCGTATGACATTCTTCCGAGGGGTAGTATAGACTAACCCACTCATTCTGCCGCCAATGCCCTGAACGATTTCAGGGTTGTGGGTGATGACTGTTCCTGCCCCATCACAGGCCACCACTGCCGCATCCAGGAGATTTGCTGTAAGTGCTTCCATGATAATTTCAGTTGCTCCAAAGGGCACGTATTTCTCATGGTCAGTGATCTTTCTGTGATCGGTAAACTGTCCAAATTTTATTTTTCTCAAATAGAGGGCTATCCAGGCTTCTCTCCAATCTTTGATTCTTAAAAAAGGACAGTGAATGGGCGAATCTTCAATGAGGATGAAATCTCCTCCCATGTGTATGAAGGTGCGGTTACACCGCTCCACAATATCTTCTATCATAACCATTGAGATGGTACCTGAAGGAGTGCATAAAAAAGTTACCTGAGACTGCATAAAAAATATCTCTTGCAGGTGATTTGATTTCACCACAGTATCCACTCTACATTCTGTGGTAGCTCCTTTTGTGGATATCAGTGACCTATTCTATAATGGAAAACTCCCTCTTTAAAATGTTGAATTCTTTGGAAGAGAGTGTCTCTTTGTGAATGGGGAGGATTAGCCGTGAATTATTCAAAACGATGGTGTCTTTTAACTCCTGCAGATGTTTGATTACTGATTCAAAACTGGTCTGGGTTATCAAATATTCCAGCCCCTCAAGCAGGATTACAGAATTCTCACTTTTCCTGGTAAAATCCTCCACAATATACTTGAGCTTGGAGAGGTCGTCTGGACTCAAAGCATTCTTTGTTTCAATTCTGGTCAGCCAGAGCATGGGTGTCTTCTGGAGCTTGTACGTTCTTCTGAGCTTTTCTGGGTACACCCGGGAAACAACAAACCCTGGAATTTCGTGGGCTGCAAGATCTGTAAAAATCTGGAGAGCCTTTTTGGGTTTTTTCTCTAACGTAATATACCCCTCCATGGGGTCCAGCCAGTACTTGATTTCTGTCTTCAGTGCCTTTTCAGCCACTGGTTCTATAAGTACTCTGGTCCGATCAATGAATGCTCCGCACATGCTGGCTAAAATTTCCATGTCTTTCACATCTTCGTCAGTAATCGGATTGCCGCTCACATTACCTGCTGCCAGTGCTGCAAAGGCTTCATCCTGAACCACAATAGGAACCCACACAAAAGACTGTGATTCAGCTAATTGTTTTCCTTCCACAGTACTGGAGTCCTTGACGTAGATAGTTTTCTTCTCCAGAACACACTGCACTCCAAAGTATTCTTTCTGTTTCATGGGAATTGAGGTATCAGGTTCGGGGAGACCAACACCCCCACCCATATGGAACACCAGATTCTTCTTCATGGGGCTCACCAGAAAGATTCCCACCTGATCAAACCCCAGCTTCTCCATACTTTTCCCAATCGTTTTCAGACCTTTCTCCCACTCCCGCTCTCTCTGCAGTTCTTGTCTGGCATGTAAGAGGATTTCTATCCGTTCTGAGCGTTCCTTGATTCGTCTCTCCAATTGCATATTGAACTCCTTAATCTCATTATGCAGACGGGAATTTCTGATAGCTGATGATACTACTTCGTTTAAAGGCTTTAAAATGTCCACATCTCTCTGTTGGTACGCGTGGGATGCAGCCTTTGAAATGTGGAGCGCTCCCACACACAAATCTTCTATGACCAGAGGAAGGATAATTTGGGATTTGAAATGAGATGTGTCAAGAATACTCCTTCTTTCTTCCTTTTGGGCATCTTCCAGCAGCAAAATCTCACCATTCTCAATGCAGTGACCAGTCAGACTTTCACTGTAGTCAAAGGTTACATTCTGTACACTGGTTCTGATCCCTTCTGAGGCATATGCAGGATATATGCCGGTCCTGTCTTTTGATACTAAGAAAATAATGAAATTGTCGAATCCCACCAGTGCTTGAACAGAGTCTGCAATAAACCTGAATATTCTGTTCATGTCTATGGTGGAATTGATGAGCTTGCTGGCCTCAAAAAGGCCCTTCAACTGCATTTCTGCCCGTTTACGTTCGGTAATGTCCCGGAGTATGCCCCGAAATCCCCCAGGTTCACCAGCATCCCTGATCAAAGATACAGATGCTTCAACAAATTTTCTTGTCCCCTCCTTGGTGGTAATCTCTCCTCCCATGGCTGTGGCTGGCTCCCCTGTGCGGTACACTGTATTGAAGATCTTGTACACCTGGCGGGCGTTCTCTTCATCCATGAACTCTCTATTATTCATGCCCAGCATTTCATCTTTGGAATATCCAAGGATCCGCGCAAATGAATCGTTGAGAAAGATTATGTTCCCTGCAAGATCAGCCTCGAAATATCCATCCTCAATGCTTTTTAAGATTGTGCGGTACTTTTCTTCACTCCGCTGGAGCGCTTCATCAGCCAGCTTGTGCTCAGTGATATCCTCAATGATACCATCGTAGTACTTGGTGGCTCCATATCTATCTGTGACTGCCACAGCTGAAACTGACCCAAAAAAGAACGTTCCATCCTTTTTCCTTAATTTGAGTTCTTCATTTCTTACAAATCCATCTCTCAAAATTTTTTCATTAAACTTTTTTCTGTCTTCTGGATGTTGGTACAGATCAGCAACATTGATGGACAGGAATTCTTCCTTGCTGTCATAGCCAAACATTTTCACAATAGCGGGGTTGGCCTCAATGAACTTCCCCTTGGGCCCCACTGTATTTCTGTACACCCCCACATTGACATTGTCTGTCAATGTCCTGTACTTCTCCTCACTCTCCCGTAATGCTGCTTCTGCTTTCTTTCTTTCAGTGATGTCTTCTACAGTTCCTTCGTAGTACAAAATGCGGCCCGAGTCATCCTGAAATGCTTTTGCATTCTCCCGGACAAATATGGCAGTACCGTCTTTTTTTACCCAGGAAGATTCCAGTCCAATGACTTGACCTTCACGTTCCATGAGTTCTTTAAACTGGGATCGCGGATATTCTGGCTCAAATCCTTCTTCTTCCAGATTTCGCTGTGATAATTCTTCGAAGGATGAGTACCCCAGCATATGGGCAAGTGTCTGATTGCCCATGAGGATGCAGCCGTCTGGCGTGGTGCGGTAGATCCCTATGGGAGCATGGTCTAGGAAACTCTTGTATTGCTCACTTTCTTGGAATGCTTTCAATTGGCTGCCTTTTTCAATGTCAGGGTGCGCTTCCACTTCAGCAATACGCTGGCGAAGGTGCAGCAATTCATCTATGAGCTGCTTTTTGGTTTTACGTTCATCCTTCATCTCCTGCGCCTCCTGGTTCAATTTTAGTCTGGCATAGATACCCCTCGTGCAAATAAGTATGTGGGGTTGTGTGTACCTGACACTGTATAAAAGGGTTTCTTTGATCCTTTAGGCTGCCATCTCCTCTGAACAGCCTTATTAAGGTGCCGCGATGTTCTGCGATTGTTTCCTTGAAGCTCTCTTTCACTCTTGATGTTTCCTCTTCTACTATTATAAGGTTATCTATCATTGATCAGTGTGCAGCTACTGCTTTCTAAGGGGCTTCAGGCATTACTGCCAGAGGAGATGGTGGAGATTTTTTGAATGGCAAAAGGCTCTGTGACTTTCAGCAAGCTCTAGAATCAAGTACACTATGTCCGCCGCACTAACAGGTGACAAAACTGTGACTTTCAGCAAGCTCTAGAATCAGGAGGTAGTACTGTTACCAAATTGTATTAACATCAGACAATGCAGGAGAGCTATAGAGACTCCAGTACATGAAATCTATGTTCTATCTGAACCGTTTTCTACATCTGATTCTCTTCTCCATTTGCTGGAATTCTGATCTCTTGCTCGTTGGTGTCCTTTCAGAGGGTTCTTCACGTCTCGTTTTGTGTGCTGCTCTCTTCTTTTTTGAGTACTGCGTTTTCTGCCTCTCCTGAGGGTTTCAGAAATTCTTTTTTTGATCTGCGTTTCAGAGTGAATCCAATGTATGCAATTAACCCCGCTGCAATCAGAACTGCTGTAAGAATGATTATGGTTCTGTTTTTCTTGATTCTGGCAATTTCTTCATCGCACTGGCTGATTTTTTCTCGGCACGCTTGAATCTGTTCTGGATCATCATATTCTTCCCATTTTGACTTGGTTTCCACAAACAGCGTCCTCGCCTTCTGGTAGCCTGCAGTACTGAACATGCTGGGTGCAGCAACAAAGGCATCTTCTGCTTTTTGGAGGGAAGCGGTGGCTTCATCCCGCAGAGTGATCCAGTGATTGCTCTCTTCAGTTTTTGCAGTACACTCTTCAACTTTTTCTGTGCATTCAATTCCTTTGTACAGTTCTTTTGCTTCCTCATACTTTTCAATAGCTTCTTCGTATTTCCGGCTGTCGTACAGTTCTGCAGCGCTGTCAAAGATTTCATCTGCCTTCATACCAATGGTGCACTTTTCCAGGAGATTTCGAGCCTCTTTGATACCTTCTTCTGCTTCTGTGTTTGAATAAATTTGGTAGGATTCTTCATATGCAGTAATGACACTTTGGAATAGCTCTTCTGCTTTGGAAAACAGGTGTTTGCTGTACATTGTCTTTGCCCTTTGCAGCAAATCTGCTGCTTCCTCATTTAATGCTTGATGCTGTTTCAATGGTCCACCAGGTTCCCCTAACCATTCCACTGCATTGCGTACCAATTCCAGGTTCTGCTGGTCTGCCTCAAATAAAACGGCGTTCCAGAAGGATATAGCTCCCCCAAAGAAAACTGCTCTCCCCCTGCCTATGTTTTCTATAGCCAAGCAGATGGGAAAGGGTCCTGTATCCTCATTGGAGTCTTGTGAGCCAAATCCTTTAAAATCCACTCTATCTGCCCAGGAGTGGCTGCTGGTTTTGGCCAGGACTTTTCCTGATTCGTGGGTAGTTATGGGAATTCCGCCATTCAGTGCAATTTGATCGACATTTTTTGTAATGGGATGGGATGTAATGTCAGTAATGTAAAACTGATGGTTATCAGCAGTGTATTTTTTGGCGTTTTGATCAGCGATCATCACTGTTTCAGAATAGAAAAGGACATCAAACTCCCGGGAAACATTGTTGTTGGGGTATTCAGCATCTGCCCACATGAATAAGCCCCCGCCATTTTCCACGAATTTTTTGACAGCTTCCACTTCTTCAGGACTGTAGCTCTTTTCGAATGAGGCGAGTATGAGCACATCGTAGTTTCTGAGGACATTATAGCTGAGCTTGCCTGATTTCCTAATTTCCATTGAAGCTACTTGCTTGATTTCAGCGGCAGCGAACCCAAATCCCCAGGGTTCTAAATACCCTTCAAAGGAATAGTTCCAGTCAAAGAGACTGGCAAGTGCAGATGGGAAATCAAGCTCTTCCATAATCAGTTCTTGTAATTCTTTGTCTAAGGTGTATACTCGAGATTCGTCAACTAATACTTTAATGGTTTTCTTGCTCTCTGTGGGGGTTATGGTACTTGCCAGGAGCAGCATCGTCATTGCCAGGGCGATTGCCTTTTTTACATGATCACCTCCCTTTTGTGGTTGATTGAATACTTTTGGTGATAAGGAGTTGTGATACATTTTTCAAATTGAAACGATTCTGGGTTCTGAAGTGGAATGAATTGAAGTATTGACCCTGTACTACAGTGATTCATCACTTCTTTGTTGGAGGGAGTGTATATATATTTGCCGAAAGGTACTATGGAAAATTTCTCCATGTCCAATATTTTAAAGATTTCAGCCCAATGAAATGCTATGAGAATAGGAAATGCTTTTAAATCTCATCAAGCAACCTTGCACCAAGTCTAAAAACAAAAAATGCAGTAGTAGGATTCAATCCAGTTGTAATAGGCCTATTAGGTGATTTAATATATTATGACCCTGAATTGAGAGATTAGTATATCGGCTATCCAGTAGATATTCATTACGATATTTGAAAGCTTTGACCCGATACATGGCGTTCAATATCCATCAATACGAGAAAATCGGCTGGATGTCAAACTCGTCAACAATAGCGCTCATTTCTTTATCAGCTGGCTGTTTCTGAAAACGGTTGGCAGCATCCAACATTTTGGGAAGAAGCTCCATGTCACCTGCTGTTATCAGAAAGCTGTCCGGGAGACCCAATGCCCATTGCACCGACTTATCAATGGCATCTTGATTCACTAACGGTTCATAGAAATACGTGTTGTGAGTCTTGGGATTGTTTCCCCACGGCCTCCGGGCAATGGATTTGATGGTTTGCACTGCGACGTTGCGTTCACGGCACAACCTGACCAACTCATTGAAGTCAGTTGCGTAACGCGGATTCTGCATCTGTAGATAATTGTACGGCAATAAGACTGTATCGAAATCAAAACGCTCCAAGCTGCGTTTGTGCATTGCCGGCACTTTGCTACCGTGGCCAGTCACGCCCAGGAACTGCACCAAGCCTTCGTCACGTGCTTCAAGAAAGGCCTTCAATGCGCCATCAGGACCCATCGCTTTTTCCCAACCTACTGGGTTGGTCAGGCCGTGCATCTGCCAGAGATCGATGTGGTCAACGCGCAGTCGTTCCAACGACCGCTTCAGATTTTTCAAGGCTCCTTGGCGTGAGCGACTGCGGGTTT